>SESG01035306.1_pt1 | contig 18399 bp, 19 predicted proteins | sample 3171421 | NCBI WGS metagenome assembly SESG01 (sample SAMN10866946, study PRJNA518727) | freshwater metagenome | biome: subpolar coniferous forest; feature: holomictic lake; material: water; isolation source: holomictic Lake 227, 6 m and 8 m depth | place: Canada: near Kenora, Ontario | collected... | reverse complement strand
CTTCCGTTGCTCCGTGATGTCCTGAATTACTCCATAGACGATGTTGTTGTCTTTGTCATATTCAGCAATAGAATGAATATCAATTATTTTGCCATCAGTTGGCCTACATATTTTTATGTCTAAGTTATAGGGAATATCTTTTGTGATTAGATCAGTAAGCCCCTTATTTAAAATATCTATGTATTCAGGCAAAGTACACTTTCTTGCATCATCAAATGATAATACGCCACTTTCCGCTCCGTAAATAGTTTGTGCTCCGGGTGAACCAATAAACTCCCTGGTATTAAGCATCAATTTCCAATTACCCATCTTAGCCGTTTTTTCGGCACGGGTTAAACGAGTCGCGCTCTCCTTCAGAGCTTCTTCGGCCTGCTTGTGTTCGGTGATGTCGGTCATAAAATTCAGCGTGGCTGGTTTTCCATCCCAGTCTATGGAAACGGTATTCAGTTCTGTCCACCTGACGCTGCCGTCTTTATGTATAACTCGGAAAGAATAGATATTCGGAATTTCCTCACCCTTCATTCTCTTGATATGATTGTTGATAACCATTTCCTGGTCATCTTGGTGAATGAACTCAATAAATGATTTTGATTTGATCTCCTCTAAGGAGTAACCGATCTGTGTGGCGGTTCTCAAATTGAGAAAGACCAGATTACCATCTTGAGCCACAAAAATGGCTTCGTGAGCATTCTCAAAAAGATTTCGGTAGCGCTCTTCGCTTTCCTGCAAAGCCCTTGTTTTTTGATTCACTTTATTGCGTAGCAGCCACGACCATACAAACGAGAGGGCAAGGAGTACAATGAGTGGGACAAACACAATGGCCGCATATTTGATAGCCAATAATAAATCAATTCCGGTTGGCGCCAGAACTCCCAGCCATTTTTCGTAAAGCTTACTATATTCTCCGGTCGAGTTGATGATACTGAGACCTTCTGTGAAACGTGACAGCAGAAGTGTATTGCCCTTCCGAACGGCAAAACAGTTTTTGAAAGGCTGAAGGGACGGACCGACAGATTTGATATTTGACAGATTGAGCTCTTTGATCCAGTAAAGCCCGGGCATCTGTGCAACCAATGCATAGTCGCCTTTTCCCGATGCAAGCAGCCTCAGTGCGTCGGCCGGTGTTTCGGTAAGCATGATTCTGTCAGTCAGGCGATGTTTGAGGATATAGTCGTGCATGACCTCTCCGCGCATAACGATGATTTCCCTATCGCGGAGGTCTTCTATGGACTTAACAGATGGTGAGTTTACGCGGGCAAAAATTGCTGTACTTACAATGGAAAAGGGTGGGGAAAAATCGTAAATCTTTGCCCGTTCCTCCGAATAAAACATGCCGGGAATAATATCAATTGTGCCGTCTTCAAGTGCCTTGCGTGTTTCAGGCCAAGGGGTAATTCGAATTTCAACATTCATGCCCATGGTCCTGGCGATAGCCCGGGTCAGTTCCACCTGAAAACCGGTAGGATTACCCTTCTTATCGAGAAAGCTATAAGGCGGATAACCAATCTCTCCGCCGACAATGATAAGAGTTTTTCCGGGGACAGGCGTCTTGCTTGCGTTGACAGGTAAAGTGCCTATAGTCAGGGCAATTGCAATGAAACAGATCAAGAGGAAGCTTTGCCGACGAGTTGTCATCAATAAGTAGCGTACCCTTTGATAACTCCCATTAAGCAATGAACAAGTTTTCTGCATCGGCATCACCCGTTCTGTTTCCCTTTATTTTCATTTGGTGCAATATATCAAATAGGCAGAATTAATGTAACTGAAAACATTTGTTTGTTGGAAAGGTTCTTTTCCACCATATTTTTCACTTCTTCTTTCTCTCCAGCGTTTGACTAATCGCGGCGTGTAATGCCTTGAGATTGTAAGGTTTGGCGAGGAATGCCTGTGGCAATTCGGGATGAAGTTTGAAGCGAGTCTCACTACTTTTCTTCATACCCACGCGTCAGATAAAAAGTCGCCAGATCGAAAAATACGGTCATGCGTCTTTGCAGTTCAAAAGTCATGTAAAGCTCCAGCTTTTTCTGCAGGGCATCCTGGGCCAGCGCAAATGTCCAGATGTGCTTGCGGATGAGGCTCAGGGCGCTGAGTACCTCGCTGATTTTAAAGTCTGCTTTTTTCCGTTCCCTGCCTAGCTTGGTATAAAAACTCTTCATCTGATTTATATCATAAAGCCCACCCAGCCAGAGGGTAATCTGGGAAAGGATTTTATCGCAGATAGTATAGAGCTTACGGCTTTCATACTTATGGTATTCACTAGTGGTTGCGCTTGTGGTCATTTCTTCCATCCACTGGTAAATAATTTTTTCCTTGTTTTTGAGGATGACACTGAGCAGGCGTTTGGTCAGGGAATTTTTGGCAACCTTTTTTTGAGGTTTGCTTTCATCCTTGTTTTCAATTGAATCCAGAATGCTCCAGTAATCTTTTTTACTTTTTATATAGGCATCCAAGGCGCGAGTGTTGGGACGAAAGGCCAGAGGCGGGAGTTTGCCAACCGGCCAGAACATTGCCTGAGCGCAATCGTCACCTGCCGTAAGCTTGCCGCCGGTTTGTTCCACAATAAAAGTCAGAAAAAGCAGATCGCCGTAAAACCGGCTCTTATAGGAATCAACATCCAGCAATCTGGATATTCTTCCCTTGATGCCTGTTTCTTCCTGCAACTCGCGCAATGCCGCTTCTTCAATGTTTTCTCCCGCTTCGGCAAAGCCTGTCGGCAGGCACCACTTACCTTTAGAAGGAGCCCGGTCGCGTTTGACCAGAAGTATTTGCCTTGAAGAATCGAGGATGGTAGAAACAACCGGCAGAGGATTGTTGTAAAAGTAGGAATTACAGAGAGGACAGAAATCACGCAGAACCCCGTCTTCACTTTTCTTGATAATTTCTCCACCACAGTAAAGGCAATGGCGGCGTTGCTTTTTCATGATGTTTCCTTGGGTATGATGGGTTCGGAACAAATGAAAATCCTGTCGTCTTTACACATTTTTATTCTATTTGAATTTATGGTTTTTTTTTGCAGGGCATCTTTAAGCTGACTGGAAACTTCATTTTTCCGAGTGTTTGTGCCGGTCAGGAAAAAGGGCTTTTTGAAATGGTAATATTCCAAAAATGATTCTGTTTCCTCCGCGGTGAAAATGAGAGAATTATTAAAATCAATTTGCTGAATCCGGCGAAAATAAGGGTATAGAAGAGTTGCGCCATTTTCAGTAGAGAATTGTCGGAGGATAATTTCTATGGGCAGCAGTTCATTGACAGAAAGAAGTTTGTTTTTCTTCAGAATGGTTTTGGTAAGAGTAATTAATTCCTTCATGTTGCGGCGGCTGTGGGTGATGGTGATAAATGTGCCGTTCTTTTTTAAAACACGGGCAATTTCCGGGATGATCTCAATAAAAAAGTATAAAGCAAAACTGCAAATAACCAGATCGAAGGTTCCGGCAGGATATTTTTTAAGCGGATTAACGCCTGATGATAAAAAGTTTCCACTATATCCGGCACGCTTACATGCCTCCAGAAAGAAAGGCTCATATTCGGGAACAATATCCAGGCCGGTGATTTTAGCTTTTGAATGAAGCCTGTTTTTTAAGGCTTCCGTAAAAGAGCCGAAAGCGCAGCCCAGTTCCAGAACGCTTTGGCAAGAGGTCAGATCAACTTGATTAAGGGCGGTAACGCGGATGTCATCTTTATTGGATGAGAAAAGGCGAATGAGTTGCTCAATACGCCGGTGCTCCTGCACGTTTCGAAATACCTGGCGAATCTTTTTTTTATCCAGAATTTCAGTCATGGTTTTTATCGGTCAATATCTATCAGTTTGGCGATTCTTCTTTCGTGCCTCTCACCGGAAAAACTTGTTTTCATGAATTTGTCAACCATTGCCGTTACGGATACAGTATATTTTACTCTGCCGCCGAAAGCAATAAAATTTGCATTATTATGGGCTTTGGCCATTTCGGCGGTAAATAAATCGCACACCTGCGCGCAGCGGATGAATCTTAGTTTATTAGCGGCAATCGACATTCCAATACCTGTGCCGCAAAGTAAAATGCCAAAATCATAGTCGCCCTTCTTAAATTCGTTGCATGCAGCCAGAGCTATATCAGGATAGTCAACGGAATCTTCAGTATTCACACCCATATCTTTTACGTCGCAGTTATTGAATTTTAAAAAAGAGATGATCTCTTTTTTCAGAGATACGGCGCCATGATCTGAGGCAATTATAATTTTTTTCATTAGGCTTACTCCAATTGGGTATTATTATGAACTCCTTACCTATACTTTTGACGAGTTTGCAAAATAAGTCAATAAAAAAGCTTTGTTTCGCTAAAGCCATATGATTATGTCACTTCATGGAGAAAAAATGGTGATGGTTTCCCCCGGTAAGCTGATGCTTCAACCATCAATTACCATAGCTATTTTGTGTTCATTATTCATTGACATACAAGAATGGCTACACTATAATCATTTCCAGTAAAAGCCTTAACCAAAATCAAGCAAGCGGTTTTTTTATTTACATACGATTTATTAAACATTTTTTCAGGGAGGGATAATATATGAAAAATAAAAGCTTAGTCATAAAATTTGCAATTTTAGTCGCTGTTTTGCTTTTTTCAAGTGTTAGTGCCTATATAGTCTCTGCTGAGGATGTTACCTTCCAAAAAGAATATACCTATCAGGCAAGCGAGGCCGACAGCAAGCTTTCCAGCAGAACAATTGCTCTTGAACAGGCTAAAAGACTGCTATTTGAGGAATTGGGAACATACCTGGAGAGCAAAACCGAGGTAAAAGATTTTCAGCTCACAAAAGACCAGATTACTGCCGTAACCGCCGGGATTGCCAAAGTAAATATTATAGATGAGAAATGGGACGGCAAAACATACTATCTAAAAGTAAATATAACAACTGACCCCGCTTCACTTGCAAACTCCATCGATAAACTCCGGAAAGACCAGCCGGAAATGAGTGAGATGTATGATGCAAAGGAAAAGGTGGACAATCTCTTAAAAGAGATTGAAGGCCTGAAAAAAGACGTGGCAGCAGTAAAAGGTGAGAACAAGAATCAAAAAAAGAAAGAATATGCTGCGGCCATCAAGGGGTTGACTGCTGCCGACTTGTTTAGAAAAGGAAAGTCATTGTTTATATCCGGTAATTATAAGGGGGCTGTTGTTTCATTTAGTAAGGCTATCGAGCAAAACCCTAAATTCGTAATTGCTTACGCTAATCGAGGGGCTGCATACGCAAAACTCGGAAATAAAAAGATGGCCATTAAAGATTTGAAAATTGCGGCAAGAATGGGGCACAAAAAAGCACAAAATTTCCTGACATCAAAGGGTATTGACTGGTCAAAAGAAAGTGACTAAGTTGCATACTTGTTAAAGGTAACGAATTATTTAGAAAGTCGGTTATGATTCCGCGTTTGATGTAGTTACATTCACACCACGCAACAAAAAGCACTCAATCCCTCCGGCGCCTGCCGGAGGGGGGCTCCACTGACATGCAGGATTTTGTTACAGATTGCAGAACGCAGAGGCCGGAATTTTACACCGGCCTCTGCGTTCTGTCCCCACCAATTTTACAACTGAATTTCGTTTGTCCTAGTTGGAGAATGCCCTGCCGATCACTACCAGGTTATATTGCCGTAAGCCTGAGAAACAAACGTCGTACCAGCTTTCGGCTGTAACTCGACATGTGTGCTCGCAGTTGAGGGATTGCCCCAACCATCTACCCCGATAAATTTAATTCCTAACGCACAGGAATAGTTAGTGGCAGTGGAAAGGTCCTTACCGGCCAGGGACTGAACGGTAACTGTTACCGTCTGATTGATATTGCCATTGGCATCAGGCCTTGCGCTATTGGAACGCCCAGTCGTACTCACTACTGCATTATTATAGTTATTGCACACACATTGAACAGAAACCTCTGTAACATTCTGATGCAGTTTAGTGAGCTGTAAAGGAACATTAAAAGTTATGGTCGGTGTTGTCGATTGCGCAAAAAGGCTTGTTGCGATAATGATAATAAGGAGCATTGTGAAAATGATTAAAATTGACTTTTTCATAGTATCCTCCTGTAAGGAAAAATTTTTATAAATGCATCTTGAAACTTCTATTGAAGGTAATTTGAGTTACATGACAATAGAAGAGAAGATCTTCATGGTCGCATGCCCGTCATTTTCAATGGGGCGGCATTAATTGTGATGGAGTTTACTCGCATGCCGGTCATCTGTAAAGGTGCTGTGATGATGGTTTGTGACGCCACGCGCATGCCGGTCATGACTAACGGCCCTGTGCTGATGGTTTGCGACGCAATGCGCATACCTGTCATTTTTAGAGCCGCAGTGTTAATAGCTGATTTTTTTGGTAATATCTGCTTCTCCGGTATCGGCGAGTTAAGCAGCTCTTTGTCTCCTGGCAAAGGTGCGGTTTTGCCTTTGGTTAATTTTTCCGCTGTTTCTTCAGGTTGTGTCATTCCGGAAGGTGCCACGGGTGTTTTGAGCTGGAGCTGTTCCTTGGCTTTCGAAACCACCAGCACTACACCGCTGCCCTTTTCCACTTTGGTATCCGGCATTGGTTTCTGCCGCACCACTTTGCCAGCGGGAAAAGGCGTTTCGCGTTCGATGATATTTGCCACCTCCAACCCCGCCTTGGCGATGGTCGCTTCCGCATCTTTCTGCAACATGCCGGTTACTTTTGGAACTGTCACCGTCGAACCTTTATTAGAGACCACGGGCAACTGTCCCTGTGCGGATAAAGGATAGATGACAATCACCAGTAGAATACATGACAGCAAATAAATGCTGTTTTTTTTGCCCATTTCATAACCTCCTTTCAAGTGAAAAGTTGTTTACTTGATAAAGTGCTACTACTTAGCAAATTATAAATTCGTTTAAAAAATTTAGCCATACAACAGGCCTGAAATCAAGTAAAAAATGAAAGGTAAAAAATAAATAAGCCAATTACTGGTATGAACCCCAAAGCAAGCTGCGGGGTATTAAACCCTCCGCTGCGCTTGCGGAATTGGAGTTTCACAATAAAAAAGCTTTGATTCGTAATCATATTTGCGATAAAAACCTATATGCAGGAAATATTGACAAGGTACCTCAACCATCTTTTAGTGGAACGTGGCGTGGCCTCAAATACACTGGAAGCTTACGGACGTGATTTGCGCAGGTATTTTCAATTTCTGCTGCAAAAAGGTATACCGCAACTGCCGGATGTTAAACCTGAAGTAATTATTGAGTATTTAGTGCAGATCAAGGGTGAGGGGTTATCGGCAAATTCGATGAACCGGGCACTTGCCGCGATGCGGGGATTATATAAGTATTTGATACAGGAAAAAATAATCACTTCATCACCGCTGACAAATGTTGATCTGGCTAAAGTGTGGATGCGTCTGCCCGATACGATCAGCAAAGAAGAAATGAATGTTATTTTAATTCAACCAGGCAATTCAACAGCGGCAACAGTGCGTGATAGTGCCATGCTTGAGCTTTTATACGCGACAGGTATCCGAGTCTCGGAATTAATTAACTTGACGATGAATAGTGTTAACTGGCAAGTTGGTTTTCTAGTTGTAATGGGCAAGGGCAGCAAGGAGAGAATTGTGCCGGTTGGCAAGACTGCCTACGATTGCACAAGGCTTTATGTGGATAATGCCAGACCGCAATTAATGCAAAAAAAGACTACTGATGTTTTATTTTTAAACAGGTTCGGCACAAAATTTACAAGACAGGGGCTATGGAAAATAGTTATCAAGTACGCGAAAAAGGCGGGATTACAAAAGAAGGTTCATCCGCATACTTTCCGTCATTCTTTTGCTACCCACTTGCTGGAAGGCGGAGCTGATTTACGAACGGTTCAGGTTATGCTAGGACATGCCGATATTTCCACAACTCAGATTTATACCCATATTACAAGGGAGAGACTAAGAGAAATTCACCAGAAATATCATCCCCGTGGTTGAAAAATTAATGTTTAAAGATTCAATAAGAAATGATGCGCAGGTCAAAAAAATTACAAGAGTATTCATTGTTCTTGCTGTTCTTGCAATAGTATTCTTTTCAATATTGCTCTTTAGGCCTCAAGCTATCAACACATTTACTTTCCAGATTATGAGAATAAATAATATTTTCAACTATTATGTATTGCAGGCTAAACCGCATTTTTATTATCTGGAAATGGAAAAAAACGGTAATGATATCAGGGTTAAGAACAGTGAAAGTTTTGAAGTAACATACCGTGACGAATTTGCCATAAAATCAGTTGCCAGCGATGATCTGTTAGGTAAACATATAACAGTTAGCGTTGATTTCCTGGGGAAAGGTAAAAATGATAGCGGCCTTTTGCTGCGTGGCGTTGATCTGGTCAATAAAATAATGAAAAGTGACGAGTTTAGCAAGGGCACGAGTAGTAATTCCAGTTACAATATTAATATAAATTATAAAAGTCAACCAATAGCAGTTGTTCCAATAAAAGTAATAATTACACCTCAAGATTGGCTTAGGTTTGCAAAAGATTCTTCAAACGTCAATGTGCAAATTGAATATTTGCAAAAAGCAATAGTCGCAAACAAGGAAGATATCAGCGTACGTAAAATCCTTGCCGGGACATATTTTCGGCTCGACAGGATAGATGATGCCGTCAAGCAGTATAAAGAAATCCTGCTGATTAAATCCGATGATACAACAGCAATGCTGGAACTTACCAAATGTTATATCAAGAAGAAAAATTATGACGATGTCATCTCAATATGTCGAAAGCTTCTCAAGATAAATTCGCAGGATGCCCAGGCCTTTGCCAGCCTTGGTTTTGCTCTTTCTCAAAAAGGATTATGGGATCAGGCAATAGAAAGTTATAAGCAGGCAGTTAAGCTTGAGCCGGACAATTATCCGGTCAGATTGAAGCTGGGGTCGGCATACGAAAAAGCAAGAAAGATGAATCTGGCAATTGATGAGTATAAATATATCGCCGGGCGTTCTAAGGATACCGAATCGGTCTTGCTTGCTTTGGGAGATGTGCATCTCAAAATTAACAAATATGATGATGCCATTAAATATTATAAAGAATTGATTAAAAAGCAACCGCGGATGGCTGCTGCTTACGCTAATTTGGCGTCTGCCTATGCCGGCCTGGGCAGGGGGCAGGAAGAAATTGACAATTTAAAAAAGGCGGCCTTGCTGAGTCCGGATGAACCGGTAATCCGCTTCAATCTTGGCGCTGCCTATGAAAAAAGGAAACAAAGCGCTGAAGCGATACTGGAATACCAGCATGTATTGAAAATTAATCCTAATGATGTCGATGCCATTGAGCGCCTGGCTAATCTTAATCTCAAAAACAAGAAATTTGATCAGGCATTAATATATTACGAACAATTGGCTAAAAAAAATCCAAAAAATTCATCAATCTATGCTAATTTGGGCTTTGCCTATGGTGAGCTGAAAAGATATAAAGCATCGGCCGAAAATTATGAAAAGGCGATTAAACTTGGATCAAAAAGCTCCACATTGCATTATAATTTGGCCTATACTTATAGCAAACAGGCAAGGGAAAAAGATGCGATTGCTGAGTACGAAAAAGTATTACCACAAACAAAAGAAGTATTAAGTATTCTCGCGCAATATTATTTAAAAGAAAAAAAATATGAAACGGCAATTAAATATTACAAAAGAATAATTGTTCTGGAACCTAAAAAGGCCGCTTCTTATGCCAGTTTAGGTTATGCTTATGCCTCCCAAAAAAAATGGGATAAGGCCATTGCTAATTATCTTATCGCTCTTAAGTACGATCGTGAAGATGATGAGCTTTACGCGAATTTAGGTGAGGCCTATGAAGGAAAAGAGCTGTATCCGGAAGCTCTGAAGGCTTATACAAGCGCTTATGAACTTAATCCGGAATCAGCGAAAGCGGCAAGGAGAATACCGCCGCTAAAAATCAAATTATTACAGAAGAAATCTCAGAGATAGAAAAGGAAAAAGGAGTAAAGAATGAACGGGATTAAACTAAACGATTTTGTCATAGGAGATAATACAGGATTTGTTTTGATTGCCGGTCCGTGTGTGCTGGAAGATCAAGCTGCGGCCATGGATATCGCTCAGTATCTGCAAAAGCTGACGGCAAAACTAAAAATACCTTTTATTTTTAAGGCCTCTTACGATAAAGCCAATCGCACATCGATTAGTTCTTATCGCGGTCCAGGATTGAAGGAAGGTTTGTCTATACTAAAACGTATCAAGGAAAAACTGGCTTTGCCACTACTCTCTGACGTCCATCGCTTTGAAGAAATTGATGAAGCGGCTCAAATATTAGATGTTTTGCAAGTACCGGCTTTTCTTTGTCGCCAGACTGATTTTGTGATGGAAGTCGCCAAAAAAGCAAAAATTATTAATATAAAAAAGGGGCAATTTCTTGCGCCGTGGGATGTTGCCAATATAATAGCTAAAGCAAGAGCGGCCGGTAACGAAAAAATTCTTCTCACGGAAAGGGGCACATCCTTTGGTTATAATAACCTTGTTTTTGACGTCCGGTCGTTGCCGATAATGAGAGAGACCGGCTATCCGGTAATCTTTGACGCGACTCACGCAGTCCAGTTGCCCGGTGGAGCTGGCACGGCATCAGGAGGTGAGCGCGATATGGTTCCATATCTGGCCAGAGCAGCCGTTGCCGCAGGGGTTGATGGAATATTTTTGGAGGTGCACCGGAATCCGGAGAAAGCGTTGTGCGATGGAGCTAATTCTTTATATCTCGATTCATTAGAAGAGTTGCTGACAACGTTGAAAAAGATAGATGAGACAGTAAAGGTGAAGATGTGAAAAGGGATGAACTCATAAAAATGGTCAAAATTAATTAAGGATATTTTCTCTATGAATAAGAAACTGAAAGATAAATTAAAAAAAATAAAAATGCTGATGCTGGATGTTGACGGTGTAATGACTGACGGCAGAATAATTATGGATGACGAAGGGCGTCAGTTGAAAAATTTTAACGTGCGTGACGGGCATGGCTTAAAAATTGTCCAGCGTTACGGAATAGAAATAGTGATATTGACCGGGCGTAAATCTGAAGTTGTTAATCAGCGGGCGAAAGATCTGGAAATTAAAGAAGTTTATCAGGGGGCGCTAAACAAGAAAGAAGTGTTCCAAAAAATATTGCTCAAACATAACATATCTGCAAGCTCTGTGGCTTTTATGGGTGATGACATCATAGACATACCGGTGTTAAGAGAGGTCGGTTTTTCTGCCGCCGTGGCTGACGCTGTGGATGTGGTGAAAAAAAATGTTGATTATGTGACAAAAAATAAAGGTGGACATGGGGCGGTACGAGAACTATGTGAAATTATTTTGCAAAATCAGGGGAAATGGCCGGAAATTGCCGAAAAGTACGAATTCGTTGAATGTCTTTGAGTTGTGCTGATGTCTGTTGTGCTTATGCCTTTACATGTGAGATGCTCGGTGGTATAACTAAAACACTGGTAAAACAAAAAAAATTCTTGCCGGGATTTTGTAAAGATGAAATTACCCAAAAAAACAAAAACTATATCGATATTACTAATTATCTTTGCTGTTATTGCCGCAGTTGTTTTGGTGATTAAGAGCAACATTTACGATAAGCCGCAGAATATAGTTAAGATATTGCCCGATCACGTTGATCTGCAAATTAAAGATTTCGTCTATACGGAAGTTGGTGAAAGTAATTCCAAATGGGAAATTACGGCCGATAGCGCCAAATATATTAAAAATGAAAACCTTGCTTTATTTGACCTTGTGAAAGTAAAATTAACCACGGCAGAAGGAAAAGTATTTATAATGACGGGTGATAAAGGACAAATGAATACTGATAAAAAGGATCTTCAAATTAAAGGTAATGTGGTTATTGTTTCAGATAAAGGAGACAGGTTTTCTACGGATTATTTAAATTTCAATGATGCCGAAAAAAAAGCTTATACAGACGCGCCTGTGCTCATGGAAGGCAAGAAGATGAAAATAAAAGGCAAAGGACTCACGCTATACATCAATACAGGGGAATTAAACCTTTCTTCCTTAGTGAAAGCAAAAATAAATTAATTAGGAATATATGATGATTTGCAAAAAAAGATATCTATGGGTTTTGTTTTGGCTGTTAATGGCAAATAATATTTCATATGCTCAGGACAGTTCTGACAAGAAAAATATTATTAAGAAAAACGAACCAATAGAAATTACATCTGACCGCATGGAAGCCTTCAATGAAAAAAAGATGGTTGTATTCTCCGGTAATGCCAAAGCCATTCAGGCAGATATCACATTAAAGTCAGACCAATTGTTTTTGTATTACAAAAATGAGCCAGGCAAAAAAAGTAAAACCGAAATAAAAGAAATCGGAACATCAGGAGATCTGGATAAAATTGAAGCTAAGGGAAATGTCATCATAACCCAAAAGGAAAGAATGGGAACAGGTGATGAAGCATCTTTCAATCAAGAAAGCGGTCAGATCGTACTGACAGGAAACGCGATGTTGCGCGAAGGGAAAAACACGATAACAGGATGTAAAGTGATAGTATATACAAATGAAGATCGCGGATCAGTCGTGCCATGTATGCCAGGGAAAGGTGAAAGAGTAAAGGCGGTAATCTATCCGCAACAAAATAAAGAAGGCAAGAAATAAAAGCGATCATCCGGTGGTATGTGAGAAATGAGCAATCTGTTTGCAAAAGGTTTAACTAAAATTTACAATAAAAGAAAAGTCGTTAATCAGATTGATTTAACGATTTCACCAGGCGAAGTAGTGGGTTTGCTCGGTCCCAATGGTGCCGGAAAAACGACTACTTTTTATATGATTGTGGGATTAGTAAGGCCCGATGGTGGAGAAATATATTTGGACAATGAAGATATCAGCAAAGAACCAATGTACATAAGAGCAAGAAAAGGATTAAATTATCTGCCGCAAGAGCCGTCAATATTTCGGAAACTTACAGTTGAGGAGAACATATTGGCAATTTTGGAAACTCTTGATCTGCGTGATGAAGAAAGGCAAGAAAGACTCAAAGAACTTTTGGCAGAACTTGATCTTACTGGCCTTAAAAAACACTATGCCTACTCACTTTCAGGTGGTGAAAGAAGACGGGTAGAAATAACAAGAGCATTGGTTACTTCTCCAAAATATATACTTCTAGATGAACCTTTCGCAGGAATTGATCCACTGGCTGTTGCCGATATTCAAAGAATTATTGAAAAACTAAAAAATAAGGGAATAGGCATAATTATTTCTGATCACAATGTGCGTGAAACTCTTTCCTGTTGCGATAGGGCTTACATCGTCAATGAAGGTTCCATGCTGGTAGAGGGAAAACCGGAAGAAATTGCGCAAAGTGAATTGGCCAGGAAATTTTATTTTGGTGAAGACTTTAATTTATAGGTATCTTGTTATTTGAGATTAAAAATATGGCATTTGAGTTAAAACAAAACTTAAGACTTTCTCAGCAGTTGATCATGACACCGCAATTGCAGCAGGCGATAAAACTGTTGCAGTTGTCACGCCTGGAACTTGTAGATACCATAAATCAGGAGATGGAAGAAAATCCTTTACTGGAAGAAGCTTCGCCTGACGAAGATAATGAAGAAGAAGTTCATGTACAAATCGAAGAAGATATTCAATCAATTGAACGTGAAGACACGAAAGCTGTTGATCGCACAGAAGAACTTACCGGCGAAGGCGATGGTCGAGAAGAGTTTGACTGGAACAACTATCTGGAAGATTATGGTCCGGTAGGAGTTTCATATGATCGAAAAGATTCCGAGACGCTGACTCTGGATAATATCTTCACTGAAAGCCCGTCACTCACCGAGCATCTTATGTGGCAAATGAAACTCTCACCATTTAGTGGTGATGAAGTTCGTATAGGTAGTCAGATTGTTGGCAATCTCGATAATAACGGATATCTATGCGCGTCTTTAGCGGAAATTGCGCAGTTGGAAAATGTAAGTGAAGAATATGTGGAAGCAGTTCTGAAAAAAGTGCAAGAATTTGATCCACCCGGTATCGCCGCCCGTAATTTGCAGGACTGTCTTTTAATTCAGGCGCGTATGTTGGGCGAAAAAAATCCGATTGTCGAAATAATTATCAGGGATTACCTTAAAGATTTAGAACTAAAAAATTATGTGCAAATCGCCCGCAAATTAAAAGTTCCCATCCGCGAAGTGGAAATAGCAGTTTTGCTGATCAGTAACATGGATCCCAAACCAGGCAGTATGTATTCAGAAGAAAGAATTCAATCTATAATTCCCGATGTTTATGTGGTTAAGTCTGGCGATGAATATAAAATAATTCTGAATGATGATGGCTTGCCTCGTCTGCGCATCAGCAATTTTTATCGGGAAATAATGGCAGGCCTTGGTAGTCATGATCAAAGCGAAGAAGAAAACGGGAAGAGATACATTCGTGATAAAGTTCAATCGGCAACATGGCTGATTAAAAGTATCCAGCAAAGGCAAAAAACAATCTATAAAGTTGCGGAAAGTATTGTTAAACACCAGAGAGATTTTTTTGATAGAGGGATTAACTATCTTAAACCATTAGTATTAAGAAATATAGCCGACGATGTGGAAATGCACGAATCTACGATAAGTCGTGTCGTAACAAATAAGTATATGCACAGTCACCGGGGGATTTTTGAAATGAAATATTTTTTCGGCAGTTCCGTGCAAAGTACATCCGGTGAAACTGTCGCATCAAAAAGTGTTAAAGAAGAAATAAAACAACTAATAGCTAAGGAAGATCCCAAAAAGCCGCATAGCGATTGCGAAATAGTTGATTTGCTCAAAGGCAGGGGAATCAATATTGCGAGGCGTACCGTAGCTAAGTATAGGGAAATGACTGGTATTTTACCGTCTTCCAAAAGGAAGAAATATTTCTAATGCCATTTAGGTATCAGATGTTAAAACATAACAGATTAATCTAACTAGGGGGGCAAAATAATGAAAATTTCTGTGACTTTCAGAAACGGTGAAGGTGAAAACTGGCAAAAGATTTATGCGGAAGAAAGAATTCAAAAACTTAAGAAATATTTGGATATGCCTGCCGAAACCCATATTATACTTTCTACAGAAAAATTTAGAAACTTTGCGGAGATAAACCTCAGTGCCGATGGTTGGAATGTAAATGCTAAGGAAGAAGCTAAAGACATGCATCTTGCTGTGGACGGCTGTATAGATAAAATAGAAAAACAGCTCAAAAAACAGAAAGAAAAAAACAGAGAACATAAGCCAAAAACTATTCGACATAGCGAAGCTAAAGTTACTGAAGGCGAAGAAGAAGAATCAGTAATAAATAAAATTGTAGAAACACGGAAAGTGATATTAAAACCGATGTCTCATGATGAGGCAGTGATGGAAATGGAGGGCAGCAAAGCCCGGTTTATAATGTACCGTGATTCATCTTCCGAAAATGTGAGCCTGGTTTATCGTCTCGATGATGGTAATTATGCTCTTCTCGAAACAAATAGTTAGCTTTGCAGAAGCGCGCATTATCTTTGAGTCTATGGGAAAAAACGAGAAGCGGAACCAAAACAATTTATTAAAATATGCTGTCAATATGGAAAAAGACAAAAAGACGGGGTGCGCTAAATGCAGATGGGTCAGCTTTTTAAAATTGGATTTATCAATGAAAATATGCTTGCTAAAACAAAAGCTGAAGCCCTAAGCGAACTGGTTAATACGCTGATTAAAGGTGGGATAAATCTTGATTCTGCAAATGTTGTTGAAGTATTACAACAAAGAGAAAAACTTGGCTCAACAGGAATTGGTGATGGCTTAGCCATACCACACGGTAAAATATCTTCTATTGATGAGATAGTTGTTGCTTTTGGCCGTAGTAAGAAGGGTGTTCATTTTGATTCCTTAGATGGTAAGCCAGTGCACATTTGTTTCTTGCTTTTGGCTCCGGAAAATTCAGTTGGTCAGCATTTGAAAGCATTGGCCAGGATTTCCAAAATGTTAAAAACAGCTAGTTTTCGTCAAAAACTCATCTCCACTGAATTGAAAAGTGATTTGTATAAACTGATTATCGAACAAAACGAAACCTGTCCTCTCTAAAAAATAAATATTAAAAAAGAGAATTGGATAGTATTGAAAAATAACCGGCATCCATGAAAAAGAAATTATACTTGGAAAATTTTTTTCGGGGAAGTTCAGAAAAGCTGGGTTTAACCGATATATGCGCGACTGGCGAATCAGGAAAAGAAATATCCGCGCAGAATGTCAGATGTTATCGCCGGTTGTCTTTTCCCCTGAAAAAGAATTTAATTCCAACAGTTGCTATTATAACTCCGCAAGCCGTGAATCAACTTTGTTCGAAGGGAATCAATTTCTACGGATCTTTATTTGTAAATATTGTTTTTATTGTTCTTGCAAAATCTCAACACGTTTCAGACTTGATGAAGACTCTAGCAGAGATTAAACGCATTCCGATAGCTGCCTCCGCTTTTGACGAATACTATCTGGAGAGCTCATTTAAGGGATATATTCGGGAAAGAGTTCAGAAAAAAACGAGTATTCACGGTGTGGTGATTGAGACGGGTGGAATGGGAATACTAATTGCCGGAGCAAGCGGTATCGGAAAAACAACTGCGGCTTTGGAATATGTTCAGAAAGAGGGTTTCTGGATTGCCGATGATCTGGCAGTTATTAGAAAAAATATTCAGGGAGAATTAATCGCCCGTGGTCACGTTAAAATAAAAAAATATTTATACTATGGAAAAGAAGGAATAATTCCGGTTGAGAAAATGTTGGCTACCGGGAAAATCAAGAAAGAAACAAAGCTCTCGGCTATAATCAACGTGGAAAGAACCGATATTAAGGGAAACGTTTTTAGTGAAACAAAAAATAAAATTCTCGATACTGCATTACCTTGTTTAAATATAAATATATCAGCTTCTGGATATTTTAATGAAAATTTGCTAGAAAAAACGACAAGGAAATTAAAGAAGGTTTACCAATGAAAAATTTGCGGGTAGTAATCATTACAGGCTTATCCGGATCCGGTAAAAGTACAGCATTGCGGGCACTGGAAGATATTGGATTTTTTTGTGTTGATAACCTGCCTGTTGTTTTACTGCCGAAATTTCTGGATATAACGGTTCTTTCCTCACCTGATATAAAACAAGTAGCATTGGTTATGGATTTGCGAGAGCGAAGTTTTCTCGATAAATACAAGCGGATATTCGCCGGATTGAAGGAAAAGGGTTACAGAATAGAAATATTGTTTCTTGAATGCAGTGATGATTCCCTTTTACATAGATTCAGCGAAACAAGACGCAGCCATCCACTTTCGGTAAAAGGTTCAGTAATAGAAGGTATAGAACTGGAAAGAGAGAAACTGGATTCCTTAAAACAGATGGCGGACAGGATCATCGACACCACTTCAGTGAATGTTCATCAGCTCAAAGACGCCGTACAGAGGCATTATTTACCCTCTTCAAAACATAAAAAAATGGTCGTCAATGTGACATCTTTCGGTTATCGCTATGGATTACCCACCGATGCCGATCTTGTTTTCGATGTGAGGTTTTTACCAAATCCACACTACATCGAAGATTTGAAAATTTATGATGGACATAACAAAGCAGTTGAAAAATATGTTTTGGGCAATAATGAAAGTAAAGAATTTTTGAAAAAAATATTGGATTTAATGAATTTTCTTATTCCTCTTTATGAAAAAGAAGGAAAGGCAATGCTTAACATTGCCATGGGCTGTACCGGCGGGAAGCATCGTTCTGTGGTTATGGCCAATCAACTAAGCGCGCACTTTTTTACCATGAAATATATTGTAAATACGTCTCACCGTGATATCAACAAAAGTTAATGGCACAACTGCATTTTCTTATTGATATTATCTTCAATCCAATGACTATCCCACCATTCCTGAGGGTTGACAAATTGTCCACCGACGATAATGCTGAAATGCAAATGATCACCACCGGCAAGACCAGAAGTCCCGGAATAACCGATTATCTCCTCTTTCTTGACAGATTTACCTGTGGTGGTAGTCAGTGAAGATAAATGCGCGTATAAGCTGAACACTCCCAGACCGTGATCAATGATGATAGTGTTTCCATAAATACCTAAAGGAGCGGCAAAGACTACAATGCCGCTGTTGGCTGCCTCAATTGGGGCTTGGGCGACGGAGGCAAGATCAACACCGGCATGAACAGAACTGGCAAAACCATTTCCGGCAGCCGCGTATGTTCGCTTATCACCAAAAAGAGCCATAGGAGATGCGCCGCGCATGCGTAAAAACGCGCCTTCCCAAAGTATTTTAGGTGCTGATTTTTGACAAATAGACTGAATGGCGCTAAAGTTAGTATCGCGCATTTCTGCATTTACATACTTAAATACTTCCAGTTGCGTTTTACCCGTAAGTGACTATTCTGCACCAAATC
>SESG01036827.1_pt1 | contig 18406 bp, 17 predicted proteins | sample 3171421 | NCBI WGS metagenome assembly SESG01 (sample SAMN10866946, study PRJNA518727) | freshwater metagenome | biome: subpolar coniferous forest; feature: holomictic lake; material: water; isolation source: holomictic Lake 227, 6 m and 8 m depth | place: Canada: near Kenora, Ontario | collected... | reverse complement strand
TATTTGGGTGAATCTCTGACCGTTGGTGGTCAGCACTACCCGATGGTCGGCGCGTTACCGGTTGACTTTGAAATGGAAAAGCGGCCGCAGGGTCATGGATATACGACTTTGGTTGTAGACAGGGAAAATTCTTTTTTCCCCGTCGGCACCAGTCTAAACGGTCATGAATTTCATTACGGCAGGATCCTTTCCCGGAAAAACGAAGAGGAATTTTATACCGCCTGTCATGTTCTGCGGGGAACGGGAATGGGGAAGGAAAGAGACGGCATGGTCAGGAAAAATATACTCGCCGGATTCACCCACCTTCATGCTTTGGGAACACCAGAGTGGGCGAATGCTCTCATCGCAGCGGGCAGGAGGTATCGAAGTGAGAGGCAGTTTGTCCCCCGTTGAAAAAGGGGGGAACAAAGGAAAACAAAACATAAAATAATTAAATAAATATGAATTATAGAAGGAGGTTTATTAGAAATGTCACAAATTGAATTAGCCGGAAAAACGTATGAAGTGGATGAAGACGGGTTTCTGGAAGAACTAGACAAATGGAACGAAGAGTTCGCTCAGGCTTATGCCCACACTGAAGACATCGAAGGCCCTTTGACGGAAGATCATTGGAAGGTGATTAACTATCTGCGGAATTATTTTCAGCAGTTCGGCATTGCGCCCATGATCCGAAAGATTTGTAAAGACCTGGGAATTGATATGACGAAGCTCTATGAACTATTTCCCACAGGACCGGCAAAGGGAGCCTGCAAGCTGGCGGGCCTTTCAAAACCGACTGGTTGCGTCTGAGAAGAAGAGGAATTATCCTAATGGGATTTTATGTTTTATCTTATTTGTGTATCGCGGTGTTCATCATTGCGACCGGTTGCCTGATTTACAGGCAACTAAGCTTTCCCCTGCATGTCCGCTGGGAAATATATCCTGTCCGGCATGAAACGATTGCCAGGGTGGCCTATGGCGGCTCTTACATGGAAGAGCTGAACTGGTGGGAAAAGAAATATAAAAGCTCGCTTATCAATGAACTCAAATATATGGTGCCAGAAATTTTATTTCTCAGAGGCTTGTGGAAGGAAAACAGAAACCTCTGGTGGCTCTCCTTCCCCTTTCATTTCGGAATGTATCTGATGATTGCGACCTTCGCACTTCTGCTGCTTCATGCCTTCTTTACGCTGTGGGGATTGCCTGTTTTTGCCGCAGGCGGCTCCGTAAGCATCCTGCTTTCCGGCCTGATCGTCGTCACAGGATGGAGCGGCCTGATTCTGGGGAATATCGGCAGCATTGGTGTACTCTACAAACGCATGACAGAAGCGGAGCTGAGAAATTATTCATCTTTCGTCGATTATTTTAATATCCTTTTCATCTTTCTATTTTTTCTTTCCGCCTTCATTACCTGTCTCTTTTTTGACCCCTTTCTTGCAGGCGCAAAGGCCTACACGCTCGGCCTGTTGACAGGCGGGCATTCTCTGAATTCTTACATACCCGGTCAAAGTGTCTCCGGTAGCCTGGCCATTGTGTCGGCATCGCTTCTGGTTGCCTACATCCCGCTTACGCACATGTCTCACATGTATATGAAGTATTTCTTGTATCACGATGTGAAATGGGACGATGCCCCGAACTTGCCCGGCGGTAAGATCGAAGCGGCCATTAAAAATAATCTTAAATTCAAACCAACCTGGAAGGCAAAACATATTGAAGCGGACGGTCAGAAATCATGGAAAGACATCGCGGCTGCAGCACCCAAGGAGATGAAATGAATACATCCCTGAAACCATCCGACATCTCCAAGCCGTCTGACTGCTTATGTCACATTGAGCCGGGTGAGCTCTCCTTGTTGCCTCCTCCCTATGAGGATTTCAATCAGACAGCAATACCGCCGCTGAAACCGGAAAAGATCAAAAACATTGAAGCGTCTCTGGACGACACAGTGGCTATCGGCATTCCCAAGCCCGCAAGCGCTGAAGAAGAAAAGGAGCTGGTGCATCAGTTTCTCGGCGGTCTGAAAAAACTCTTTGAGAAAGAAAATAACTGGACCTTTTTGCAGCCGCTGCTGCTTTCTATGGAAAACTGCGCCAAATGCCAAACCTGTTCTAATGCCTGCCCCGTTTATGAAATGAGTGCCAGGAAGGAAATCCATCGTCCTATTTTCCGTGCCGAAGTTCTGCGGCGGATTTACAAGAAATACCTTAAGCCGGGCGGGAAAATCACCGCCAAGTTAACCGGCGATATTGATTTGAACTGGACGACTATCGCGCGTCTTGCCGAATTGTCCTATCGCTGCACTCTTTGCCGACGTTGTGCCACGGTTTGCCCCATCGGCGTGGACAACGGGCTCATTAATCACGAAATCCGCAAGCTTTTTTCTCAAGAGATGGGCATTGCCCCCAAAGAGCTCCACGAGAAGGGCACCGTTCAGCATCTTCGTGTAGGTTCGACCACCGGCATGAATCCTCTGGCGGCAAAGGATAGCGCCGAGTTTATCCAGGAAGAAATGGAAGAGATTGCAGGCTACAAAGTCGAAATCCCCTGGGACGTGGAAGGGGCCGACATCCTGCTTCTCCACAATGCCGGCGAAATGCTGGCCTGGCCGGAAAATGTCGGGGCCTTTGCCATTATTTTTCAGGCGGCAGGTATTTCGTGGACACTGTCTTCTGAAGCGGCCGGTTATGATGCTGTCAACTACGGCCTATGGTACGATGATGTTCAGTTCTCCCGTGTCGCGGTTAAGCATGCTGATATCGCACGAAGGCTGAAAGTAAAAAAAATTGTCATGGGCGAATGCGGGCATGCTCACAAAGCCCTTACGGTCATTGCCGACCGCTTGTTGACAGGAGATCTCAATATTCCGCGTGAATCCGCCATGGTCACTCTGGAAAATATTGTCCTGAACGGAAAATTACAATTTGATCCCCTTAAAAATAACTTCCCTGTCACGCTGCATGATCCCTGCAACATGGTAAGGTCTATGGGTATTGTGGAGCCTCAGCGGCGAATCCTGAGAAAGATCGCACCGCGATTTCGGGAAATGACGCCCCATGGCGTGGAGAACTATTGCTGTGGCGGCGGTTCCGGTTTCGCTATTATGTCGGGGTATAATTTTGCAGAGTGGAGAAATCTGGTCAGCTCTCGCAAGAAGTTCCTGCAGATTCTGAATGCCTTTGAGGATGAACCGCAGGATGTCCCAAAATATGTCTGCGCGCCCTGTTCGAACTGCAAAGGCACCATTAGGGATGTGATTAACTACTACCATGCAGAAAAACGCAGCGGTCTGCATTACGGCGGCCTGGTGGAATTGATCGTCAACGCGCTGGCAGGCATGAAAAAACCGATTATACGCTTCGGTGAAAAACCATCGTGGGAATTATGATAAGCAAATGAGGCAGATGTCATTATGAACCTATTAATATCGATTATCGCCATTTTGAGTTTGACCCTGCTGGCCGTAGGAATTGCTCTGAACCAAAGTCTGGTTTATCTCCTGATCGTCATTATCCCTTATGCCGCCTTTGTGATTTTTCTTGCCGGTTTTATTTACCGCGTCGTAAAATGGTGGATAACCCCCGTTCCCTTCCGCATTCCCACAACTTGCGGCCAACAGAAGTCTCTTCCCTGGATCAAGAACAACCCGGTGGAAAACCCCGCAGGAATTGCCGGTGTGATCATGCGCATGGCTCAGGAAGTTTTTCTGTTCAGGTCACTTTTTAGAAATACAGAAGTGGAGATTATCGACGGCAGGCCAGTTTATGGCAGCGCCAAATGGCTGTGGTTTTTCGGCCTTCTATTTCACTGGTCGCTTTTGATCATTGGATTAAGGCACTTGCGCTTTTTTGTCGAGCCGATCGCGCCTTGGATCAGTACTTTTTCTTCACTCGACGGATTCTTTGAAATCGGCATCCCGACATTATATCTGAGCGATGCCGCCATACTCGCAGGTCTTACGTTCCTGTTCCTGCGCCGGGTTGTATTACCGCGGGTACGTTACATCTCGTTGTTCACCGATTATTTTTCACTGCTGTTGATTGTGGCAGTGGTGAGCACAGGTCTTCTTATGAGGCACTTTTTCCCCACCGATTTAAATGAAGTAAAAAACATTGCTCTGGGGTGGATAACACTAACGCCTGTTGTCCCTCAAGGGGTTAGCGTTGTTTTTTACATGCATCTGTGTTTCGTCTGCGCGCTTCTGGCCTGGTTTCCGGCAAGCAAGCTCCTGCACGCAGGCGGCATCTTTATGAGCCCGACCCGCAATCTGGCCAATAGCAGCCGGATGAAGAGGCATATTAATCTCTGGAACGCCCCAGTCAAGGTTCATACCTATGAGGAATACGAAGACGAGTTTAGAGACAAAATGAAGGCCGCAGGGTTGCCTGTGGATAAGGAGTAACCGTGTCATTTGCCAAGATACCTAAATCAGATCAGTTGATTTCAATCAACTACGCGCCGCCGAAGAGTGCATGGATGGAGACGCCTGTCGATTTTAGGCCGGGAACATGGAGTTACAGCGGTGTTGCCAAAAACCTGACCTATCTGGATCTGGCCAACCCGCGCGCATGGCAACCGGCAGATGTTGATTGGAAGCTGCCGGAAAATTGGCAGGCCATTATTCTGGAAGGCATGAAAGAGCGCCTGGAAAAATATCGTTCCTTCAGATTGTTCATGGATGTCTGCGTTCGTTGCGGCGCCTGCGCGGACAAGTGCCATTTCTATATCGGTTCAGGCGATCCGAAGAATATGCCTGTCCTGCGTGCCGAACTGCTGCGCTCCGTCTATCGCCGCTACTTTACAACGACTGGCAGACTTTTTGGCAAACTTGCCGGTGCCCGTGATCTCACCGTTGATGTTCTCAAAGAATGGTTCTATTATTTCCATCAGTGTACAGAGTGTCGCCGCTGTTCCGCTTTCTGCCCCTTCGGCATCGACCAGGCGGAGATCACTATGATTGGCCGTGAACTTTTAAATCTTGTCGGATGCAATATCAACTGGGTCATCGAACCTGCGGCCAACTGCTTTCGGACGGGAAACCACCTCGGCATTCAGCCCGGCGGCGTTAAAGACATGCTTGAATTTCTGGCCGACGATATCGAAGACCGGACGGGGGTTCGTGTGGAAGTTCCGATCAACAAAAAAGGCGCTGATATTCTTTTCGTCACACCCTCGGGCGATTACTTTGCCGATCCGGGAACCTACACCTGCATGGGTTACCTGATGCTCTTCCACGAAATCGGTCTTAATTATACCTTCAGCACTTACGCATCTGAAGGGGGCAACTTCGGCCTCTTTACCTCTCACGAAATGGTCAAGCGCCTCAACGCTAAGATTTATGCTGAAGCCAAACGCCTCGGCGTTAAGTGGATTCTTGGTGGCGAATGTGGTCACATGTGGCGGGTCATCCACCAGTATATGGACACGATGAACGGCCCTGCGGAATTTCTTTCAGAACCTGTCTCTCCAATTACGGGCACACGTTTTGAAAACGCCAAATCCACGAAGATGGTCCACATTGCGGAGTTCACCGCCGATCTGATCCAGAAAGGGAAATTAAAACTTGATCCAAAGCGTAATGATCATTTGAAGCTTACCTATCACGATTCCTGCAATCCCGCCCGGGCCATGGGGCTTTTGGAAGAGCCACGCTATATCATCCAAAATGCCTGCAACCACTTTTTTGAAATGGCCGAAGACACCATCCGCGAAAAAACACTTTGCTGCGGCGCAGGTGCCGGTTTGGGAAACGATGAAAATATGGAGACGCGTATGCGGGGAGGGATGCCCCGTGCGATGGCTGTCAAACAGGTAAAGGAAAAACATGATGTGAACCGTCTGGCCTGCATCTGTGCAATCGACCGGGCGACTCTGACATCTCTTATGGATTACTGGGTGCCGGGGGTGAAAGTCATGGGGGTACATGAGCTTCTGGCCAACGCCCTGATTATGAAGGGTGAGAAAGAACGCACAACGGATCTTCGCGGAGAACCATTAATAAGATGAAATTATCTAGTTTAGCAAAAATAATAGCCGGAATTGTGTTCTTTGTTTTACTGATCACTTTTCCCTTCTGGTATGGGCAAGGAAAGGTGGCTCTGCAGCCTGCGCTAAGCCTGGATACTCCTGCCATTGCTCAATTGAAAGATAAGCGCTGTGTGGAAGACACGGCGTTTATGCGCGCAAACCACATGAAGCTTCTTGCTACCTGGCGCGAGGCAGCGGTGCGCAATGGGAAACGTCTCTACAGCGCAACGGACGGTCGTATTTTTGAGGCGAGGCTTTCCGGTACCTGCCTTAAATGCCACAGCAACAAGCAGCAGTTTTGTGACCGTTGCCACAACTACGTGGGAGCAAAACCAAATTGCTTCAGTTGCCATATTGTTCCCGCAGAGGTGAGAAAATGACGCAGAGTCGTAGAGAATTTCTAAAAATTGCCGGTATATCAACGCTTTCTCTGGTTGCTCCCACGATTCTCAGCCCGGTTTGGGCAAAAGAGAAATTAACTATTCCCGGAGGCGTTTCCCTTACGGCCAAGCGCTGGGGCATGGCCATCGACGCCTCAAAATGTCCCGTTGGCTGCGTGGATTGCATCACCGCCTGCCATGGGGAGCACAACGTTCCCGACATCGGCAACCCCAAGGATGAGGTCAAATGGATCTGGCAGGAAAAGTTTTCTGCTGTCTTTCCTCATGAGAGTCACCCTTATCTTCGGGATTCCCAAAAGCAGCTGAAGCTGCCGGTTTTGTGCAACCAGTGCGCGAACCCTCCTTGCGTCCGTGTATGCCCTACTCAATCTACGTTTCAGCGGCAAGACGGCATCGTGATGATGGACTATCACCGCTGCATCGGTTGCCGGTTGTGTATGGCCGCCTGCCCCTACGGCGCCAGGAGCATGAATTTTCGGAATCCTCAGCCGCTGATCCGAAAAACTAACCCGGATTTTCCGACACGAACCAAAGGTGTCGTGGAGAAATGTAACTTTTGTGAGGAAAGACTGGTCCGGGGGCTAAAGCCCGCCTGTGTCGCGGCCTGCACCAAGAACGCTCTGGTCTTTGGAGATATGGAAAATCCCCGATCGGAAATCAGGCTGCTTATCGAAAAACGTTTTAACCTGCGGCGAAGAGCAAATTTAGGCACCCAACCGCAGATTTATTATATTGTATGAGGAAATTATGCTGGAAAAAGCACTGAAAGGCAGCCGGAGATACTGGATCTGGATTATTTTTTTACTGACCGTTGTTATGATCGGGTTTTTCTTCTATCTTCGCCAATTGGATTATGGCCTGGGTATTACGGGAATGAGCCGCGATGTCTCGTGGGGCCTGTACATCGCCCAGTTCACGTTTCTTGTCGGAATTGCGGCATCGGCTGTCATGCTCGTTTTGCCATATTATTTGCATGATTTCAAGGCCTTCGGCAAGATCACGATCTTAGGTGAATTCCTGGCCGTTTCCGCCGTCATCATGTGCGTGCTCTTCATTTTTGTTGATCTTGGCCAACCTTCACGGGTTCTGAATGTCCTGCTGTATCCCTCGCCTACTTCCATCCTTTTCTGGGATATGATCGTCCTTTCCGGCTATCTTCTGATCAATATCTTTACCGGCTGGGTAGTTCTATCCTGCGATCGTAAGGAGATACCGCCGCCTGGCTGGGTAAAACCGCTGATATACCTATCTATCCCGTGGGCGATAAGTATCCATACCGTTACAGCCTTCATCTATGCCGGTCTTCCGGGCAGGAGTTTCTGGTTGACGGCGATTATGGCTCCCCGCTTTCTTGCTTCCGCCTTCGCTTCAGGCCCCGCGTTACTGATCATCTTGTGCCTGATCTTGAAGCGTTATGGGCGATTTGACGCAGGCGAAAAAGCGATTCAAACTCTGGCTAAGATTGTGTCTTATGCCCTGGCAGCGAGTATCTTCTTTGTCCTCATGGAATTGTTCACCGCCTTTTACAGTCAGATTCCGGAACACGCCCAGCACTTTAATTATCTGTTTACCGGTCTGGAAGGCCATACAAAGCTTGTTTGCTGGATGTGGATATCGGCGCTTCTGGCCTTTGCCGCGCTGTGTATCTTGACCATCCCCCGGATCCGCCGCAACGATGGATGGCTTGTCGTCGCCTGCATTTTTGTGTTTGTTTCTCTCTGGATTGAGAAGGGATTAGGTCTGGTTGTGACCGGGTTCATCCCCTCACCTCTGGAAAAAATTACCGAGTACGTTCCGACCGTTCCGGAAATTGCCATCACCCTTGGTATATGGGCGGTGGGATTTCTTATTCTGACAATTCTTTTCCGGATTTTTGTTGCCGTGAGGGAAAATGAATAGTGTTCCTTCCTAAAGGAACGTATTGTATATAAAACAATTGAACATTAAATAAAACGGAGGTTTTAAAATGAAAAAAGTAAAAATGACACCCAGCGAGGCAATTGTCGAAACCCTGTTGGCTGAAGGCGTAGATCATGTATGCGGCATTGTCGGTTCCGCTTTTATGGATATGCTTGATCTTTTTCCCGCGGCGGGAATCAAATTCATTCCTGTCCGCCATGAGCAAAGCGCGGGCCACATGGAAGATGCTTACTCCCGGATATCGGGCAGATGCGGCGTGATAGTGGGCCAGAACGGCCCCGGCATCACCAATATGGTCACATCCGTTGCGGCGGCGAATATGGGGCATACGCCACTTGTAATTATTTCGCCATCGGCAGGTACTCCCACCATCGGCTGGGATGGCTTTCAGGAATGCGATCAGATGTCCGTCTTTAAGTCTATCACCAAAGCTGTAGTTCGCGTGCCGCATCCCAAAAGGGCTGCCGATTGCCTGCGCACGGCTTTCCGCATTGCCTATGCCGACCGGGGCGCAGTCCTTTATGATATTCCCCGGGATTATTTTTACGGGGAAATAGAAGAGACCATCCTGAATCCATCACAATACAGGGTGGATGCCAGAGGATGCGGATCACAGGCGCAACTGGACCGGGCAGCCGAACTTCTTTCCAAAGCTAAAAATCCTGTCATTGTTTCCGGCCGTGGCGCAGTTGATGCCGACGCCCTTGACATTGTCAAAGCCATAGCCGAACACCTGACTGCGCCTGTAGCCGTCACCTATCTGCACAATGACGCTTTTTACGGGAATCACCCTTTATCACTAGGCCCCATCGGCTACATGGGTTCCAAGGCTGCAATGAAGACTCTGGCACAGGCCGATGTCATGCTCGCCATCGGCACACGCCTCTCCGTTTTCGGCACTCTGCCACAGTACGATATCAATTACTTCCCGGAGAATGCCAAGATTATTCAGATTGACATCAACCCCAAACACATCGCCCGCACCCACCCCATCGAGGTGGGCATTATCGGTGATGCTAAAGACGCGACAGTTGAAATCCTGAAGCGCCTCAAAGCCATGGATGGCAACCGCAAGTCTGATGCCAGGCGACTGGAGGCTGTGGCTAAAGAAAAACAGATTTGGGAAAAGGAAATCGTGGATTTAGCCATGGTTGACGGTAATCCCATCAATCCCAGGCGTGTCCTTTTAGAAATATCCAAGGCTTTGCCGGAAGACGCGATTGTCACAACCGATATTGGTAATGTCGCCTCGACGGCCAACAGTTACCTCAAGTTCAACCAGTCACGCAAGCATATTGCCGCTCTGACCTTCGGCAACACAGGGTTTGCCTATCCTGCGGCACTCGGTGCACAGATCGCCCGCCCCGATGCGCCTGTTATCGCCATCATCGGCGATGGCGCCTGGGGGATGAGTCTTCACGAAGTCAGTACGGCTGTGGAGCATAACCTGCCTGTTGTGGCCTGTGTCTTCCGAAATATGTGGTGGGGCGCGGAGGCAAAAAACCAGGTGGACTTCTATAACAATCGCTTCGTCGGAGTCGATATCCCAACGCCCGCAAGTTTTGTGCCTGTGGCGAAGGCAATGGGGGCAAATGGCATCCAGGTAAGTAGGCCCGAAGAGATCAGAGAGGCATTCGATGCCTGCCTGAAAAGCCGCAAGCCTACCGTGCTGGAATTTCTGGTGGACGGCAAGCAGTTGGCTCCACCGTTCCGCAAAGATGCATTGGCACTGCCGACGCGCTTTTTGCCCAAGTATGCCCATCTGGATCATCACAACTGGTACAAAGGAGGCATCGATGATTTATAAAGATTTGAAAGGGAAAACAGCTCTTGTAACAGGGTCGGGTAAAAAGACCGGCATTGGTTACGCGATTGCGGAAAGACTTGCCTCCTGTGGTTGCAATGTCATTATCGCCGATTTAGGAAAAGCTCCATCGCCAAGCGAGCCCTTGAAAACCGCGACAAGCGAAGAAATGGATGCCATCGCCGCCGAACTGGCAAAAAAATATAATGTTAAGACATTGTCTGTGGGCGTGGATGTCACCGACAATAATGCAATAGGCGCGATGGTGGAAAAAATCAAAGGATCTTTCGACCACATTGATATTCTTTGTAACAATGCCGGCGCTTCTTTCGGTGTTCCGAATACTGTCCTGAGTTATGACGAAGGAGCCTGGATCAAAACTATTGAGGTGAATCTGTTTTCCGTCTTTCGCCTCTCGCGGGCAGTTATTCCCCTGATGGCGGGAAAACCAGCGACTATAATTAACACGGCATCGCGTGCAGGAAAGGTACCGCCAATATTCAATAGCGCCTACGCTGTGGCCAAGGCCGGAGTTATCATGCTTACCAAGACCATGGCCAAAGAGTTGGGTGGCAGCGGCATTAGGGTTAATGCCATCTGCCCCGGACAAATCGCCACGGATCTGGAAAAGTGGCGTTTCGGACTGGAGGCGTCATTTTTCGGTACAACGATTGAAGAGCGTGAAAAAGAGATGTGCAAGACCATACCACTTGGATATATAGGGCTTCCCGGTGATGCTGCCGATCTGACCGTATTTCTGGCATCTGATGCCTCGCGATATATTACCGGGCAGGCAATCAATCTCGACGGCGGTCAGTGCATGGAATTGTAACAGCTACTGAGTATAACGATAAAAAATATAGTTTGAGGAGGATATCTCATGAGTAAAATTATTGGAGGTCAGCTTGTCGCGGAAGCCTTGATCGACCGGGGTGTAGATTACATTTTCACACTTAGCGGTGGGCATATTACACCAATTTATCAGTTTTTGGAAAATTCAAAAATTACCATGTTTGACACCCGTCATGAACAGGCGGCAGTCTTCATGGCGGAAGCCTGGGCCAGGATGAACCGCAAGCCTGCGGTAGCGATGGTCACGGCGGGGCCTGGCTTTACCAATGCCCTCTCCGGTATTGCCAGCGCCAGATTATCCAATGCTCCGGTAATTCTGATTTCCGGTTGCGTGGGGCTGGAGACCGCCGAGAAGCTGGATCTTCAGGACATGACCCAGCTCCCCGTAATCGAGCCCATGGTCAAAAAGGCATGGGTCTGCCACATTCCGGAGAGAATCCCTGAATTCATCGATATGGCTTTCCGGGTGGCTATGAGCGGCAGGCCGGGGCCTGTATATCTGGAGCTTCCCTGTGATGTCCTTAATGCTACCATTGATCCGGCCAAGGTCAAAAAGATTTCCACCACGCTTACTTCCAAGCCGGTCGACAGGGAAAATACCCGCAAGGTTGCCGATCTGCTGATGGCGGCAAAAAACCCTGTGGTCATTGGCGGAAGCGGTATCTGGTACGCGGACGCGGGAAAAGAGTTTGTTGAATTTGTGGAAAAAGTGGGGATGCCGGCATTTACCGCGGGAGCGGGAAGGGGCGTGCTATCTGATAACCATCCTCTGTGTTTTGAATCATCTCTGGCCATTCGGCCGGGTGGGGCAATGCTTGCACTGATGAGTTGCGATCTGGTGCTTTTCCTGGGCGGCAGGCTCAGTCTGTTCTATATCTTCGGAGAAATATTCCCGGCGACTGCAAAATTCATCCAGGTCGATATCGCGCCAGACGAAATCGGACGAAACCGCACCATTGATCTCGGGATCGTCAGTGATACCAAAGCATTCCTGAAGGAGCTCAATAGCATTCTGGATGAAAAAGCAATCGGTGCGACACTTACGAAACAATACTCGCCCTGGGTAGAAACTGTCCGGAAGGCGGACAAAGACGGCAAAGACCAGGCCAAGGCCATGTGGGAGTGCAATACACTGCCCATACATCCGATGCGGCTGGCCAAAGAGGTAAATGATTTCATGAATCGCGAAGATGACATTGTTGTTGCCGATGGTGGCGATACCTCAACCTGGATGGGCATGACCCGTACAGTCAAGAAGGGCGGCACTTACCTGGACTACGGTCTTTACGGTTGCCTGGCGGTGGGGCTACCCTATGCCATTGCGGCAAAGCTCAAGCATCCGGATAAACGCGTTCTGGCCATTATGGGTGATGGTTCTACCGGTTTTAATTTTATGGAATACCATACCGCCATCCGCAAGAAACTTCCCATCGTTGTCGTTATCGGCAACGATCAGGCCTGGGGCATGATCATGCACAGCCAGACGCTTCGCCTTGGGCATCATATACCAAACGGGACGGAACTGGGCTGGGTCGATTACCACAAGATGGTTGAGAACCTCGGCGGTTTTGGCATCTGTGTGGAAAAACCGGAGGATATTAAGCCTGCCTTGGAAGCGGCCTTTGCTTCCGGAAAGACGGCTTGTGTCAATGTTAAGGTTGATCCGGCAATAATCAGCCCGGGCAGCGTGGCACTGGCCAATCTTGGTGGGTACAAGAGTTGATGCAAACCATTACAATTCGATAAGGAGGATCCCATGAATAACGTAACTGCACCAAAGGAATACAAGCTGTCCAAACTTAACACGTATTACATATTCACTCTCTTATTTTTGTTGTATTTTTTCGATTATGTCGATCGGATGATTGTGACATCCCTGATGCCTTACATTAAACTGGAATATGGACTTACGGACACCCAATCCGGTCTGCTCGTGTCGGTAGTGTACTGGTCTATCGTCGCTTTTGTGCTTCCTGTTTCGATACTGGTGGACCGCTGGAGCCGCAAAAAGACCATCGGCATCATGGCCCTGATCTGGAGCATGGCCACGCTGGCTTGCGCTTTCACCAAAACCTTCCCCCAGCTGCTTATGACCCGGTCTGCTATCGGCATTGGTGAGGCCGGATATGCTCCCGCAGGCACTGCCATGCTCTCGGGTTTGTTTCCTCCGGAAAAACGTTCCCGCATGATGGGACTCTGGAATATGTCTATTCCCCTTGGTATCGCTGTCGGCATCGGTGTCGGTGGATTCGTGGCCCAGCATTGGGGATGGCGGCACGCCTTTGGGCTGGTGGCCATTCCCGGCGCATTGATAGCTATCCTCTTTTTCTTCGTTAAAGATTATAAAACCGTAGATCTTGTTCAAACGGTGAAATCCTCTAAGGTTAAGATGAGAAAGATGGATATCTTTCGCTCGTTTATCCACACCCCATCCCTGATTTTTACCTATCTCGGGTTTATCGGGTGCGTCTTTACTAACAATGCCATCACCACCTGGCTTCCTACCTATTATCACCGTTTGGAAGGCGTACCTTTGGGTGAGGCAGGCATGAAAACCGGTGGTATCCTGATGCTGGCCGTTATCGGCCTTCCCCTGGGGGGATGGTTGGCCGATGTATGGTTTAAGAAGCGGCCAAGTTCACGACTGCTATTTCCAGCGATTATGGTAGCCTTGAGTTCAATCGTTGTGTTTGTCGCTTTTTCTTTTCTTGAAGGAAAGGCACAATATATGGCGCTTCTTCTATATGGGATATTGGGCGTAGGGTTTGTCGCGGCGGCTATCACCGCCACTCAGGAGACTGTCCATGCCGGGCTTCGGGCAATCTCCTACTCCGTTTGCGTTATCGTTCAGAATATTTTGGGTGCGTCCCTGGGTCCGATTGTGATCGGGGCATTTTCCGATGCCTATGGCATTAAGGTGGCGATGACGATCCTGCCCATTTTCCTCGCAGCGTCGGCCGTACTGTTTTTTGCCGGTTCCTTCTTTTACGAAAAGGATCTGAAAAAAGTGGAAAAGATTACCCTGGAATGTGAAAGCTGAAGGGTGAAAGGATTGAAGAAAAAAAATTATGAAAGCTGTTGTATTTCGAAAAGACAGAGGGTTGGTCTATGAGGATGTTCCCGATTACAGGCTGGCGGCAGACGAAGTGTTGGTCAGGGTAGCCAATACGGGCTTTTGTGGTTCTGATCATTCGCTGGTCGCAGGCGGGCTTGTAGCCGATGGCTATATTCTTGGTCATGAGATCAGCGCTGTGGTGGTCAAGCAAGGCTCAGCCGCCAAATGCCTTCCTGTGGGCACGAAAGTATGTATTCGTCCCACTTACTGCGGCGATTGTGCCAATTGCCTGGCAGGTAAGCCCCATCTCTGCCGGGTTTCAAGACGAACCGCGGGAATTGGCGACTTACCCGGTGGCTTTGCCGAGTACGTTAAAGTCTATCCGCAGATGCTTATTCCCATTCCCGCAGGAGTAGATTCCCGCAATGCCGCCCTGGCGGAAACCTTTGCTTCTGCTTTACATGCAATTAATTGCACAGGAGACAAGACCGGTTCCGCCCTGGTTATGGGAGGCGGCCCTATCGGTCTTAGTGCCATCAGAATCCTCAAAATTCTTAGCTACGGCCCAATTGTGCTTTTCGAGCCGGTGAAGGCAAAGAGAGATATCGCGCTGGGCTACGGAGCCGACCATGTATTCGATCCGAACCAAAACGATTTATCTCAGCGCGTTATGGCGATTGTTCCTGGTGGGTTTGACAAAGCTTTTGAATGTTCCGGGGTAAAGGCCAATGTCGGGCGCGCTATCACTTTGGCTGCTGATGGTGCACAGGTATGCATTGTGAGCGTTATGTTCACACCATTGGAAATTGCCGAGCCCTATCTCATTAACTTCAAGGAAATCCGTCTGACCGCGTCCATCTCCAATACCCATGAGGAGAACATTCAGTGTTTGAATTGGATGGCGGAAGGAATTCTTGACGGCCGGCCGCTTATCTCCGATGATGAACCCCTGGAGCGCTTGCCCGATGTTTATCGGGAGAGAATCGACACGGGGCAGGCGGTGAAAGTGATGCTGCAAATCGGCGAGGAGTTTTAGCGTGGAGGCAAAAAATCAAACCATGGCTTCTGCCTCTTAAAAGGGCACAAGGCGGCCTGACAATATCGAATGGGATCTTCTGGTGGGATTTTGATTTGCGGGGCCAAACCTTCCCGATGATTCCTGACCCACGCTTCGGCTTCGACTTCCGTATCCACAAACCCTGCACAGTAGGTTGTCTTGCCGCGACAATGGACAAAGCCAAAGAGAAGTTCAAATTGTTCATTCATATTCAGCAACTCATGGTGGTGTAGGGATGACAGTTCCTCAATTGCGGACGTTTTTAATTTAATAGAACCATCACCAACATGCCATGGAAGGATTGTTTGCTATTACTGAAATCTCTTACGAATACTTTCGATTGTAGTTTTTAGCAAAGTAAGATCCTTTGCGCAAATAGTAAAAATTTCCTCTGGGTCTATGTTGAAATAATCATGTGCCAGAATATCCCGAACTCCTTTTACGCCCGGCCAGTGTATCTCTGGGTGCTTTTGCAGGATGGTCTTACCGGAGATTTTATCTATGTTTTTGATGTTTTCACCAATAGCTATTAACATCATGGCGATTGCATCAAGACGATCAGACCCATCATCTGATTTTGTAAAATCATCAGGACTGCTTATTCCTACAAATCGCCTTTCAACTTTTTGTATTGCTTCATCAATTTGATTAAGCAGCTCAATGATCAGGGTTTTGTCATACATACAGTGCATCCCTGTCAATCCGCTGTTTTAAAGAAGGATTCATTCTTTTAGAGTAACGCACAACATCAACGCTTCTGTGCAATAACTCCTCAAGCTCTGATTTCAATGCGGCGCGTTTAAACAGATCCGGTTCCATTTCTACAACAATATCAATATCACTCTCATCACTAGCCTCGCCTCTGGCTACAGAGCCGAAAATACCAATACGAGATACGGCATATTTAACCATCAAGCCGGACTTGAATTTACTAATAACTGCAATGATGGCACTGCTATCAGAAGTCATATAAGCACTTTACCTTCGCGTTGAGGCATAAGTTTTTTAGCCAAATCAGCAATCTTTTGAATTTTTGATTGCTCAACGGCCATGTCCGTTTCCTCCATTTTCGTTAAGCGCATAATAAGTAAAATAATTTATCCTGTCAATGGAATTAAATTCCCGTGTAAGCAGCAAATAATATGTCCGGTTTGTAGCACATAAACTGTCCGGTTTATAATAGTCACCTATGGAGGTGACGGATGAAGCGGACAGAGATACTACAGGAGAACCGGAAGATGCGATTTGAAGAGGTATATGGAGGATGGCAGAAGAAGCGACTAAGTCAAGACGAAGCCGCGGAGATATTGGGGGTATGTAGCCGTACATTTCGGCGACAGATTTGCAGATATGAAGAAAACGGTCTGGAAGGGCTGAATGATAAACGCATTACACAGGCATCCCATCGCCGCGCACCGGTGGATGAGGTCATGTCTTTAGGTGAGCGATACAGGGTTAGGTATCGCGGTTGGAACGTGAAGCATTTTTATTCTTGGTATTCAAGAGAAGGCGGCAAGCGGAGTTATACCTGGGTCAAAAATACCCTTCAGAAGCAAGGGTTGGTGACGAAGTCTAAAAAGAAAGGTTCCCATCGCCAGAGAAGAGAACGCAGCCCACTGCCGGGGATGATGATCCATCAAGACGGGAGTGACCATGAATGGGTTTTGGGTAAGAAATGGGATTTGATCGTGACGATGGATGATGCAACGAATGAACATTACAGCATGTTTTTTGTTAATGAGGAGGGCACGGCCAGCAGTTTTCAGGGTGCGCAGGATGTGATTTTGAAGAAGGGCTTATTCAGTTCCATTTATACAGACAGAGGCAGTCACTACTGGTTTACACCGGAAGAAGGGGGTAAGGTCAGCAAAACCCAGCTTACGCAATTCGGTCGTTCCATGCAACAGTTAGGTATTGAGATGATTCCCGCCTATTCTCCGGAAGCAAGAGGACGGAGTGAAAGAATGTTCCGCACGCATCAAGACAGGCTGCCAAGAGAGCTTGCCGCCCAGAACATCACCAACATGGATGCTGCCAACCGCTACCTGAAAAAAGTGTATCAACCGGCGTTCAACAAAGAGTTCCGGCAAAAACAATTGGAGGAAGGATCGGCTTTTGTGCCTTGGATAGGAACTCATATTGAATACATTCTTTGTGAGCATTACGAACGCACGGTCACTCCCGATAATTGTGTCAGTTTTGAGGGAATAACTTTACAAATACCTCCTGACAAGTATCGTTGTCATTACGTCAAGGCTAAAGTAAGAGTACATCGTTACATAGATAGTTCTCTGGCAATTTTCCATGGACCACGCAAATTGGCTGATTATGATAAAAACGGGAATCTAAAAAACAAGAAAAAAGAAAAGGCAGCGTAAGTCCGCCGCTCGCTAAAATCGAAGGAAAGGGGCTTCAGGCTACGCCTTCCGCCCCTTTCCTTAAGCATGATAAAAAGCGGACATATCATGTGCTACAAAATAGGACTTTTCTATTTGCTGCTAACATGGAATTAAATTCCCGACAAAAATGAACAACTTTCACCATCAAATAGAAAAGGTGATTAAAGAACAACCACGGCTTTCCGGCGGGCAGGAAATACAGGATTGACGCTGGTTAATAGTGCTTATACTTTTTCAGCCACATTCTCAAAGATCGGATGATAATCTGCTGTGCTTAAAACAGTATCGTAGAGGCCAATGTCTTCACCTTCATGCTTGTTGATACCGGTATAGCTCAAACTGGCATCTTCATACCGTTTGAATTTATAGACAGCGTCGTTCATCAATGCGCTGTTAAAGACTCCGAGGCTGACAAGCAGTTCAAATTCTTTCACGGTTAAACCGCTCACTTTTCTAAATAGTCCCGGCTCCAATTGCGTGATGACATCCTTGAGGCACCGCTCCCGATAGTCTGTCAAATACATGAACACCGGCACGCGTGTGGCGAACTTGATAAGCTTTTCCTGAATCTGCTTCCGCTTGCTCTTGTATTCTTTTTCTTCTTCCGTGAGTTTCTTCTTCTCCTTGTCGGAAAGCTCTTCGTCATTGGCATCCTTTTTTGCCTTCTTCACAGCCTCCGACTTGTTGATGATCGTTTCAATATCCTGATTCAGATTACGGAAACCTTCAATGCTCATCAGCGCATCCATGGCTTCCTTGTTGTTCATCAGGCGCTGCAATGTGCTGTTATCCACATTTACCAGCAATGCGCTTTCCCAGCGACGAGCCAGCATGGTTGCGGTTGTCCCACTCATGGCCATATCCAGAATTCCGGCGGCATCAATCTGCTTCATTGAACTGCCGTCATAGGCAAGC
>SESG01008681.1_pt1 | contig 18434 bp, 19 predicted proteins | sample 3171421 | NCBI WGS metagenome assembly SESG01 (sample SAMN10866946, study PRJNA518727) | freshwater metagenome | biome: subpolar coniferous forest; feature: holomictic lake; material: water; isolation source: holomictic Lake 227, 6 m and 8 m depth | place: Canada: near Kenora, Ontario | collected... | reverse complement strand
TGAGAAGTCACGAGTGAACTATAATGGGGTATCGAATGAGAAGATCAATAGAAGCTGATAATGAAAGAGCTAAGAGAGCGTTATTTAATTTGGAATGTGAGATGCCAGATCAGAAATTTCAAGAAATTCTAGAATTTTTTGAAATGATTATTAATGATGAAAGCGAAACATATGAAGAATTTAAAGGAGGAGTATATGAAGAATACGGCTGGTGGATGGATGATATTAAATATTTTAACGAAGATTTCGGTTGTAATAAAAAAAATAATATAAAAGCAGCTGATTATTTAAAAAATAAAAATCAAGTCATATACCCATTTGGAAATAGTATAAAAATTTCAGATGCATCATTATATTTGGTGCCAGATGATTATTTAACTCATCATGGAATTTTTGAAAAATATATAATTCGTCTTAATATGGAGAAAACATTAAAAATAATGTTATTTGAATTATACTATGCCATTTTAGAAGACATGGCACAAATGGCATTAATTATTTAATTAATTATTTAATTATTTTTTATATTATATACAAGTCATGGACCAAGCACCAACTACTATATGCAAACATACTTTACTTAGAGGCATACTTAAAGGTCACCAGTGCGGAGCGACCACTAATGGAGCGGATTTTTGCGATCATCATAAAAACTTAAAACATCATGAATTATTCCTTTGTCAGGCTAAAAAAGTAATTAATAATAAATATGTTCCTTGCACTAATTATACTGTTTCAGCGAGCCATAGATGCAATAGTCATAAACTTAGAAATGACCGACCACTTAAGGTTAAGGAAGAAGTCTAAGCTTTAGGTAATTAATTATTTTTTATTATTTTATTTTTATATTTATATACAAGTGGTGGAAGTGTCAACCTTGAAGTCGCATAATGCTAACTCTAGAACAATACACAGAAGCGGAAAGACTGGGGGCTAAGTACAATTATAAGAGTGCCAAACTAAGCGGTAAAGTTACCGATACTTACATTGCTACACAGCGATTTAATCGTCGTTTTTACTCAGTCATTCCTCCTAAGGAATACAAATTATTTAAAATTATATTCGAAATCCCATATGAGGCGTTATCAAATGTCGGTAAAGATAAGATTGAACAGATTTTGGAAGAATATTTAGACCTCGAATCACAGGAAGAGGACGACTCAAGAGAATCACTTATCGAGCGAATCAGCGTGCAAAAATTAAAGCTGGAAACGACTAATAGAAATAAAGAGATTGATTATGAATTGCAAGTTGCACAAGCAAAGAAAAATGTTGCTACAGTTAATGCGCGTCTTAGAAAATTTGAAAAGTATGTAGAAAAAATACTACCAGAAGCAACGCCGGAAGAAGAAGACGTGCTAGTAGATCAACAAGAACAAATTATATCTGAACTAAAAGTAGAAAAAGAAATTTTGAAGGAAAAAATTGAGAGAGACCCGATGATTATTAAGTTTAATGATTTTGAAGCTAAAGGATTTTTTAATGCTTATCACATTCAAGGTACAGGTTCGCTTGTGGCTTTTTCAGTATTATTTAACAAAGAATATAAAATTTATCCAGATGACTATAGAAACCCTGCACTTATAGAAATAGAGGCATTCCGTCAGCAATTAATACTAGCTAGACAAGTAGCTAACAAATATAACATAGGCAAAGGATACAGACTTTATAATAAAAGCTTTCAATTGTATATTTCGTCAGAGCGCGATTTCGCAGTAGATAATACACAGATTTTAACTAATGAAGTAGGATTCTTAACTGAGAACTTAGATAAGCAGGACGCAGTAGATAAAGAAGGCATACCTATATCCGCATCAGAAAATTTTTTCTGGAAAATACAAAAAATTTTAGCGAATTCAAAAGAATTATTAGGATATAGAGAAATTTATAATGGTTGGCTCAATCTTGACGGATTCGTACTATTATTCGTTAAAAATGATTTCGTTGAGGGCTCTGATTTTAAGTCGTGCTGGAATCGAAAGAAAATTGATGGCTCAGATAATTTGTGTGGAAAAATTGCATTAGAAATGGCGGGACATCAAATTAAATGTGATTATGCGGAAATTTCAGAAATTGATAATTATATTAAGTATATTAAAGAAAATAAAGTTAATATGTGTGTCATCGAGAATACATGCTGCGTGGCGCGTGAAAAATTAGAAATTATTAAAAAGCGCTCATGTATTAAATTTAATAATGGAAAAGAAAATATTAATCTTTACAAAATAGATATTTCTGATTTAAGAACGCGCATTCTATGTGGCGATTATAAAACGATGTCTCACGCTTTATACGTATATGATAGAAAAAGCAATCATATAGATAAAGTAATAAATTTAAAAGATTTGTTTTACAATCCAGAAACTGGCGATATTTATCGTAGATACATAAAGGGCAGGTCAGAATTTGGAATATATCTAAAAGCTAAAGAAGCATATAATATGTCTGTAATATCTGGAATATTTAAGGGAAAAGCAAAATTAAAGGAGCGCTATTTATTTTTAGATTATGAAGCTATAATAAAATGGCGCACTCGTTGTACGACTTCATATAGTCACTCTTTATTAGATCTATCTATGGAGCAATTAATAGAATTATCAGATGCTGATAAAAATGAAAATGCTGATAGAGTTAATGAAATAATTGATTTTAACTCAAGCTTTTATTTGGGATATGAAAGCGGCAAAATAATAAAAGATTATCTTGATGCGCGTAAAGATATAAAATTTACTATTGTGACTTTTAATGGATCAAACTATGATCACCAAATTTTATATGATTCGCTTCTCTGTTTAGATGAAACTTACGCTACAAAGCCGTTTTGGACAGGAACAAAACTTGTAGACTTTACAATTGATCATAAACATACAATGTTTGATCTACGAAAACATTTAGTCGGCTCGCTTAGTAGTTTATGCGAATCTTTTAAAGTAAATACCGCCGCAAAGGGTGTCTTTGATCATGCGGAAGCACAACGATTATATGATCAGGGAATTTTAATAGAGGAAATGTCAAAAAATGATAATCTTAAAAAATATAACATATTAGATGTTGCGAGTCTAGCTATCATATTTTGCCGCTATAAGCAGGCGGTAGATGAAATGGTTGAAAAAGAACCACTTTTAAAATCTCTCAAACTTAAATCGATAGATCAGTTTAAAACTATCGGCTCATACGTTTTTGAGATGTGTTCCAGTTTTTGGAAACTGAAAGGAATAAAACTTCCTAATTTTAAAGATCCAAGCCTTCATAAGCATTATAACAGCCAAATTAAAGATTCTAGAGGTGGACGCGTTCAATTAAATCAAGTATGTATGTTAGAGAATATGGCTTCACAAGACGTAACAAGCGCTTATCCATTTCATATGCTCATTAATTCAGTTTATTTTCCATGTGGCGAAATTATCGAAAGTTCTTATGAAAACATGCCAGCCGATAAAATGGGATTCTTCCACTGCACGGTCGATCAAAGCAATTTACATAAAAATAAGAAAATTATATGTGAACGTGTAGAAAATGGCAATGATTGGCGAACTGATAATGTTATTCAAGATGTTTTTATATCAACTGTTAAAATTGATCAATTGTTAGAGTATGGCTGCTCTGTGCAGATAAGAGATGGGTATTATTTTACAGATAAAATAAAGAATTATGAATTGTTCGAGCCTTTAGTCTGCTTTATGAAAGAAAAGAACCGCCAAGATATTTTAAAAAAAACTAAAAGCCCTGACTATAACCCAGCATTGCGCGAAGTTTGCAAGCTCGCTATGAACTCAATGTCTGGAAAAATGATAGAAAAATTACATTTAGATAAAGTAGAAGAAGTCACAGTCGCTAAATATGAAAAATTATTGAAAAACGACAAATATTATCACGTCACTCTAATTAGAGCTATGAATGAGGGAAATAAACTTATAGTTAGTTACAGAATTAGAGCAGATACACAAATGCATAAAACAAGGCCTATTTACATAGGAAATTTGATTTACGATTATCAGCATAAATATATGTATGATCATATATTTTCAAAGGTAGACTTTATTAATACTGATACAGATTCCGCGCACATGACGCAAACTGAATGCGAAAAATGGCTAAAATATGCCACAGTTACTAAAGTTCCACATTGGCCAGAAACTGAAAATTTCGATCCAAAGTTAAAAGATCATATGTTATATGTCGAAGATTCTAAAGTTTTTGGATCATTTGATAATGAATTCGCGGGTGGCTATAAAAAACAATATTATTGTGGAAAAAAATTATATTTGGCTGTGGGAGATAAAAAAGGAGTTAAAGTCGAGAAAATGTCGCTTAAAGGAATAGGTTTAAAAGATCGAGTATTGCCTGAAAAATTCAATATTCCATCAGCTGACAAATTGGAGATCAAATATGGATCAATTCCAGAAAAAATGAGATTATCTCATTATTTGTTCGATATTCATGATCGCTACCCATCACTTAATGATTGTAAGGAAGAAGTATTCAAGAGATTAATATTTCAGGGAAAAATATTAACAATATCGCCAAATTTTATTAGAGAATTATATGACAAAGACGGAAAAATTCATAGTACTATTTCAGTTGATTACAGAATAAAAGAGACTAAAATTAATATAATGAATTAAGTATTAGCATTTCTTCTGCGCCTTCTTAAAGCAAACTCTGCAGCATATTAAATTAATAAGTATTACGTATTCATTCAATGTCATATTTTTTATCTCCTTATATATATCGAGAATTCGCTATCACAAATTTCGGAGATGCCATACGAAATAGTGCGAGTTGATCATGGCTTTAAGGTTATGAATAGAATTAATGGAAAAGTATTTAGTATGCATCCTTTGCCTCTAAAAGTAGCAAAAAAGCAAATGCGAGCATTAATGGAAAAATATATGGAAGAACAAGAGAAGCACCCAGAAATGTTCAGAAATGAAAAATACATCCAAGGTGCAGGAATAGGTGATATTTTCTCAAAAGTTAAAAATGTATTTACAAATGATAAATCGCCAGCAGTTGATGAAATTATGAAATTGTACGGATTTTTTAACATTACAGGATTTGCAATTCATAGAACTCCAGTTCAAAAAATTCTTCAAAGCGTTTTAAATGTCGTATCATTGGGAAAATTTAAAAAATCATTAGAAGAGAAATATGACGAAGTATTCCATTTGTTTATTGTTTTTCGTCTCCAATATGACGGAGTTAAGGGCGACGGCTCAGATAAGTTTATTACATACTTTTTAACAGAAAAGACGCCAAATATTAAAGTCGAACAAAGAAAGGATTTTGGATCTCCACATACAAAACTCGAAGATATACGAATTGGAACAGTTACTCATCCGATTACGGTAAAGCAAATGTACGATGCGGCGATTAAGGCTCAAGGTCCAGACTTCTTCCGCTACAATGCTTATTCCAACAATTGTCAAGTATACATAAAAAATTTGCTTAACGCGATCGGAATAACTGAATTTGACTCGTTCGTTCATCAGCCAATTAATGGAATTCTTGAAGGATTCGCTAAAAAATTCGCTAACGTTGTAACAAGCACTGGTCATTTAGTAGGCAGACTTACCGGCTCATCAGTTGCTGGTCCGACATATGATCAGGATGAATATACCCATCATCACGTTCTATATTAGGCTCGAGCACTTCCCAAGCTGCGCATTCATTGTGTATTGGCAATCGTCTATATGATCTGGACATGGTCAAAACTTTAATATTATTGTTAAATATCCAATGTGTTAGTAAATCTCGCTGTAATGAATCAAAATAATAATTTTTTGTTAACAATTCTAATGCTAGTTGAGGATTCATTTTATATGTGTTAATTCCATCATAAAAAGTATCATTGACCAAGTATGGCTTCTCGCTGCTGTAACAATTACCCATAGTAGCAGTTCTTATATAATTATTTAATTATTTTTTATCCACCTAATATATAGAACACGTCCACCAAGAGACAAGACATACAAGTATATAAAGATGTCCTGCCAACACTTATTCTTACGAGGAGCTAAAAAAGCCATGCAATGCGGCAGACACCTTATCGAAGGAGAGACTGATTATTGTAATCATCATAAAAATATGGTTCATCACACAGTTACTAAATGCCAAGGCCGAAAAATTATTGAAGGACGCTATGTTCCATGTGAAGAAATGACTATGAGCATCAATTGTCGATGCAAACAGCACAAGCTACATAAGGTGCCCATCAAGCCTACGAAATCCGACTCGGCGGATTCATCGTTAGAAGCTCCCGAAATTAAAGAGCCTGAAATAATTGAAATAATTGAAATAATTGAAATAAAAGTTCCTGAAGTAATTGAAGTAAAAGAGCCTGAAATAATTAAAGCGCCCGCTGAGTCTGCAAAATCCGACTTGGCGGATTCATTGCGCCAGGGGCTACCTATAAGAGTATTTATTGAAAAACCAAAGCGCGCATATGTTAAAAAGGCTGAAAGAAAATTAACAGCATGTGATATGGCAGCACTAGGATAAAATAAATAAATTTTAATTATTTTTTATATATACCAATACGTCCGAAGACCCGACGAGGGGTCAAAATGACGACGAAAAATGAAATCCCAAAGTTTAAGCTCGATGTATTGCCGGCATTTGAATTGAAAATTTATAATGGTTTGGAAGTTACAGAATCAAGATTTTTTGAAACGATAAAAGAAATAGCTGATTATTTAGGCGAAAAAGTAATATATGTTTATAGAGCACAAAATAAAAAAAATATTTCTAAACGTGACGGCAGAGTTTATAAAATAGAAAAAAATTTTGGCCGATATGTATTACAGCTAAACGGTGCAGAGCCTGAAGAAATGCCGACAATTAGGGCAATATGTATGATCACTAAATGGCCATATTATAAAATTAAAGCAATGATTGATGTTATTAAAACTAAAAATAAAATTAATTAAATATTTTCTAATTAATTATTTATTTTAATATATAAAGCCTAGCATGTCAAAGTATTATAGCGAGTCCGAGTCTGACAGTGAATCCGATTATTCAGATACATTGTCACATCATGGTAATGAGTATCGAGTTGTAAAACCTAAAGCACGCGAGATGGGCGGAGAATATGAATATAGCGATTCAGAGTCAGAATCAGATGATGAGCTCGGAGGTGCCATGCACGCCATGCGTGGAATGCGAGTTAGTCATCGTCGTCGTGGCCGACCGACAGGCGGAGTGATTTTTGATGGCTACGATACCCAAATGGGAGGCGCTGCACGTTACAAGAAGTATCGCCATAAGTCGGCAGGACCAGCAAAAGGCGGTAAAAAGCCGCGTTCAAAGTCGAAGTCACGCTCAAAGTCTAAGTCTCGTGGAGGTAAGGCGCCATGTTGTGCATCATGCGCTAGGCGTGGAGGCTATGGTGTAGCTGGTGGCTATGGAGTAGCTGGAGGCAGACGCTCAATGTCAAAGGCGAGCTTGGAAAAGAAAATTCGCCAAGTAGAAAATCTGATTGAACATTACACACCACGGCGATAATCGCACCGCTAGCTAAATAAAAAGTAATATAAACTATTTTTTATCTATTTTAATATATAGGCTGTTAAAATTTTATGTATCGCTTACGTGATGAATATCCTAAAAATGCTATTGATTTAATAAATTTACTTTCTATCAAGAGTAATTCAATATTAACAAGTAAAATTTCAGTAGTTGGATCATTTGTAAGAAATAATGAACTTTATTATTCAGATATAGATTGTATTGACAAAATAAAAATAAAAGCTCCTAAAATAGAAGGAGAAAAGATATTTTTAAATGAAATAAAAAAACTATTAGTTAAAATATCGCATACTAATGATGTTTATTTTACTGATTTTAAAGTAGGAGATAATCACTTTAAACAAAGCGAAATAATGAAAGAAAAACGTGATGGATCACCTGATATTAATTTAAAAATATCTTCAGATATATTAGAATTAAAAAATGAAATAATTAAATTAGATATAATAGGCTGGTATTTTAATAGATACATAGAGTGCTCATGCGTTTATATTATTGAATATGAAGATGGAGTTTTTGGTCAAACTGAAGGAACACTTAAAGAAGACATAATAGAAAAAGCAAAAGAAGGTAAAGTTTATAAATCATTAAAAAGAATATTGAGTATCGCATACACGGAAAATGATAAAAAATTAATACAACTAATAATTCCCATAATAAGATCGAATGTAGGCTTGCTTTATCAAATTTTATCATCAGTTGATGCATTAGAACTAATATTAAAATTAAATATTTCAGCAAATAAAAATTTTATATCTAGTGAACTTGAGCAGATGCGCGATCAAATAAGCAAAATTCAAGACATTCCTATAGATCATAGACTCATAAATAGTTTATTAGATAAAACACAATTAAGTAAATTAAACTCATATCTTAGCGAAGTTATAAATAATGAGTCAATAATTATGATGCGTAAAGTAGGATTATTTCCTATACCAAAAAGATTTTTGTAAATATATACAAGACTTGATAATGTCACTAGAAAAAAAGTTGCAGTCAAAGTTAGAGAAACTACAAGATATACGCGATGGACTTTTTGAGCGTAGATTGTATCTTATTGATCTATACCAAGCATCATTTGGAGCTGTAAAAAGAGCACATAATACAGTTGATCTACAAGAACTCGACCTTCGCGAAGATATAACAGAGAGAGAAAAATATAATATAGTCCACAGATTGGAAAATTTAGCATCAACTGCAGAAAATATACATCCAGAAATAAATGAACTTACGAAACAAATAAAAGCAATAGACTTATTTTTCGATTCAAAAATTACTGGAGGATCTCTCTTAGGTCTAGCGTTTGGTGCGTATGCGGTAAATAAATTAGCTAAAAAACTGAAAAAATCTCATCGCGGTGGAAACGTTCTAACTCCCCAAGATACACCGATAGTCGACAAAGACGGACTTAAAGAACTGCCTATAACGGAATTTGCTGAATATCAGCAATATTTAGCAGGTACACCAGTAGAACAGCAAATACAAGATTTAACGACTTTAGGCACATTGGGTAAAATTGGCGATGCGGCTTTGACACTAGGTACACTTATCCCCGAAGCCGGGCCCGTCATCGCCATTGCGCAAAAAGTCATAAATACGTTAATTGGAGTATTTTATAAACCTAGTCAAAGTATTTATAGCAAATTGAAAGATGCAGGAATTGATATTTTCGCTGATGACTTATTTTTATCGAATCCGAGCTATCCTGAATTAGACGATCCCCACCACTTTACGCTTGATCTGAACGGAATTATTGTAAATGGTGCGGATCAGGCACGATATATGGCACTCATATTTTATCAAAAAGTACTTGGATTTAATCAGAATCTATGGCTAGACCGAATCTCTCCTGAAGAACGAGAATACCTCTTCCCATCAAATGATCCGCAATGGCCAGAGAAATTTGAACAATTAGCGCTTATTCACGGCCACGCCAACCCATATTTATTAAAAAAATCTCGCGGTTAAGGTGGGTATTCTCACTAGTAATAAAGTATGTATGTATCTACTTTTAAATGAAAATTATATTTTTTTATTATATACCTACAAGTCTCAAATATGTTCAGCTTAAAAATGAGAAATCATAACCCTATCGCCTATGTTAAGGGCGGTTATTTAGATAAAAAAATACTGTACTTACATGATCCGGAAGTTATCGCGCCAAATGATGATCGTTTCTTTGACGATATAGAACTCGAAGATGGGAGCTTCTCTATTTACCCAGAGACTAGACCTGATCAGACAGATCGTATTATGATCGCATCAGCACCTGGTAGTGGCAAGTCTTACTTAGTAAATGATTACATAACCAAGTTTCATTCAATTTTTCCTGATTCGGCTAAGACGATTTTATTTACTAATCATAAAATAGAAGATTTCGATAAAGCCTATAGTTCTAATAAAGAAAACATAACACATTTTGAAATAAACGATGAGATATTAGAGCCACGCATTGAATTATCCGATATTTGCAATAAAGAAGGATCTGATTACATACCGCAATTAATAGTATTTGATGATTACGTCGGCAATAAAAATAAAATAGAAGCCGAAATATTCAGGCTGCGAAATCTTATTGGCGCAAATGGACGAAAATTAAAACTTTACCAAATAGTCTGCCAATCTGATTTACCAATAAAAAATGCGAGCTTTCGCGATTACATAACAAATATTACTAAATTAATTTACTTCCCTAAAAGAAAGCCAAGCAATATTAGAAATGTTTTAAAAAATTATTTTGACGTGCCTGATGAGATTTTCGCAGATTTTAACCGTAATAATAACTCTAGATGGGTTCTTTACATTAAACAAGATATCCCATATATGCTAAGCGAATTTAGAGCTCTTATATTTGATATAGATAGGGAAGAATCGCGAATAAGAGAAGAAAATATGGCTCGTAAACAAACGATAAGAGAACGCTTAGATAGATTATAGTTTTTGTGAGTTTATCTCAGACATTTCAGTTTTTAATCCCAAATTCATTTTTTGTAGCTGTAAATCAAGTATCATATCTCGATATTTTTTAAATCCTTTTTGTGCAATTTCCATTTCTTTTTCCAACGCGTATTTTTGCATTTCCTTTACTTCGCTTTCAGTTGGTGGTTTATTTACTTGATTTAATCGAATATTTATTTTATCGAATAGTGTTTCTAATTCTAATTGCGATTCTTCATTATAAAATTCGCCCAATGCTACTAAAAATCCGTTTGATTGATCGCAATAAACAAGCAATGATTGCTGAGTATTAAAGTTATCGCGCTTCCATTTAATACATTCAAAATTATCAAACTTAATCACAATATGGAATGGATCATATTTTACAAAAATTACTATTTTTTCAGTATCTACGAAAAATCGGTCTTTTATTTCGTCTTTCATATGTTTAATGTTATTATAAAGTTCATCTCCTTCTTCTATCATTAAATCGTATCGGCTCGCGCTAGCTTCAATGTTCTCTGTCATTGTTTAAGTTCAGTATATAATAAATAAATTAAAATTATTTTACTATTATATATTAAACTACCTAATGGAAGGTATACTTAGAGTAAAGATCAACGAGATTGAGGCAAAGAGTCATTCTTTCGACACTAAAACACATAAACAAATGATGCTAGTTAGAATAGTATTTGTGATTCTAGGTGATGATGGTTTAGAATTTGGAGGTTTAGAGAGATGTTTATTATTCTTCCTGATGGATAATGTTGAGTATCAAGCTATGAATAATTTATTGCCGTATGAGGAGTTTATAGAATTTGGAACCTTTGGCTTTAAATCTAGGTTTGCAGATCGCCCACGTGGTCAATATGTATTTTTAAGCAATTGTTCAGATATGATGATAACAGGACAAGAACCTATGACGTTAGAATCTCAAATTTGTCCACCGTTTATCAGTAAAGTTCACCATTAGTAGCCCCTGGCGCAACGAATCCGACATGTCGGATTTTGCATGCTTAGCGGGCCTTATTTTTAACAATATATAGCATGTCTAAAGATGAAGCCGAAGACCCGATAAATAGGTCGCTTTCAGGAGATGAAATAGTTAAACTTTTGCCAGAAATTCAAATTGTTACATATTCTAGCCTTTTTAAAGTTTCTAATATTGATGATATTTTGTATCCAACAGGAGCTGCAGTTATATTATACCAAACAAAAAAGAATTATGGACATTGGACTTGTATTTTCATTAGAAACAAAACTTTATGTTTTTTCGATTCTTACGCTATGATGCCAGATGATCCGGACAGATTAAAATATGTAGATGAAGAAATATTAATTCAAATGAATGAAACACACGCATTTTTAGCCGAACTTATGAAAAATTCAAGATATAAGTTTTTAGATTATAATGAATACCGCCAACAAAGCAAAAATTCCACAACCTGTGGTAGGCATGTAATAGTTCGTATATGGCTAAGAGATTTTAACAATAAAGAATATAATAAATTTATGCACTCTACTAAATACTCGCCTGATGAATTAGTGACAATTCTAACTGAAAACGCATTTAATGATTTTGAATGCGATATCCGCAAAATAAAGTTCTATAAATGAACCCCTCACCGGGTTCTCGGGTGTAATTTTTATATTATTTTTTATGTATTATATATTCAGTCTATTAAAAAGTTATGTCTAAGCTAGAAAATACAGTAGATCCGGACTATCAATACATAACAGTTCCAATTAATTATACTAATCAAACTGCGGGAAATAATGATCCACAACCAGCAAATGCGATAGTTAATCGCCAAAGTGTTATTTTAAACAGAATTCAAGATTTTTACTGTTCAGTTGTCAGAATGTCTATTAGCGGATTTGCCATTCCGCTACAAATTGCCAGCCTTGTTGTTGGTTCTGATTATAGCCAAAATCAGATGATTTATTCCTTTACTCTGACATATAACGGCTTTTCAAGTGGAAAAACAAATGTCACTTGGTATCCAGTAAACTTAAACGCCACCGCATCTACTGGAACTGTTAGTTCTTCATTACAAGTTGGCAATCCTTATTATTACAATTACAGTTTTAGCCAAGTTGCAAGTAATTTAAACCGCGCACTTGCGCAGGCGTTTACTCAATTAGCTACGGCTGCAGGCGGTCTGCCGGGTATTGATCCACCAACAATTTATTTTGATTTTCAGCGTCAAAGTCTATTTATTCAGGCGCCAGAGGCAAACTATAACATAAATAATTTGAATCCTATTACAATTTGGTTTAACAATGAAGCCGCGCCATTATTTACTAATTTCGACTATTTAAAGGCTGCAAATAATGATCCTAACGGAATGGATAATTTCTTTACGATGATTCCTGGATATAATAATATAGTTAATGACCAAATCCAATTATATCCATTTTCTTTTGACCCCGCCTATTTTACAGTGATTGATTCAATACAAATTATAACAAATTTACCAATTAATTTTGAGTCTATTTTGCCGGTTAATCAAAATTACGGTCAAGTTACAACAATGAATCTATCAAAAATAGTATCTCCATTGAATCCTTCTAGTCCGATTTTATTTGATATAGCGCCTGATTATTCGAGTCTTCAATCATTCGGAAGTCCTTTATTTTATAATAAACAAGATACTTACCGTTTCGCGTCAGTTTTCGGTAGTGGTGCGCTTTATACTTTTACTTTAGGTGTTCAATTTAGCCTTTTAGATGGATCAGTCGCACCCTTAATGCTATTTCCTCAGACTAATTGCGTTATTAAGCTCGGATTCTTTAAAAAGAATTTATTTAATAGTAATTCATATTCAATAATTGATCAACTAAAAGAAGAAACCCAGCAATTAAAATTTTCTAAATTTGTCCGATAATTAATATTGATATAATTATTTATTTTTTATAAATATATACAACATATAATGGCAGGCTTACTTCCAACAGTCATTCTAACAGATCGTCGTAAGGACTTTAAGCTTAAGAAGCAAGATGTATGCCTTGTAGGAGGTAGTAAAATTAATTGCTTTAATACACAATTTACAAACTTTCCTGGAGCATGTAATATTAGTACACAAATTCCAGAATCGCAAGGACTTATTCGTTCAAGTGAACTTAACTGGAATGGAACTTTGACAATGACTGTTTTAGGTGTTGAAGGTACCGCAGGCGCTAAAGGAGTTACATATGGCGGATTCGCACTAAATAGCAGCCCAATTTATCGAATTATTCAAAATATTACTATGGTTCTTGGATCAAAAAACGTTTCATGGGGAAATATTAACAATTATATTGATATCATAACGCGTATTAGACGATCAAATTTTGTTGATTGGTCATACAATTCCGCCGGCGCACTTACAAATGACAATTGCACACAATATGTTGATTTTTTTGGAACGCCTAAAAACGTTTTAGCCGCTTGGTACACACAGACTTTAGGGCAAAATCCAAATACTCGTCTAAATCAAATGACTATTACCAATTTTACACCTGGTGCAAATGCGACAACCGCTGCAGTTCTAGTTATTAATTTTGATATTTGGGAACCATTCTGGCTAGGACCTTTTATTTCAAATAATGACGACAAACAAGCTTTCGTTCGTGCTGGAAGTATGCAAATTAATATTTCAACAGGCTCTGATTATACGCAGATGTTTTCAGCCGACCCTTTGCAAACTCAATCAATCAATTCTATCGTATTTAGTGGAAATCCTAATCAATCTAATTTATATTGGTGTTATCAGACTCTCGATATTAGTGATCGTATGCAGAGCCTAGGTCCTCAATGTTATCCAAGCTTTAAAATTGATTATAACACTCAATCTCCAGGCGTAACAGTAGCGGCGAGATCTATAAGTTCAAATATTACTATTTCTCAATTAGCATTGCCGACACAGCCTGAATTAATTATTCTAGCAGTTCGTCCTGCTAGTAGCTCTAAAACTTGCTTTCAACCAGATTTTTATTTACCCATTGTTGGCTGTAATCTCAATTATATCAATAATAATGTATTATCAATCTCAGCTCCTACTGAGATAAACGGATCGCTGCTTGGCGGTCAAATGAAGACTCTTTATAATATTTCTCAACGCAACGGTCTATCAATGGACTATTCGCAATGGGTGGGCTCATATTCTGGTGGTAAATCAGATAATGTCTCTGAAGCTAATTTTGATAGCGACGCTGCACCATGTGGAGGAGGTTTTCTTGTTCTTAGTCCCCAGCTTGATTTAGCATCTGGAAAAGATGTTATGGAATCTCCAGGTGTTACAAGCAATCAAGGCGCAGGTTATCTGTTGTCAGGCACGCTCACAGTGTTTAATCCTGCTCCCTATCCAGTGCCTAATGCCAATGCTGGAGATGGCCCAGTATGTGGCAATTTGGAACTAGTAATTCTTCGATATGTTCCTCAAAGTTACGAGGACGTTTCGGCTGGTGGAACTGGACAGTATGACTCGCTCGATATTCGACCAAATACTCAAGATGTGACTTATGTTGAAAATCCATTCCGTGATTATTCAGGATTGATCAATTCATCAAATATTAGTGGCGGGTCTATTTTCACAACAATTGGAAATCTTGTTAAGACAACAGCCATAGCCGCAGCAGAAAAAGCCGTTGATTACTGTAAAATGCATCCTGAAAAGTGCCGATCTGCCGCTGCGAGTGCCTATGCAAAATTCCGTGGTCGTGGTTATGATGAAGATGTCACAGGAGGAGCTGCAATGAGCAGAAATGATATGCAAGATGTGATTGATCATAACTCATCTGTAATGCGTCGCCGTCTTGTTCACTTCAAGTAGACCTCCTGGCCGGGTCCGGCGAGAATTCGACAAGTCGGATTTCGCACCGCTCGAGCCTTTGTTTAGTTAATTTAATTATTTTTTATTTTTGTAAATATATACTTAAGACTTAATAATGGGAGACATTGTAAGATATTTAACAAATAATGCAATACCAGGGCTTATCATTGGTTCAAATAATGCAGTTGAGAATTTATACACTTTCCCTCCACTTCCTGGAGATGAAGACCAATATTTGACATTAGATGAAAATAATAATCTTCAGTGGACATCTGGTGGCGGTAGTGGTGGTATTGACAGTTTAACTAATTCTGATTTAAATTTGACCATTACTGGTTCGTCGGCGCTATCGATAAATCTTGCCGAAGATATTGAAATAGACGGTACTTTAACACTAGGCGCTGGTGGAGCAAGTGAATATACACTACCGGCAATTGATGGTGAAGATGGACAAGTATTAAAGACTAATGGCTCTGGAGTTGTGACGTGGGAAGATGACGCCGCCGGGGCCGTTGCTAGTGTTTCTGGCACTTCGAATCAAATTTCAGCTTCTACTATTGCAGGAGCAGTAACTTTAAGTCTTCCTAGTTCAATAATTGCTCCTGGAACTTTAACTGCTACAAGTTTAGGAGTAACTAGCGAATACACACTACCTGCTGCTGACGGAAGCAGTGGACAAGTACTAAAAACAGACGGAGCCGGCACTGTGACATGGCAGGCCGACGCTGGAGGAGCTGTTGCTAGTGTTTCTGGTACATCAAATCAAATAGCAGTCAGTCCTACTACTGGCTCTTGTGTCGTAAGCCTTCCTAATACGATAATCACACCAGGAAGTCTAAACATAAATAATGCGTATACATTCCCCACAACTGATGGCAGTATTAATCAAGTTTTAAAAACCAATGGTGCAGGCTCGGTTGCGTGGTCTACAGATCAAGCAGGAACTGTTGCATCAGTGACGGGAACGACTAATGAAGTAACGGTAAGTCCGACTACTGGAGCATGTGTCGTAAGTCTTCCAAATGCCGTAACAATTCAAAGTACATTAGCTGTTGGTCCTGCGAATATGAGTGGTGAAAGTTCTATTGGTTCATTTACTTTTGATAATATGGGAAATATTAATCTTCCGCTTTTTAGTAATGGCGACGGATACACATATATTAGAGCCGGTGATAATACAGGCACAACGACTAATGGCATAGATATTTTCGGAAATTGGGATGGAGCCAATCTTTTTGGATATGAACTCGTTATGGATAATGCTCATTGTCAATTAGGTATAACTTCTACAGATAATATATTAACAAATTTCGTTCAAATTGATAATACAACAAATGAAGGACAGGGCACTATAACATCAAAAGTTCAAGTAAACGGCGATCCTACGACAGCATCTACAACTATTCAAGATACTGTGTCACTAATAACGACACTGACTCATGGAAATTATCTTAAACTTGATGATGGCTTAACTAGTGTAGGAAATGGAACTTTTACCGTGTCTTGTCATAATACAGATATGAATACTGATGTGATGCTATCTTTTACCAATTCATCAACAGTTGGTGGAATTTTACAAGTTCCATACTTAACGGCTGCTACTTATAATGTGAATGGGTCTTATGACCTGCCTAATGCTACAACAAATACAGTTGGCGATGTTTTAACAGTCACCGGCACTGGCTCTACTGCATTTGTTACGCCTGGAGCCCTGACAGGAAGACTTATTGTTTCCAGCAGCGCAGCTTCTATAGGATGGATTGATTCATCAGCTGGAAATCAGGTTCTTTTACCTGCAATTAGTGGTCAAGCTTATCAAATTACAGATTTTCAGCTTCTAAAGCTCGTAGATACAACCTCAACAGTAACATTAAGAATGTCTGCATTCGATGGCACGACATACACTGACTATTGGTCCATAACTGCTGCAAATTTTAATACTTTGGAAAATACATATCAATGTAGCATGTCATCGCGCAATTCATCAGGTGTGCCAGTAATTGCTTTAGGTAATGCAGCTATAGGTAATGCTTTGGCTAATCAGTCAATAGTATTTAGACAAACTGGCGGAACTCCTGATACATCGGGAGGCTTTGATTTTTCGTTCTCATACTATATGTCAACTTAGTAAACCAATATTTATTTTATTTTTTTTTTTTTTATTATATAGACTATTCATAATGGCACCACGATTTGCAAGAAGTTTAGAGTCTAGCGTTGATAGTAATAATGCATCGCTTGATAATAGTAAAATAGATGAAAATTTGACAAATATGATTCAAAGTCAGGTGGAACCAAGCGTTGCAAGCGGTGCATTATTTCCGGCTTTGATAATAAAAAAAGATGCGGAATTTTCAGATCACTCATCATTTGACTTAATATGCTTTAATCTTAAAATTTTGTCTCAAGTAAACCAAGGAGATAAACTATGTATTATCGAAGGAAAGAGTCTAATGATTGAAGCACGCAGTGGAATATGGCGCTGGTTTAGCTCAGATAATCGACTAGCAACGGCTGAATTTTTAATCGAATTGGTCCGCCAAATAAAAAATATTTTGCCTATTAGTGGAGAACGGCTTAAATTTCTTATTAGCGACTTATCGCAAGCACAAAATGGATTACGTAATTTAGCCGCTACATATCAAAGCGATGATGTTATGGTTGCAAAACTTCAATTAATTCGCCGACAAATGGAAAGTATACTTAATAGCCTTTATTAGCGGCGAGAATCCGACAAGTCGGATTTCGCACCGTGCGGGGCAGTATTTAATAAAATGCCGATTTAATCATAACTCCTTGTATCATTTGTTCTTTAAGCTTATAGATATCGTATGATAATTTTTTAATTATTTTATTATTATTTTTGCGTGCTTTTTGCATAAAATTTAAAGCTGCTCTGTATGGCTCTGGTTCAGCTCGGAATATCGGTGGAATAAATCCTACTTCTAAATCCATTATAATACGTTTTTTATTTCGTTTACGGTTTATTAATTCATTTTCCTTATCGTAAATAATAACTTCATTTTCACTTGCATTAAGAAATAAATAATCTCTATAGCTCATTTCACCTTCACGTTCTTCAACATTATCATCGAACTCTTCAACATCTCCTGCCTGATAGTATGCCATTAGTTCACTCGTGACTTCTCA
>SESG01007797.1_pt1 | contig 18443 bp, 14 predicted proteins | sample 3171421 | NCBI WGS metagenome assembly SESG01 (sample SAMN10866946, study PRJNA518727) | freshwater metagenome | biome: subpolar coniferous forest; feature: holomictic lake; material: water; isolation source: holomictic Lake 227, 6 m and 8 m depth | place: Canada: near Kenora, Ontario | collected... | reverse complement strand
CGGGCCAGTTCGACCCCACCCGCCACCGCGCCGTCTGGCCCTCCACCGGAAACTATTGCCGCGGCGGCGTGGCCATCTCCCGGATCCTGGGCTGCCGCGGCGTCGCCGTGCTCCCGGAGAACATGAGCCAGGAGCGCTTCGACTGGCTCGACCGCTGGGTGGGAGATCCCTCCGACATCGTCCGGACCCCGGGGTCCGAGAGCAACGTGAAGGAGATCTACGACACCTGCGCGGCCATGGACCGCGACCCGGCCAACATCATCTTCAACCAGTTCTGCGAGTTCGGGAACTACGTCGTCCACCGCACCGTCACCGGCGCCGCGCTCGAGCGCATCTACCGCAAGCTCGCCGAGGGTCGGCCGGGCTCGAGGCTCGCCGCCTACGTCTCGGCGTCGGGTTCCGGGGGGACGCTGGCCGCAGGCGACCACCTCAAGAAGGCGCTCGGCGCGAAGATCGTCGCCGTCGAGGCCGCCGAATGCCCCACGCTCCTCTACAACGGCTTCGGCGAGCACAACATCCAGGGCATCGGCGACAAGCACGTGCCCTACATCCACAACGTCATGAACACCGACGTGGTGACGGCGGTGAGCGACCGGGCCACCGACACGCTCTTCGTGCTCTTCAACACCGAGGTGGGGCGCCGCTACCTCGTGGAGCGGCACGGCCTCGATCCGGCGCTGGTCGCGAACCTCTCCCACCTGGGGCTCTCCGGGATCTGCAACATGCTGGCCGCCATCAAGACGGCGAAGTACCTCGAGCTCGGGCCCGACGACGTGATCCTCACGGTGGCCACCGACGGCGCCGCGCTCTACGGCAGCGAGGCGGAGAAGGCGCTGCGTCACCACTTCCAGGGGCGCTTCGACACCGTCTCCGCCGGCGAGACCTTCGGCCAGTCGCTCGCCGCCGCCACCACCGATGACCTGCTCGAGCTCACCCACGTCGATCGGAAGCGGATCTTCAACCTGGGCTACTTCACCTGGGTGGAGCAGCAGGGGGTCTCCGTGGAGGAGTTCAACGCGCGCCTCTCGCAGTCCTTCTGGGACGGGCTCCTCGACCTGGTCCCGGCCTGGGACCGGATGATCGCCGACTTCAACGCGAAGAGCGGCGCGGGGGCGGCGTAGCCGGCATGGACGGGCCGCCCGTCCGCTTCACCTGCCACGGGTGCGGCGCCGTCGTCGATCCCGCGCGGGCCCTGCCGTTCCGCTGTCCGGGTGCCGGCCGGCCAGGCGACGACGTGGACCACGTGCTCGTGCCCGACGCGCCCCCCGGGGAGTTCCCGGCCGGCGGCGAGGAGGACCCGTTCCTCCGCTACCGGTCGTTGCTCTCCCCGTACCGGCTCGCGCGGGAGGCGGGCCTGTCCGACGGCGACTGGGCGGAGATCGTCGGCGGGCTCGACCGCGCGCTCGTCTCGCTCGACGGGCGCGGATTCCGGGTGACGCCGATGCGGGAGCAGTCCGCGCTCGCCCGAGCCGCCGGGCTCGAGGGGGCGCTCCACGCGAAGGACGAGACGGGCAACGTCTCCGGATCGCACAAGGCGCGCCACCTCATGGGCGTGATGCTCTACCTGCAAGTGCTCGAGCGGGCCGGACTGCCCGCGGGGGAGAGCGTGCGCAGGCGGCGCCTCGCCATCGCGTCCTGCGGCAACGCGGCGCTGGCGGCGGCGGTGATCGCCCGCGCCGCCGACTGGCCCCTCGACGTCTTCATCCCTCCGGCGGCCAGCCCGGCCGTGGTCCGGCGACTCGGCGATCTCGGAGCAGCCATCACGGTGTGCGAGCGGCGGCCGGGGGAGGTCGGAGACCCCTGCTACCTGCGATTCGCCGAGGCGGTCGCTGCCGGCGCCATCCCATTCGGCGTGCAGGGGAGCGCGAACGGACTCGCCGTGGAGGGTGCGCGGACCATCGCCTTCGAGATGGCCGGGTGGATGCGCGACGCGCAGGTCGCCCCCGGGTCGCTCTTCGTCCAGGTGGGCGGCGGCGCGCTCGCGAGCGCGCTCGCGCAGGGGTTCGGGATCGCCGTCGCGAAGGGGGTGATGCCGCGCCTCCCGACGCTCGTCGCCGTCCAGACGCAGGCCTGCGCGCCGCTCGAGCGGGCCTTTCGCCTCTCGGCGGACGTCCCCCTCGCCGACGCCGCGCGCCACCGCTCCCGATTCATGTGGCCCTGGGAGACCGCTCCGTCGAGCGTCGCCGACGGCATCCTCGACGACGAGACCTACGACTGGTGGGCCATCGTGGAGGGGATGCGCGCCAGCGTCGGCCGGCCGGTCGTCGTGGGCGAGGAGACGCTCCTGCGCGCCCAGGCGCTCGTGCAGGCCCACGCGGGCGTCCGGGCGTCGGCCACCGGGACCTCCGGGTTCGCCGGCGCCCTGGCCGCGCCCCCCGCGGGCGGGGTGGCGGTGGTCCTGTCGGGCGTCGAGCGCTGAAGTTCGGGCGTCAGCCCTCCGATCTAGAAGAAGAAATGGCCGACGCCAATCCGTACAAGGACGAGATCATCATCTCCTGGGTCGAACTGCACCGGGACGCCCGCTACCTCTCGAAGGTGCTCCACGAGATGGGCGAGTGGAAGGGCATCATCGCCATCACACGGGGCGGGCTCGTCCCGGCAGCGCTCATCGCGCGGGAGCTCGACATCCGGCTCATCGACACGGTCTGCGTCGTCAGCTACGGGGCGGCCGATCCGTCCGCGGAGGCGAAGACCCAGGGGAAGCTCCAGTGGCTGAAGGGGGTCGAGGGGGACGGCGCGGGATGGCTGCTCGTCGACGACCTCGTGGACACGGGGGGAACGGCCCGGGCGGTGCGGGAGCGGCTGCCCAAGGCCCACTTCGCCTGCCTCTACGCGAAGCCGCTCGGCCGGCCGGTGGTCGACACCTTCGTGAAGGAGTTCAAGCAGGACAAGTGGATCTACTTCCCCTGGGACATCGACTACCAGTTCGTCTCCCCCATCAAGACCCAGGGGAAGGGCGCGTAGGAGCGCCCCGCCGTCACGTCCGGAGAAATCCGGCGGTGGTCTCGACGAACCGTTCGAACCCGGGTCCGAAGCGCTCCAGGTCGATGAACTCGGTGACGAAGCGCCGGTCGCGCTCTCCGTAGTCGCCGCAGAGGAACGGGTGCTCGTGCACCCCGAGGTCGAGATCCTCGACGCGGACGCCGGTGTCCCGGTGCAGCCCCTGCAGCGTGTTCAGCACGGCCGGGCCGGGGATGACCGCGTCGGCGCGGTTCGTGATCGCGAGCAGCCGCGGCGCGATCTCCCGGAGGCGCGCCTCCAGGAAGACCCGCTCCGATTCGTCCCCGGCCATGGCGCGGAACCAGCGCCCCACCTCGTGTTCCCGCAGCCAGTGGGAGAGGCGCGGATTGGCGAGCCGTCCGGTGAAGCGCACGTAGAGCTTCATGAGCGCGACCTCGCACCCGTGATCGACGATGAGCCGCGAGGACATGTTGGTGGCCCGGAGCGCCGCGCCGCTCTCGAAGAGCACCGCCCGGCTCTCCCGGAAGAGCCCGTCCTCGTCGTCGAGCAGGAGCCCCAGCGCGAGGTAGCCGCCGATCGAGTACCCCACCAGGTCCACCCGTGCGTCCGGGTGGACGTGCGGGTGGCGCCCCGCGCGCACCTCGCCCACGAGGTCCCTCACGTCGCCGTAGGACTGGAGTCCGTTCCAGAAGAAGCGCTCCGGGTGGGCGTCGAGGCGGCCGCTGATGACGCAGTTGAAGGGGTGGGAGTCCTCGTTGCGGGGCACGGTCCGGCGCGCCGCCAGGTGGGCCTCCACCTCGCGTCCCCAGCGCGGGTCCACACGGTTCACGTGGAAGGAGAGGGGGAGCAGGGCCAGGCTGGCCCCCGTGTTGCGCCAGAGATGGAAGGCCCAGGGGACGTACTTCGTGAAGCTGCGCTCGTTCAGGCCGTGGAGCAGCACCACGAGGTGGCGGCTGCGCTCCGGGCCGGGGGCGCGGAGCAGGGGATAGCGGAAGTCCAGGTTCTCCCGGACCTCGCAGTCGGGTGCGCCGTCGGCGGCCGGCTCGGCCGGGAAGTCGAGGGAGTGCTCCTCGCAGCGGTAGGAGCCACGGCCGAGGAGGTGGTGGGCGTGACGCGACCGGGCCGGGAGGAAGTGGACCTCGGCACCGAGGTCGGGGAACGGGACCGGGTCGCCGGTGGACCAGAGGCCGCGGCGGCGGATCGCGTGTGCGATGGCCCGGTAGCTGGGGTGGAACACTTCGCCCGGGATATCACGCCGGGGCCGGCCTGCCCACCTCCGCCGCGGAGCCCGTCGCCTTCCCCGTGACAGGCCGGCGGGGAGGTGGCAGCCTCGACGTCCATGACCGGCCAGGGAAGAGGGCGCCCCCGCGTCGTGACCGCGCTCGCCGCCGCGCTCGTCGCCGTGCACGCGGGGCTGGTGCTCCACCAGGCTTCGGTCCAGACCCCCACCTACGACGAGCCCTACTACCCCTCCTCCGGATGGGCTCGCCTCGTCGCGGGGGACACCCGCCTCAACGCGGAGCATCCACCCGTGGTGAAGCTGTGGCTGGGGGCCTCCTGGCTGGGGGCCGGGCTGCCTCCGCCCCGAGACATCCCGGGGTTCCGGACGGGGGACCAGTGGACCTTCGGCCCCCGCACGCTCTACCAGGACCCGGCCCGGGCGCAGGCGCTGCTCCTCCGGGCCCGCGCCTCGGTTCTGCTCCTCTCGGTCCTCCTCGCCGTGGGGGTATTCCTGGCCGCTCGCCGCGCCTTCGGGGAGGGAGCGGCGCTGCTGGCCCTCGCGCTCTACGTCCTCGACCCGCTGGTGGTGGCGAACGCGGGGCTCGCCACCCTCGACCTGGGTGCGGCCGCCGCCATCTTCGCGGCCGTGACCCTCTCCTGGGTGGCGCTCGACTCCGGAAAGGCGCTCCACCTGGCCCTGGCGGCGGCGGCCACCGGGCTCGCGCTGGGGTCCAAGGGGACCGGCATCGTGACCCTGCCGGTGCTGGCGCTCCTCGCCGTGGCCCCCGCCATCCGTTCCGGAGGGGCCGCTCCCGGAGAGTTGCGCCGGAGGGCGCTGCGGGCGCTCGCCGTCCTCGCGGGGGGTGCGGTCGTGCTCGCCGTGGTCACGCTTCCGGAGGGGCCGGCCGGCTGGTGGCGCGCGCTCGACTGGCAGCGGCGCCACGCCATCGCCGGGCACGCCACCTGGGCGATGGGGCTGCAGACGATGCAGTGCTGGCCCTGGTTCTTCCCCTTCGCGTGGCTCGTGAAGACGCCGGTCGCGTTGCTCGCCGCGACCGGCGCCGGCGCGCTGCTCGTGGCGCTCCGGGTGCGGCGCGACCCGACCACGGGGGTGGCGCTCCTCGCCGCGCCGCTCGTCCTGCTCACCGTCTCGGTGGTCTCGGGCATCTGCAACGGCGTGCGGCAGCTGCTCCCGGCCACTCCGTTCCTCGCGGTGGCGGCAGGCGGCGCGCTCGCGGCGCTCGGGCGCAGCCGGCCGGGGAAGCTGGCCGCCGGAGCGATCCTCGTCGTGCTTGCGGCCGCCCTGCTCCTCGTCCACCCGAACGCCATCACCTACGCGAACGAGGTGGCCGGGGGACCCTCGGGCACCTGGCGCCTCCTCACCGATTCCAACGTGGACTGGGGGCAGTCGGTGGGCCAGCTCGCCCAGGAGGTCCGCGGACTTCCGGTGCAGCGTCTCTGGTTCGACTACTTCGGGACTGCCTGGCCACCGGCCCACGGGCTCGATCGGTACCGGAAGGTCCAGGACTGGCGCTTCACCGCGGGTGCCGCCCTCCCGGCGCCGCGCCGGGACGGGCCAGACCCTCGCGGCCGCGAGCTCTACGCCGTCTCCGCCACCTGCCTCGTGGACGCCTACGTGCGTGAGACCGACCTGCACGCGTGGTTGCGCGCCCGGCAGCCGCGGTCCTGGGTGGGGAACTCCATCGCGCTGTTCGACATCACCGGCGACGCCGAGGCCTACCGCCAGATGGCCCGGATGGCCGAACGCATGGGCGACCCGATCACGGCGGTGGAGGCGGCGGCGCGGGTGCGGGAGATCGAGGCGGGGCGCTAGAACCACTCCGGTCGGACTCGGGCGTAGCTGTCCTCGCCCTCCCGGCAGGTGGCCACGAGCGGGCCGATCCGGGGGAGCTCGAAACGCAGCCAGTAGGCGGCCGCGGCGAGCTTGCCCTGCAGCATGTCGGGGTGGCCCCGCGCCTCGGCGAGCGCCTCCTTCGCGGCGGCCGCCTGCAGGAGCCAGAGCCAGGCCACCACCACCGTGGAGAAGAGCTCCAGGTAGTCGGAGGAGTGGAGGAGCATCGCGTCCACGTCGCCGCCCATGCCCCGCCCCGCCAGCTCCATCGTCAGCGCGCCGACGTCGGCGGTGGCCCGCCCGAGCGCCTCGATCCACAGGGGATCTACCCCGGCCCGCGCCGCCCGGGCGCAGGCCGACGCCACCTCCTCGCCCAGGATCGAGAGCGCCCCACCGCCGTCCGCCATCACCTTGCGCCCGAGCAGGTCCATCCCCTGGATGCCGGTGGTCCCCTCGTGGATGGAGTTGAGCTTCTGGTCCCGCAGCCAGGTCTCGGGCAGGTACTCGCTCGAGTACCCATACCCGCCGTGAATCTGGATCGCGAGGGCGTTGGACTCGAAGCCCTTCTCGGCCGGGAAGCTCTTCGCCACCGGGGTGAGCAGGTCGAGGAGGAGCTGGGCCCGGCGCCGCTTCTCCGGCGTCGGGGCGTGGGCGGCCAGGTCGGCCTGGAGGGCCGCCTGCAGCACGAGCGCCAGCCCTCCCTCCACGATGGCCTTCTGTCGGAGCAGCATGCGCCGGACGTCGGCGTGCTCGACGATGGGAACCTGGGGGGACAGGGGGTTGCGGTCGGTGACGGAGCGCCCCTGCGGACGATCCTTCGCGTAGGCGATCGATTCCAGGTAGGCCACCGAAGCGGTGGCCACCCCGTTCGCTCCCACCATGATGCGGGCCTCGTTCATCATCTGGAACATGTGGGCGAGGCCGCGCCCCGGCTCGCCCACGAGCCAGCCGCGGCAGTCGCCCGACTCGCCGAGCGCCAGGATGACGCTCGGGAGCCCCCTCCATCCGATCTTGTGCACGAGCCCCGGGACGCTGACGTCGTTCCCCTCGAACCCTCCGTCCTCCGCGAGGCGGAGCTTGGGCACGAGGAAGAGGCTCACGCCCTTGGTGCCCGGAGGGGCGCCGTCGATGCGGGCGAGCACCATGTGCACCACGTTCTCCGTGATGTCCTGGTCGCCGCCGGAGATGAAGATCTTGGAACCGGAGAGGAGGAAGTGGTCGTCGGACGGCGTGGCTCGGGTGCGGACGTCGGAGAGGCTGGAGCCGGCCTGCGGCTCGGTGAGCGCCATGGTTCCGGCGAAGCGACCCTCGTGGAGGGGGGCGAGCCAGCGCTCCCGGAGCGCCGGCGAGCCGAAGGCCTCCACCAGGTGGGCGGCCCCGCTGGTGAGCCCCGCGAAGCCGTAGGCGGCGCAGTTGCCGGCCATGAGGTAGAGGTTCGCCGCCAGCGCGATGGTGGCCGGGATCTGCTGCCCGCCCACCTCGAAGGGCCGGGAGGCGGCGATCACCCCGAGCTCGCACATGCGCGGCCAGATCTCCCGCAGCAGCGGGTGGACCTTCACCGCCCCCCCGACGAGGACCGGTGGGTCCTCGTCGAGCGGACGGTAGGCCGGGTAGAGCACGTCCCGGGAGAAGCGCCGGCACAGGTCGATCCAGGCGTCGAAGGTCTCGCGCCCGTGGTCGGCGAAGTGGGGAAGGCGGGCCAGATCGGCCGCGCCGAGGACGTCGTAGAGGACGAAGGAGAGTCCGCGGTCGTCGACGAGCGGGTTGGCCACGCCGTCCTTTCTAGGCGTAGGTCCGGTAGACCGGATCCCACATGGTGTTCCGCACGGCCGCGGCCAGGTCGGCGGGGCGGGGCGCGCGGGCCAGCCCGTCCTTGTAGGCCACCTCGGCCACCGCCGTGCCGATGTGGGCGGAGACCTCCCGGATCCGGGTGAGCGACGGGTAGATGCGCCCCATCTCCAGGTCGGAGGGGAGGACCAGCGACGCGAGCGTCCGTGCGGCCGCCGCGAACATCCGGTCGGTCACGAGCCGCGCCCGGCACGCCACCACGCCCAGCCCCACGCCCGGGAAGATGTAGGAGTTGTTCCCCTGGCCCGGGACGAAGGTCTTTCCGTTCAGCTGGCAGGGCGGGAAGGGGCTCCCGCTCGCGTAGATGGCCCGTCCCTCCGACCATCGGTAGGCATCCTCGGCGGTGCACTCCGACTTGGAGGTCGGGTTGGAGAGCGCGAAGACGATGGGGCGCTCGTTCCAGCGGCTCATGGCCTCGATGACCCGCTGGTCGAAGGAGCGGGGCACCGTGGAGACGCCCACGATGGCGGTGGGGCGGATCGCCTCCAGCGCAGCGTGGAAGTCGGTGGCCGGGGGAACGTCGTGGGCGAAGCGCAGCTTGTGCTCGGCGAGCCCGGTCCGGCTCTTCGAGACGAGGCCGTGGCTGTCCACGAAGAAGCACTGCTGCCGCGCCTCCTCGCAGGTGGCGCCCTCGTCCATCATCGCCGAGACGATCAGGTCGCCGATGCCGATCCCGGCCTCGCCGGCGCCCAGGAAGAGGATCCGCTGCTCCCGCAGCTTCTTCCCGGTGAGGCGCAGCGCCGAGTAGATCCCCGCGAGCGCCACGGCGGCGGTGCCCTGGATGTCGTCGTTGAAGGTGCAGACCCGTTCCCGCCACTGCTCCAGCAGCCGGAAGGCGTTCTGGTTGCCGAAGTCCTCGAACTGGATGATCGCCTCGGGGAAGATCCTGGCGGCCGCCTCGATGAACTCGGCCACGAAGGCGTCGTACGGAGCGCCGCGGATGCGCTTCTGGCGCAGCCCCATGTAGAGCGGATCGCGGAGGTACCCCTCGTTCTCGGTCCCCACGTCGAGCATGACGGGCAGGGTGTGGGCCGGGTCGATGCCGGCGCAGGCGGTGTAGAGGGAGAGCTTCCCGACCGGGATGCCCATGCCGCCCACGCCCTGGTCGCCGAGTCCCAGGATCCGCTCGCCATCGGTCACCACGATCACCCGCACGTCCGCGTGCGGCCAGTTGCGCAGCAGCGACTCGACGTTTCCGCGGTCCTCCCAGGAGACGTAGAGCCCGCGCGGCCGCCGGAAGAGGTGGCCCCACTGCTGGCAGGCCTGCCCCACCGTGGGCGTGTAGATGATGGGCATCATCTCCTCGATGTGGTCCACCACCACCCGGTAGAACAGGGTCTCGTTGCGGTCCTGCAGGCTGACGAGATGGATGTAGCGCTCCAGGTCGGTCTGCTTGTTCCGGTAGTTGTCCATCACCCGCGCCACCTGCTCGTCGAGCCGGTGGACATGGGGCGGCAGGAGCCCGGACAGTCCGAGGGCGCGCCGCTCGGCCGGCGTGAAGGCGGTCCCCTTGTTGAGCAGCGGGTCGTGGAGGAGCTCTTCCCCGCGGGGAAGGGCGGCGGTCGCTTTCGATGTCGTGGTGGTCATGGCCGAATGAAAGGCACGGGAGCGGGCCTCGGGGAAGGGTCAAAAGGGTACGGCGGGAGGCGTCCCACGAGGGACCACCCGAAAATCCCGGGGAGGCGTAGATTCCCTCTTTCGCGCTCCGGGATCAGGTCGATGGGCGTGTGCAGCGGACCCCGCCCCGGTCCATCTCGGCGATGCACTCGTTGCAGGGGACGCACCCCGATCCAGCCGCCTCGCCCCGCTCCATTCGCATCGGCAGGTCGGGATCGTGGAGCAGCGCACGCCCCATCCCCACGAGCTCGAAGCCGGCCCCGAGCGCCCGCTCGATGGTGGCGAGCGACTTGATGCCGCCGAGGAGCACGAGCGGGAGCCGCACCGCCGCGCGCATGCGGCGCGCCTCCTCGAGCAGGAACCCCTCCTCGTAGGGATAGCGCTGCACGAGCAGCTTCCCGAACAGCGTGAGCCCGAGACGGGCGTGCCACGCCTCCTGCACGGCGGCCATCTGCCGGACGGGCACGTCGCCGCGGAGCATGTAGAGCGGCGTGCGGGAGACGAAGCCGCAGGAGAGGACGAGCGCCGTGGCTCCCTCGCCCTCGAGCATGCGCGCCGCCGCGATCGACTCGTCGAGCTCCAGCCCGCCGGGGAACCCGTCCCGGATATTCACTTTCAGTAAAATCGGGAAGTCCGGCCCGGCCGCGCGGCGCGCCGCCCGGAGCACCTCCACCGCCAGGCGCGCCCGGTTCGCGAGGCTCCCTCCCCAGCGGTCGCGTCTCCGGTTCGTGAAGGGGGAGAGGAACTGGGAGACGAGGTAGCCGTGGCCGAAGTGGAGCTCCACGGCGTCCATCCCGGCCTCCCGGGCGAGCCAGGTCGAGGTCGCGAAGTCGGACACCACCCGGGCCAGGTCCCCCTCGGTGGCCGGCCGGGCGAAGGTGAGGCCGTAGGTGTTGAAGAGGCGCGAGGCGCCGAGCGGCCGGCCGCCGATGACCCTGGGGTTGGCGAAGTACCCGCAGTGGCCGATCTGAAGGGCCGCCGCCGCCCCCTCCCGGTGGACGGCGTCCGCCAGGCGGGCGAGCCCCGGCACCACCTCGGGGCGCATCAGGATCTGGGTGGGGTAGCTGCGCCCGTCGGGGGAGATGGAGGCGTAGGCCACGGTGGTGAGCGCCGCGCCCCCGGCGGCCACGCGTCGGTGGTGCTCCACGAGCGCGTCGGAGACCATGCCCCCGGGGCACATGCCCTCGAAGGTGGCGGGCTTGACGATCCGGTTGCGGAGGCGCAGTCCGCCCACGGTGAAGGGTGTGAATGTCGAGCTCACGAGGAGTAGGATGGCACGGTGATCGCCAAGCTGGCCACCTGGATCCTGGCCCTCTTCGGATGGCGGGTGGACATCGTCCCCCCGCCCGAGCCGAAGGGGATCCTCGTGGTCTATCCGCACACCTCCAACTGGGACTTCCCCGTCGGCTACCTGACCCGCCTGGCGATGGCGCTCCCCGTCTCCTTCGTGGGGAAGGACGAGCTCTTCCGCTGGCCGTTCGGCGCGGTCTTCCGCTGGCTCGGGGGCATCCCGGCGAACCGGCGCGCCTCCACGGGGCTCATCGGGCAGCTCGCGGCGGAGTTCCGGCGGCGCGACTGGATGTGGCTCGCGCTGGCCCCGGAGGGGACGCGCAGCCACGTCACCCACTGGAAGTCGGGCTTCTACCGGCTGGCGATGGAGGCCGACGTCCCGGTGGGGCTCGCCTTCATCGACTACCGGACGCACTCGGTGGGGGTCCGCGAGTACGTTCGCATGACCGGCGACGCGGCGGCCGACATGGAGCGCATCCGGGCCGCGTACGAGGGAATGGTGGGGCGGCGCCCCGAGCTCGCCGGCGAGATCCGGCTCGAGAGCTGAGGCGCCGGCCGCCTACTAGAACTTGAATTCGGGCGAGGCGATGAGCTGGAGGCCGCCCACCCACTGCCCGTTGTAGCCGCCGCCCTCGAGCACGAGGTCGAGGCCGACGCCGAGCCGGCTCGCGCTCAGGAAGGACGCACCGCCGCCGATGCGGAACGCGCCGCCGAGGGTCGAGTTGGGCCCGATGTACATCCCGCCGCCGATGCGGAACCGACCCACCGTGTCCTGCGACGGGGGTCCGAACTTGGCGACGTAGTCGAGCGTGGGCTCCCAGAGCGTGACGTTCGCGCTGGCGGAGCAGACCCCGCCGCCGGGCACCGTCCCGCCCGGGCAGATCTGACCGGATCCGGAGGTCCAGGTCTGCGTGACCGACCCGAGCCCCACCGTGAAGCCGACGCTGATGTTGTTCATCCCGCCCAGGTTCAGGTCGACCTGCGGACCGACGAGGAAGGGGATGTAGCCGGTGTACGAACCGGCGGTGCAGGTGCCGTAGTACCAGCCGTAGTAGCAGGTGGCCCACCCGGAGTTGTAGAAGCCGACGCCGACGTTGACGCGGGCGACGTTGTTCCATCCCGACGACATCTGGAGCATCGGCTGCGGCGCCTGGCCGGGCTCGGTGAAGGTGTACTGGGCGGCCGCGGGCGCCGCGGCGGCCAGGGCCAGAGAGGCAACGAGTGCCTTGGAAATGTTTCGCATGTGGGTGCTCCCTCCTGAAAGGACCTCGAAGCATCCCCCATCCTGGCCGTCACCCGAAGCAATATTCCCGTCCCGGAGGGGTGCCGAGTCCACCCTGGAGCTTGCGCCGGAGGGTGGACGTGGGGTATCCGCCCCAGGCATGGGACGCATCTTCGAGACCCGCAAGGCCACCATGTTCGCCCGGTGGAACAAGATGGCGAAGGTCTTCACCCGGATCAGCAAGGACATCGCCATCGCGGTGAAGGCGGGCGGGCCGAGCCCCGACACCAATCCCACGCTGCGCCGCGCCATCCAGAACGCCCGCGGCGCCAACATGCCGAAGGACAAGGTCGAGGCGGCCATCAAGCGGGCGAGCGGCCAGGACCAGCAGGTCTACGAGGTGGTCCTCTACGAGGGGTACGGCCCGCACGGGATCGCGGTGGTGGTCGAGACCGCCACCGACAACGTGGTCCGCACCGTCGCCAACGTGCGGGTGGGCTTCAAGAACCACGGCGGCAACCTGGGCACCACCGGCAGCGTCGCCTTCCAGTTCCAGAAGATGGGGGTCTTCCGGCTCTCCCCCGAGGGGATCGACCAGGAGACGCTGGAGCTCGAGCTCATCGACCACGGTCTCGAGGAGATGGGGGAGTCGGTGGGCGAGAAGGGGGAGAAGCAGCTCGTGGTCCGCTGCGCATTCGCCCACTTCGGCCAGATGGGCGCCGCGCTCGAGGAACGGAAGCTGCCGGTGCTCTCCGCCGAGCTGGAATACGTGGCCCAGACGCCCGTCGAGCTTTCCGAGGAGAAGGCCAAGGAGGTCCTCGAGATGGTCGATGCGCTCGAGCAGGACGAGGACGTCCAGCGGGTGTTCCACAACCTGGCTTGACGGCGCCCTTCAGGACCCGAGGAGCCTGCGGAAGGCGGGCAGGTCGATGTCCCAGACGCGCGGCCAGTCGTTGGCCCGCCAGCCCGCCTCGATTCCCCCGTCGATGCAGATGAGCTGCCCCACGACGAAGCGGGCCCGGGGCGAGAGCAGGAACTCGAAGAGCCCGGCCACGGCCTCCGGGGTGGTGAACTCGCCGAGCGGCCGGGGCAGCTTCCGGATCGCGGGCCCCTTGCGAGGGTCGGCGAGGTCGCGCTCGAGCAGCGCCGTCATCACCGGTCCCGGGCAGACCCCGTTCATCGAGATCCCGGCCCCGGCCCAGTTCGGCCCGGGCGCCGATTCCCGGATCCAGCGGGCCACCGCCATCTTGCTCACCTGGTAGGCGAGCGCGGGCTGGGCCTCGAGGAGCCGCGCGGCCCGGATGGGGTTCCCGTCGAGCAGCGACTGGACCGAGGCGGCCGGGATGCCGGGGGTGACCAGGATCGAGTTGGAGGCGGTCACCGCCACCCGAGCTCCCCCGGCGGCGGCGAGGGTTGGCCGCAGCCGGTTCAGCAGATCGACCACGCCGTGGTAGTTCAGGCCGAAGACCACCTCCGGCTTGGGGATGTCGATGCCGGCGTTGGCCGCGACCCCCTCGATCCGGCCATCCGACAGCTCCAGGATGGCCCTGACGGCTGCCTCGCGGCCGCCGTCGTTCGAGAGGTCGGCCGAGATCTCCGCGCCCTTGCCCGGCAGGTCCACCCCCAGGACGCGCCAGCCCTTCGACTCGAGCTCGCGCCGGATGGCGAGCCCCAGTCCGGACTGGGAGCCGGTGACGACCGCGTTGGGCATGTGTACAGGGTACGCCCCTCCGGGCGCAGGGGAAGCGCCCTCACGGGTCACGCCCCCACCGGAGTACACGCCGCGCCCCGTCGGGGTACCCGCCCTTTTGGTAGACTGCCCCCTTTCCCGGGAAAGGGGACCGATGAGCGCCACGAAGCGACTTCACGAGCTGGGGCAGAGCATCTGGCTCGACAACATCACGCGCGACCTCCTGAACTCGGGGACCCTGCAGCGCTACATCGAGCAGCTGTCTGTCACCGGCCTCACCTCGAACCCCACCATCTTCGACCAGGCGCTCAAGAAGAGCGCCGCCTACGACGACGCCATCCGGGCGGGCGTGAGGGCCGGACGCACCGGAGAGGACCTCTTCTTCGACCTCGCCCTCGATGACCTCGGCCGGGCCGCCGACCTCTTCCGGCCCGCGTACGAGCGGAGCGGCGGGGTCGATGGCTTCGTGTCGCTGGAGGTCTCGCCGCTGCTCGCCTACGACACCGCCTCCACGCTGCGGGTGGCCCGGGAGCTCCACGCCCGCGCGGCCCGTCCCAACCTCCACATCAAGATCCCCGGGACGAAGGAGGGGCTGCCGGCCATCGAGGAGGCCACCTTCGCGGGCGTTCCGGTGAACGTGACGCTGCTCTTCTCGCCGGAGCAGTACGTCGCCGCCGCCGAGGCCTGGCTGCGCGGGGTGGAGCGGCGCATCGCCGCCGGGCTCGACCCCGACGTGCGGTCGGTGGCGTCGGTCTTCATCAGCCGGTGGGACGTCGCGGTGGCCGCGCAGGTCCCGGGCGATCTCAAGAACCAGCTCGGCAACGCCATCGCGGGCCGCACCTACGCGGCCTCCCGGGCGCTGCAGGGATCGCAGCGATGGCTCCGTGCGCAGAACGCCGGTGCCCGTCCGCAGCGGCTGCTCTGGGCCAGCACGGGGACCAAGGACCCGTCCGCTCCGGACACGCTCTACGTCACGCCGCTCGCCGCCCCCTACACGGTGAACACGATGCCGGAGGGGACGCTGCTCGCCTTCGCCGACCACGGTGACGTGGGTGCGCCGATGGCCGCGGACGGAGGCGACGCCGACGAGGTCATCGCCCGGCACGTCCGCGCCGGGGTGGACGTGGACGCGCTGGCCCGCCGGCTCCAGGAGGACGGGGCGAAGGCCTTCGTGAAGTCCTGGAACGAGCTGCTCGAGGGGATCGGCCGGAAGGCCGGAGCGGCAGGGGCGGCGCCGTGAGCGCCCCATCCTGGGAGCTGCCGGAGTGGCGGGCGCTCGCCGCCCACCGGGACGGGATGGCCGGGCGCCACCTGCGGGAGCTCTTCGCCGAGGACCCGGGTCGCGGCAGCCGGCTCACCCTCGAGGCCGCCGGCATCTTCCTCGACCACTCCAAGCAGCGGGTCACCGACGAGACGATGCGCCTGCTCGTGCAGCTGGCCGAGGCCTCCGGGCTGCGCGAGAAGATCGACGCGATGTTCCGCGGCGACCGGATCAACGTGACCGAGGACCGGCCGGTCCTCCACGTGGCGCTGCGGGCGCCCCGGGGCGCCGACATCCGGGTCGACGGTCGCAACGTCGTGCCCGACGTGCACGAGGTGCTCGACCGCATGGCGGTCTTCTGCGACCGGGTCCGGAGCGGCGCCTGGCTCGGCCACGGCGGGAAGCGCATCCGGAACGTGGTGAACGTGGGGATCGGCGGCTCCGACCTGGGGCCGGCCATGGCGTACCTGGCGCTCCGCCACCACGCCGACCGCAACCTCGTCTTCCGGTTCGTGTCCAACGTGGACGGGACCGACATCGTCGAGGCGGTGTCCGATCTCGACCCCGCCGAGACCCTCTTCGTGATCGGCTCCAAGACCTTCACGACCCAGGAGACCATGGCGAACGCCCGCGCCGCCCGCGACTGGTCGCTCGCCGGGCTGGGCGGGGACGGGCGGGCGGTGGCGCGCCACTTCGTGGCGGTCTCCACGAACGCCGCCCGGGTCGCGGAGTTCGGCATCGACACCGCCAGCATGTTCGGCTTCTGGGACTGGGTGGGCGGCCGATACTCCATGGACTCGGCCATCGGGCTCTCCACGATGCTCGCCATCGGGCCCGACGCGTTCCGGGCGATGCTGGGGGGCTTCCACGAGATGGACGAGCACTTCCGCACCGCCCCCTTCGCGCGGAACCTGCCGGTGGTGAAGGCGCTCCTCTCCCTCTGGAACGTCGATTTCCTGGGGATGCCGACGCAGGCCGTGCTCCCCTACGAGCAGTACCTGGCCCGCTTCCCCGCCTACCTGCAGCAGCTCGTCATGGAGTCGAACGGCAAGCGGGTCACGCGCGACGGTGCGCCGGTCCCGGTGGACACGAGCCCGATCGTCTGGGGGGAGCCGGGGACCAACGGACAGCACTCGTTCTACCAGCTGCTCCACCAGGGGACCCACATCGTCCCGGCCGACCTGATCGCCTTCGTCCGGCCGCTCAACCCGCTGGGGGAGCACCACGAGATGCTGCTCGCGAACGCGCTGGCGCAGGCCGAGGCGCTCGCCTTCGGGAAGACCGAGGCGGAGGTCCGCGCCGAGGGCACGCCGGAGTGGCTCGTCCCCCACCGGACCTTCCCGGGCAACCGTCCCACGAGCTTCCTCCTCCTGGACCGGCTCACCCCGGCCGCCCTGGGGCGCCTCGTCGCGCTCTACGAGCACGAGACGTTCACTTCGGGTGCGATCTGGGGGATCGACTCCTTCGACCAGTGGGGCGTCGAGCTGGGCAAGGTGCTGGCGCAGCGGATCCTCGTCGAGCTCACGAGCCCGGGGGATCCGCCCCCGTCGCACGATTCGTCCACGCAGGCCCTGGTGCGGCGCTGCCGCGCCGCGCGAAGGAGCTAGAGATGGCCCTCTCCCCGCTGGCCGGAAAGCCCGCCCCCGCCCACCTGCTCGTTGACCTGGAGCGGCTGGAAAAGGCCTACTTCGACCGGTCTCCCGACCCGGCCGATGCGTCGCAGCGCGTCTCCTTCGGGACGAGCGGCCACCGGGGCAGTTCCCTCTCCGGGTCGTTCAACGAGCCCCACATACTGGCCACCACCCAGGCCATCTGCGAATGGCGCCGGAAGGCGGGCACCGACGGGCCGCTCTACATGGGAAAGGACACCCACGCCCTCTCCGGGCCAGCCCAGCGCACCGCGCTCGAGGTGCTGGCCGCGAACGGGGTGGAGACGGTCGTCCAGGGCGACGACCTGCCCACGCCGACGCCGGTCGTGTCCTGGGCCATCCTGACCCACAACCGGGGCCGGACCGGACGGCTCGCCGACGGGATCGTGGTCACCCCGTCCCACAACCCGCCCGAGGACGGCGGCTTCAAGTACAACCCGACGAACGGCGGTCCGGCCGACACCGACGTCACCGGATGGGTGCAGGACCGGGCCAACGAGCTCCTGCGCGGGGGCAACGCCGGGGTGAAGCGGATCCCCTACGAGCGCGCCCTGCGCGCGCCCACCACGCGGGTGGAGGACCTCGTCCTCCCCTACGTGCGCGACCTGCCGTCGGTGGTGGACGTGGCGGCCATCCGGGCCGCCCGACTCGCACTTGGAGTGGATCCGCTGGGCGGCGCCGGGCACCACTACTGGGAGCACATCAACGCGGTGCACGGCCTCGAGGTGAAGGTGGTGAACCCCGTCGTCGATCCGCGCTTCGCCTTCATGACGATGGACCACGACGGCAAGATCCGCATGGACTGCTCGAGCCCGTGGGCCATGGCGGGGCTGGTGGGGCTGAAGGACCGCTTCCGCGTGGCCTTCGCCAACGACCCGGACACCGACCGGCACGGCATCGTCACGCCGTCGGCCGGACTCATGAACCCGAACCACTTCCTGGCGGTGAGCATCCGGTACCTGCTCGGTCACCGACCGGGCTGGAGAACCGACGCCGCGGTGGGGAAGACGCTCGTCTCCTCGGGGATGATCGACCGGGTGGTGGCGGCGCTGGGTCGGCGCCTCTGCGAGGTTCCGGTCGGGTTCAAGTGGTTCGTGGCAGGCCTGTTCGACGGCTCGACCTGCTTCGGCGGGGAGGAGAGCGCGGGGGCGAGCTTCCTCCGGATGGACGGGACCGTCTGGACCACCGACAAGGACGGCATCCTCCTCGCGCTGCTCGCGGCCGAGATCGCGTCCGTCACGGGGCGCGAGCCGGGGGAGCACTATCGGGACCTCACCGCGGAGTTCGGGGCGCCGGTCTACACCCGCATCGACGCGCCGGCGACGCCGGAGGAGAAGGCGCGACTCTCCCGCCTGTCTCCCGAGGCGGTGAAGGACGCGAACCTGGCCGGCGAGCCCATCCAGGCGCGGCTCACCCGGGCCCCCGGAAACGGCGCGCCCATCGGGGGGCTGAAGGTGGTGGCGGCGAGCGGCTGGTTCGCGGCCCGTCCGTCGGGCACCGAGAACATCTACAAGATCTACGCGGAGAGCTTCCGGGGTGAGGCGCACCTGGCGGCGATCGTCGAGGAGGCGAAGGCGATCGTCGGTCGGGCGCTCGCGGGGTGAGGCGCGCTTCGGGGAGGATCGCCTTCGGCAGCGCGGCCGAGGTGCCGCCGGCGTGGAGCGCGCGCCGCTCCGAGCAGCACGTCCTCGGGTTCGGGTATGCGCGGCCGTTCGGCGCCGGGGGACACCGGGACCCGAGCCCACTCTCGTCCCGGCGCCCCTGCGGGCAGCTCGTCGCGTCGCGCCTCCCGCCGGCTGGCTCTCGTCGGGGCCGAAGGCGACTCGGACGAG
>SESG01023761.1_pt1 | contig 18458 bp, 34 predicted proteins | sample 3171421 | NCBI WGS metagenome assembly SESG01 (sample SAMN10866946, study PRJNA518727) | freshwater metagenome | biome: subpolar coniferous forest; feature: holomictic lake; material: water; isolation source: holomictic Lake 227, 6 m and 8 m depth | place: Canada: near Kenora, Ontario | collected... | reverse complement strand
AAGTGGTTTGACTTCTGAACGCAAATTATTAAGTTCTACAGGGACAATAACATTAACAGATGGTGGAGCCGGGACAGATATTTCAATTGATCTTGATGCTTCTGGAGTTGCACCTGGAACGTATACATATGCAACTGTCACAGTTGATGCTTATGGTAGAGTCACATCAATTTCAAATGGTACAGCACCTGATCCATCAGCTTCATTCGTAACAATTAATAGCGAAGCAAGTCTTACTGGAGAACGTGTTTTATCTGTCGGAACTGGACTTGGAATTGTTGATAATGGCGCAAATTCAAGTGTTATTTTATCAATAAAAGATAACATTGTTGCAACAATAACAGGTTCAAGATTTACTGGACCAGTTTTGGCAACAAATGGTTTGACAGGATCACTTCAACAAGTTGCTGCAGGATTTCCATATCTGTTAACAAGTCCTGGAATAAAAACTTCTACGGGTACTCTTGGCCAGGTCACGTTGGCCATAGATAATTCTTTTGTTGCTACTCTATCTGGTTCTACATTCTCAGGCCCAGGAATATTTCAAGGGGGTTTGAGCGGATCATTACAAAATCTTAGTAATGGTACATCATACTTGATTGCAGGAAATAACATAGTTATCACTTCACAATCAAATGGGCAAATTATTATTACATCAACTGCATCAGGAAGCGGTGGAGGTGGTGGAGGAACAGGTTGGTTTGATGGTGGAAATAAATTATATTCAACTGGTTCAGTTTCAATAGATTCACAAGGAAGATATGCAAATCAAATTGGAACTGACACATTTTTCTTTGTCTCAGGTTCAATAAATTCTGGAGTAACTGATAGAAAAGTTTCTGTATTTGGTGGTGATACTGTATTTAGTGGTTCTGGAAATTTTATAAATGGAATAACTGGATCATTGACAAAATTAACTGATGGAACACCTTACATAATTGGTACAGGAGGAATCACAGTTACAACACAATCAAATGGTCAATTATTAATAAGTGGAACAAATAGTTCAATTAATTTATTTACATCTTCAATAAATTCAAGATATACTGAATCAGATTTATTTACGATAATACAATGGAAACTTGATGAAACTACTAGTCCATTTCAAAATTTTGGATTGAGCGGAACATTACCACTTGCAACAACTGGAACTACTGTCATTCCAAATCAAACTGGAATATTTGGACAATGTGTTTCATTTGGTGGATCAGGTTACATTTATTCAGGGAATTCTGTTAAAGAACCAAATACAACTTTTTGTACTGTATCTGCATGGGTCTATGTAAGAGCATATACATCAAATGGAATCATTTTAAATAAATCTTATCGTAATGATAATACATGGTCAGCACCATATACATCATTATATATAGCATTGTCAACAGCAACAGATGGAGGATGGTTTCCAGCATTTTCAGTTGGTGGCGTTATAAAACAATCAAATATTTTAGGGTCATCGATATATAAAATTCAATTATTGACATGGACATTATTAGTTGGAACGTATGATGGCACAAATATAAGATGGTATATAAATGGAAATTTAGCAGATACTGTAAATGCTCCTGGGATTATAGATTTTGGTACACATGGTCCATATGAAATTGGTGGAATTGCAGAATCATCACAAAATTTTAATGGTTTAATTGATGATGTGCGTATTGAAAATACTGTAAGAACACAAGCTTATATTGAGAACATGTATAAAAATGGTGTTGGTTTATTTGAAAAAAGTTTAATATCAACGCCAATTATAACTGGAACATGGCGAGATGCTGGGAATGTACTTATTACAACAAGTTCTGTCTCAATTGATTCAAATAATAGAGTACCAAATCAAATTGGTTCAGATATATTTTTTTATGTTTCTGGATCATTAGGGTTATCAAATACATCTAATCGTAAAGTTTCAGTTTTTGGAGGTGACGTTGTATTTAGTGGATCTGGAAATTTTGTAAATGGTATTTCAGGATCATTGACAAAATTATCAAATGGAACTTCATACATTGCAAGTGCTGGTAATATTACTGTCACATCGCAATCAAATGGTCAGATTATTTTAAGCAGTACAAATTCACCAAGATTAACACCAATAGATGCATATACACAAGTTTATTGGACATTTGATGAAACATCTTCACCATTTGCAAATTACGGTTTTGGTGGAACGTTGTTTTTAACAAAATCTGCAACATCTACATCTGACCCAACATATAACGTAGGATTATTTAATAATTCTGTTGGATTATCAACATGTCGTCTTGCAGTAACAGCATCTGCCTCAACAATTGGTGAATCAACATCATCATTTTCAGTTTCAATGTGGGTTTATAATACAAAATTTCAAGAATGTACTTTTTTTGGTAAATCTGTCTCTGATGGAACTGTTAGTATTTCATTTTATATGCCTACTTTTGCAGATGGAACATGGTATGCTGTCATGAAAATTAATTCAACGTTAGATTACATTATAAGCACCGGAATTTATGCGATGCCATTAAGACAATGGTGTTTAGTAGCAACAACATATGATGGATTAACACAACGAGCTTATTTAAATGGAAGTTTAACTGGAACGAGAGTTTTATCTGGAACAATAAATTATGATATTCATAATCCTTGGACAGTTGGTGCACATCCAAATACAAGCGTATCATCACAATATTTTCAAGGATTTATAGATGATCTTAGAATTGAAAATACAACAAGAAGTCAGAAATATTATGAGTTAATGTATAAAAGAGGAATGAATTTAAATGATTAACGTCTCTAATAAATCATCCTTTTATCCATGAAGTTACTTCGGTTAGTGACCTAAATATTTTTTCTGGGTCATCCTGGGATGAAAGAGAACCGAAAATACATGGTCTATTATTTAAAATTGTCTCAATATTAAATCCTAACTTATTAAGTTTAATTGCAACTTGTAAAAGATTGAATTTTTGTTTCTCATCTATATAAACAACATACGAAATTCTATCTGCTAAAACAATTGATGTCGTAGATTCATCATCAACCATATTTTTAAATTCCTTTCACTTCCTTGATTAATTTAATAACTTCAGGAGCACAATCCCATTCTTCACGCCATTTTAAGAATCTTGGAAAACGAATCTTATTATCTTCAGAAAGTGGAGGTTGACCTTGAATCGTGCATGGTCGTCCAATTAATTTTCCTCGTTGTTCATCAATCATAATCTTTTCAGCATCATTAGTGCCAGATCCAACACGAGTCAACGCAAAATTAGTATTTGGAAGAGTCACAACAAGAATTGTATGCATTCCATCCCATTTTGTTTGTTCTCGTGCCTCAGCAATGCCAGTCACAACACAATCATAATCAGTGATTGGTTTTAATTTAAGAACATTATCATTTCTCTTAAATGCATATGATGCATCATATTTTTTGATCATGACGCCTTCATAATCACGTTTAAGACATAATTCATAATATTCTAAAAGTTCAATTTCATTATTAATTTTCTTTCCCTCTGCAAGTTTAACAGGTCCATCAGGCATTGAATCTACAACATCTGTAAGTTCAATTAGACGTTTTGTTAATGATTCAGAGTCGTTCTGTGTCTTCCAAATTTCGAGTGGAAGAATATCAAAAACAAAATAATTTAAACTTTCATCAGATTTATGATTAACGCGTGAACCAAGAATTTCAGAAGTTGCATTCCATGTTGAACTAATAATTTCACCATCAAAAATAGTTTCATTAGGCATATGAGCATCTAAAAATGCTTTAATTGTTGGTGCACGATCAAATACGCGACCAGATCTAGCATATAACGTCACTTCATTATCAATTTTTACAGCAACACATCTAAATCCATCCCATTTAGGTTCAACACGACAAGGGTATGAAAGTGGAGTTTGGATGATGAGTTTGTTATTTTCAATCACCCAATCAACTTTATTTGCAAGTGAAACTTCAAATGATGGAACAAGTCCAGGCCAAGTTGCATCAATCCCAGATTCACCAATTCCAGATCGAAGTTTGCGAGTGATGATTCTACTTGCCCATTTGAATTCAATATCAGTCATTTGTTCAAGTGTTTTTGCAACAACATCCCGTGCTGCATTTCCACGAAATTCTTTTGAGATACAACTTTTAATCGCAGACATTAATGCAATTGCATTTGAATCATCAAAATCATTATTTGAATTTTTGATACGCTTTACTTTTGGAACTTTTGCAACATAAAAATTCGTATAAGGATCAAAAGTAAGTTGAAAAATTTCTTTTAAAAGATCATTATCTTTATGACTTAATAAAATCGCTTGCTTTGCATTGCTACCTTGAGTTTGTTCAATTGTTTCAAGAATTTGAAATACAGGGTTTTTCATTTTAATTTTCTTCTTTATTTAGAGATTATTTTGATTAGATCATCAATCATTGAAGTTGTAAGTCGATCTTTATTTAATAGATCACGTAAATATTCTAATGATGAATTGTATTTTTTTGAATACATTACATAAAATGCATTCGTAAAAACATTATGAATGTTTACTAATTCAGCAAAATATTTACGATTATCGTTAGCTAATGATTTAAATTCAAGATATTTTTCATCAGTTTTTTTACAAAGATTACGTAAACCATCTTGCATTTTATCTAATTTAGATTTCAAATCTTCTGGAAGCATTGAAATCATATCATCAGAACTTCCCATTAAAATATATTTCAATAAGTTACGCGGAGAAGTTCCTAACGTAGTTTTAACTGAATTTGCAACTACCCATTTAAGATTCTTTATCTTAATACGATTGAAATTTGCATCAGTAATTACTGCACCCTCAAATTTTTCAGGAGAAAGTTCATTAACAAATTCAGAAACATCTTTTACTGAACTTAGATTCCACAAAATTGGCAATTGAAATTTTAGTTCAGATTTAAGTTCAAATGGATTGATTTCTTTTAATGTTATGTTGTTACGAATTCCTAAAAGAGTCACATTTGTATTTTTATAATCAACAAAGACACGATTATAAGGTGAAGTCAATTCAAATAACCACGTACAATCTTTGTCAAGATATTTTACAAAATCACTAAAATTCAGATTGAAAGTTTCTTTTACACCTTTTTCAAATAAATTTCGAAATGTTTGATCTAAGTGACCATCAATTGGAAGATCAGCATTTGGTACAGAACGAGTTGCAACAGACCAATTAACTAAAAATGGATCAAAATATAAAATACAAAGTGTTCCGTCTAATTTTTCTTGAACTTTTGCAGTTGACCAATCAATTTTTGATGCAAATCCTTCTTGTTCATTATAAAATTTATCAAAAGGATAAGCTAAGATTATAGTTTTTCCTGGACAATATGAATTATCAACTTTACAATTCAAATGTGGAACGTATCGATTTTTATAATCTTCACTTGTTAAAACTATTCCACGACATTGTTCTGATGGTTTATGCCCAGGCGTAAATTCAATCATATCATAATTTAGACTAAATTTATATCCAAATTTATCACAACGAGCATATACACCCCATTGTTCGGCAAGTTCACCAATTGTATGTGTTTCAAGGAATTTTTGAACTTCTAAGATGTTTGTTGACATGATTTTAATTTACCATAAGAGTTAAATTTTTACACCAATTTTTCAAGTTCCCATTCATCAAATGAATAAAATAAATTATTTTTGACAAAAACGCAAAATGGTGTCGTAATGATATTTTTCTCAATATGAACTAAAATACCGATAAAATTCATATCAATTAATTTTGCAACGTAATCATGTGCATATTTTCTAAAATTGTCATTGATCAATGTTAAATGATATGTTTGATATTCTTTGTGTACTTTTTTAAGACTATTATTTAAACAAACCAAATCACCAATTTTCAATTTTACATTCTTTCATATGCAAAATACAACATTCAATTATTATGTGAAGGGATGTTAAATAAACGTACCAATTATCTTTGTGTGATTTCATCACAATGAAATTATTAGATAATTTTAATTTAGAATCTTGTTCTCTATCAATTCCACAAAAATGTCCTAAAAAATATCGTGAATCTGAAAAAACATAAACGGCTTCAGTTCTATTAAATGAATAATCGTCATAATTTACTTTTGGATAGTGACAATCAATCCTCCAGATTTGTCCAGGTTCAATAAACATTTAAATGAATATTTTTGTAATTGTTTGTGAAATTATATCACATACACTATTTAACATATTTGGAATTTGTTTCTTTTCGTCAATGTTAAATTGAGAAAGAACATGATCAATGATTTTAATTTCTTTAGAATCTGGTTTACCAATTCCGCAACGAACTCGATGAAAATCTGGACTATTTAATTGTGAAATTATAGAACCAACTCCACGATGTCCTGCATGTCCACCTCCCAATTTATAACGTACATCATTAAATGGAATGTCAAGTTCATCATGAATAACGATGATTCTTTCTGGTAAAATTTCAAAAGTTGTTGTTAAATTTATAACAGCTTCTCCTGAAGAATTCATCATTGTAAGAGGCTTTAAAAGTATGACAGGATGTTCTGCATAAATCCCAGTAGAAATTAACCCATTTCCGGAATAATTCCAAGAATTAAATCCTATAGATTCATGCAGAACATCAAGAACCATCCAGCCTAAATTATGACGTGTTTTAGAATATTCATTTCCAGGATTACCCAATCCAACGATTAATACACAATTTTCTGTGATATTCGTAAACATTATAATGAATCTTATTGAAAGAGAGATTCATCAATATCTGCAATTTCAATTTCTGTTGAATTTGCATTTGCTATAATAGTTTTAAGCATATCATGTAATCGTAAAGATGTAAATAATCCTTCATTAGCTTGTTGATATGTCATAATTTTTTGTTCGTCTTCATTTGAATATGAAGAAGGTTCACATAATGAAACTGCACTTTCCCATAGTTTAATTAATTTTTTAGATTCATTAAAACGCTTTGTAATTTCAAAAAGCGTTATTGAATTATTATTCAAATTAATATTTACAGAAAAATTATATGTTGCAAGAATTGTCTTAATTCTTGCAATTGCGTTATTACAATTTAAAATAAATTCTGCAATATTAGCAGGATTTTCAATTTTATTTTCTTCACTAAATGAAAAATCAAAAGTTTTAATTGCAATATCTCGACGTGACTTCCAAGAATTAATCGTAGAAGTTAATTGATGTCCTGTAATTTTCATTTTAATATTTCTCCTAATTTATCGTTTGCTACCATTTTCTAATTGTCGAATCTCAGAATGAATTCGATCAATATCTGCTTTAATATCACAACGTAAAGTTTGTGAAGCAAAACAACAACGATTTGTATGACCAACTTTTACATGATGACAAATACAATCACACCCACATGCTGCTTCAAATGCATGTTCAGCAATTTTTAATTGCTCAAATAATACTGCTTGTTTTTGTTGATAATTACTCATTTAGTCTCTTTTTTAGTTTGTCTATTCTACAAAAGTTTTAATATGTTTTACAATATTTTTGTTTAAATCATTATTAAAAAAGCGTCTACTTGTATCATCCCAAGGCCAAACTGAAATTGGAAAAGCTGCAATTCTTTTTGCAAGTTCAAAAAGTTGTTTGCCAATTCCATTCCCACGATATTCATGATCAGTAAAAATCTGAATAAAACTTGTTTTATTTTTGCTAACTTTGTTAGCACATTTTAATTCTTCTTCTGTCAAAAGTGCCCATGCAATTATTTCTTGAAATTCAATACAATATGCAGTAATAAAATAAGCACTAACACTAATAGAACGTGATAAATCAATAAGATTATCAAGTTCAATATTCATTCCAGAGTTACCATGTAGAGTAAGATCGCGTAATTTGCTAATCAATTCACTATTTTGTAAACCGATATTTGCATCAATTACTTGAAATTTATATTCATCATAAATATTTTTTTTATTTTTTTCTTGATTCATTTTAACGTTTTGTATATTCAGTTATAATTTCATAGTTAATTTTAGGAACACAAGTCTCAATATTAATTGTATTTTTTTCAATTATGAATTTATAATTTGTTATAAGTCCATAACTTTTTAACGTCTTCAAAATATCATCAGAATATATCATCCATTCATTTTCAGTTTCATAATGTTTTTTAATTGTTGATAAACGTCGTAATTCAGCTTTAATCCCTGATGAAATAGAATTTTTCATTATTTTCTTTCTTTTCCCAGATCACTCGAAGCCATTTAAAAATTCCTTGATATGTTGGATGAATTCCATCAGATAAAGGAATAAAGAATTGTTCTGTGTCAACGTAAGAGCATGTAGGGCTAACGACGTTCTTTAATAATTGATTTATTGCTAATTTCTTATCATGAACTTTTGTAGGACCAACCCAAATGCAATTTAATTTTTTAGATTCAATTTCATTGAGAATTGAATCAACATTTGGTTTCGTGGTTTGCCAAAAATTATTCGTTCCAAGAAAAATTATCACAGTATCAATTAATGGATATTGTAATAAGGTTTTATGGAATTTTTCATTAGTTTCCCAAAATTGGATTGTTGAACCAATTTTATAATCAACGAAAATATTTTCATCAATGTTAAATTTAGTTTTGAATTCATTCATTCGTGAATTGACACAACCAACTTGTGAATCACCAATTAAAAGTGTATTTTTTTGATTTGAAAATGAATTTGTTGATATAAAGATTAGAAAAAGAAACAAATTTAAACTTAAAAATTTCATTTTATAGATCTTAGAAATACATCATAGGTACAATGTTCCATATTCGTCATCATTAATTGAATAACATACTTTTTTTATTCCACGAGCCCGCATTGATCCTTCACAATCTTTACATGGTTTTGATAATCCAAGTTGACCATTTCTAAGAACACGAGCTACATAAACAATTCCCCCAGAATCCATTTTTTTAATACAACGATATTCTGCATGAGCTTGTGGAAATGTTGTTGCAATTGATGAATTACTAATAACTACAGAACCATTTCTTGCAGATACTATAACACCATCACTACGTTTACCAACAGCACCTAACCAATAGTGACGTTGATCATTATCTTTTGTTGGAATTGCAATTTCTGCTGCAAGTTTTATAAGTTTATGCATCTATAAATTAGATCTTAATCTAAAGAAATAATATTTTCACTTATTAATTTGAGGAAAGTCTTTATTTAACTTCTTAAAAATATTGATTGTATTTTCACATTCAACAATCATTTCTAATTTTTTATAAGAATTCATATCTATTTTCAATAAAGAATCGATCAAAATTTCATATTTTTCAATCATTTCTTGATATGATTTCATTTTTTTGCAGGACGAGATGCTTCATCTTTTGCTGAGAATACATCATCAATTCGTGTAGAAACAACATAACAAATCACATCCCAAGATGCAGGAACTTTTTGATGAGTATTAGTGTTAACGTATTGAGTCAAATGCGCCTTTAATGCACCCCTAGAACTCCAACATTTTCCATTTTTTGTAAATGAAGGGCAAGATCCTCCTGTTGAAAACAATCCAGTTTTAGTATCTTGAATTTTATAAACGTAACTTTCTTTTGACATTTTAAATTTCCCTTTTTTATTCTGATTCAGTTGGATGTTTTGTGTAAAATTTTTCTAATTTAATTGATTCATCAATAAACATTGATGAACGTTCTTGTAATAATTCCCAAGCTAATTTACCATTCTTTTTAGAGATGATACGTTTAGAACGTGTGATAAATTCTTGTTCTTTAAAAATTTCTTTATTTAATCTTTCACGTAAAATACTAAGTGAAGATTTATATAACGCATCTTCAGTTGAAGCATCTAAATAAATTAAATTTTCGTTTTCTGAAAGAATTATAATTGATGAATCCCATTGTCTTTTATTTGACATTGGAATATTTTACTATGTTAGTTGTATTTGTTCAATCCCAAGATTGAAGATCTTCATCGTCAGAATCATTATCTTCGTCTTCATCGTCATCAGATTCATCATTACCTAATTCAACGTCAGTTTCGTCAAGAGGAAACTCGCCTTGAATTTGACCACAATCTGCACAGAATGAAAACTTAATGTAATCACCACCACCGATACCTAAATCTGATGGCACATAACCTTCATAATCATTATCTTCAGTCTCTGCAGTAAATTTATCAGTAGTTTTACCACGTACAGCGATGATTCGATTACTATCACACTCTTGACAATTACTCATTATTCTTAATTCCTTTTTTATAATTTTTATTTTTAACTAACAACAGTGGGGATTGAAGGATTCGAACCTACGAAGACGCTAAGGCCAACAGATTTACAGTCTGCTTCTTTTGACCACTCAGAAAAATCCCCTAAATAAAAGAAATTTTCATTTCTTTTGGAGCTATTTGTCGGGATCGAACCGACGACATCCTGACTACAAAACAGGTGCTCTACCAACTGAGCTAAAATAGCAAAATACTTCTTCGCTCCAAGTGTAGGACTCGAACCTACGACCGGTCGGTTAACAGCCGACTGCTCTACCAACTGAGCTAACTTGGAATACTGAGACATAATATATTAGATATGTCTCAATGTATAAAAATTTATTTTATTTTAACCAATCACTAAGACCTTCTCAAAATTAGAAGTATATTTTTGCCAATTACGCTTAAATTTACCTTCTAACTTAACGTTAATACGCTTATAATTCTTTGAAAAGTAAATAGACTCAACAACACCGACTCGAAGTTGTGAACCCCCACAATATGTACATACTGACCAAACAACTTTTGAACCAATAGTAATTTCTTTGCCATTCATATCGACTACTTCAGATGCCATTTGATTTTATCCTTTGTATGAAACAACTACAATGTCATTAATCACAACAAAATTAAAACGAGTCACATCATATTCTTGCGGAACGTGTAAAATGACTGTATTATTATAAACAATACGAAATCTCATATTGTTACATTGAGCAAATTGAATTGCATCTTGTACATTTAATCCTTCAAAAAATGTATTTTCGTCAATCATCCTGCTCTCACTGAGATTACCTTACCATCAAGCACTTCAATTGTCACCCGTCCAATATCATAATTTTCAATTAGACGTTGAGGTGGACCATTCTTGACGACAACGCGAACTTGATAACCAGATTCAACAAGTTGAACCATCGCAACATCTTTATCTAAACCAATTACGCTATCTAAAATTGCCAAAATAAATTCTCCTTTTAGCCAATCGCTATATTAGTTACTTTATCATTTAATATCTCAATGTTCACCCTATTGATATCAATCTCACAAGTTCCAAAAAAATAATTTCCATCTTCTTTTGTGATACGATGAGTCATTCCATGTTTTTTAATTAATTTGATGGCATCAAATTTAGAAAGACCAATAAGCTGTTTTGATGTTAAAGTTGTTAATGGAGTAATTTGTTCCTCAACAACTTGAGGCTTAATTTTTAATTTGTCGATTAATTTTTGAATAGATTCCATGATATTGGAATCTTAAATTGAAAGAATTTAAATGTTTAAGAAAATTTAGTTGGCGTCGGAATCAGTGAAAATATAATCAGAGAAATTATCGTGTGTAAGATCAGAATTTTTATATTTTGGTTTATCAAAAATCATTGTTGAATCTGATTTTGGTAAACGAATTGTATCATCAGTACCATTTTCATCATCAACGTTAAAATCATATTCAGCTTCTTTTGCTGCAGCTTTAACATAACGATCAGATGCTTTTAACGCTTTATCTCCTGGTTGAAATGGAAATGAACCCTTTGAAAGCATAATCTTTTTAAGATCATCAAACGTTGATGTTTCTAAATCATCATTTTCATCAGCATCTTGATCAAAATATTGACCTGGAGGATTTGCTGATGCAACACCTAATTTAACTTCTAAAATTGTATTTGAGATTACTTTACGTAATTCACGAATTGATATCTTCATGAATCATAAATATATGTTAATGATTTGAAATTTATAAAGAAATTTTAACGCCAACCTCGCATCGGATCAAATCTAAAAATGGCTAAAATCATGCCATATTTTGATAATACTTTAAATGAATTTGAATTTATCTTTTCTAAGATAAAAATATAATCAATTTCATTAAGTTGAATTCTATCTCTATTAATTAGACAAAATTCAACAAAACCATCATAAGGTAAATTATCAAAATTAGAAATTTTATACAATTTATGAAGTTGAACGTGAATATCAATAAGACTCATTTAAATTTTCTTACGCAAATCATCATTCTCAATGTAAATTTCAGTTAGACGCGCCTCAATTCTTTGTTTTAATTTGTGAGGAATGACATCTTCATATAAAACAAGAAAATTTCTTATTGCATCATAATCATTATGTTTTAAAATATTCAATAATTCATTAAATATTTTTTCTTGCTTTTTTTGTTTTTCGTTACGCTCCTTTACAAAAGAAATACCAAAACCCAAACCAAAAATTATCGATGTAATAATCACAAAAAATTCTGTAAAAATCATAATTTTCTTACTTAGTTTTGGGAGAAACTATCACGGGCATCTGAATTCCAGGAGCTGAAATAATAAGATTACCTTTTTCTCCTGCGTGATAATAAATTTCATTCATACGTTGTTGCATATCGTACTGAAGATATTCTGGATTGCGATGAAGTGCCGCACCAATTGCATCAATTTTTGAAGTGTCATTCGCAGCTTCAGTATCAATTAATTGTTTACGAATCTTCGCAGTTTCAATCTCTGCAGTGACCTTTTCACGTTCTGCAATTGCTTTATCTTTTAGAATCGCTTGAGCAGCTCGTTGTGTATTTGCTTCAGTAAGTTCCTTTGGAAAATCTAGATTTGATAGATTTATGTCTTGAATCACAATGAATTTTGGATTCTCTTTATTGATAAATTCACTAAACATGTTTTTGATCTTTACAAAGATCTCATCGCGTTTCGTATTAATATCATTTGCGATATATTGTGAAACACTCTTTCGAACTGCTTCGCCTAATACAGGACGTACATAAGAACGATACAATTGTTCAGTTGTGATACTATCAGCAACGACTGCAGTTTCAACGTCCTTATTATCCTTTACAAATTTCGTTGGTAACAAAGTTTCAAGAAGTTTTTCAATTGCTTTCGTATCATCACAATTTGCACTAAAACGAACGTAAATGTCAAGGTTAAATTGAACACTATCTGAAGTTAGTGCCTCAAGTGGTTCCTTCGTTGTTTGTTGTGTACATTCAACAAGACGTAATTCTGGATAAACGCCTGTAAAATATGTTCCTGGACCAAGAATTGGACCTTCAAATCCTTTGCCGCCTGCATAAAATGCAAGCATTCCAGTTTTATCAAAAAGACGACCTTTATGTGCTGCTGGCACTTCTTGTGAACTGCAATTGATTAGAAATAGTGATGCCAAGGCGAGTTGAATGAAGTTTGTTTTTCTCATAAAATCAATCTAACACCTTGCAATTCATTGTTCACTTAAATACTTAGATTCATGTTAAATGAACTTAGAAAGTATATCAGTTCAATTTTATTTGAAGGTCGTAAAGAAGATATACAAGCACAACATCCAGAAATTGATGTTGAATTTCTTTCAAAAAATGACCCAACAAAAAATTTAAAATATTTGCATTGGATGGCGAAACAACAAGAAGAAGGAAATGATCCTGAAGAAATTGTTGAATTAGTACGCGAATTCGATAAAAATATTCAAAGGATCCCAGGAAAAAACATTGATTCTTATACCATGGAGACACTTTCTAAGCAGTTAGAAGCCTTTAAAGGGCCATCTAAGAGGAAAGAAGTGGCTATTGCGAAGGAAGGTGGTAAAAAGATCTATGAAGATGATGACGTAATGGTTTATCATATTATGACACCACAAGCAAGTATGCTTTATGGAAAGAATACGACTTGGTGTATTTCTTCATCAGATTTCAATAAAACAATGAAAAATTGGAAAAATTATGTTTCTGATTTAGTAAGAAATATTGAATTTTATTTTATAATTCGTAAATTTCCAAAAGGTAATAATTTTGATAAAGTTGCAGTCAATTATCACACTGACATAACAGAGCCACCAATTTTTACAGATGCACTTGATGTTCAACAAAATGGGAAAGTTTTAAAAAATGCAATTCCTAATTTTTCAAAAATTGTAGAATTTATAAAAGAATATACGTTTGAACGTCCTGATATGACGAAAAATATTCATGGAAAATTTGGTAAAAATAAAAATGAATTTATTGAGTTATTAAAAAGTGAAGTAAATAATTTAAGTAAAAGTGAATTAGAACACGTTATTGAACAAACAGTAAAACAAGAAGATTTGTGGGAAAATTTTAATGACTTTGTTTCAACAATTGAACCAGGAAATCTAAAACAAAAAATTTGGTATGCAATTCCTTTTGATCAAAGGTCTAATTTTGCACAAAGTTTTCTTGATGGTTCTGATAACGATTACGTAAAATACGCAAAAGACGAACTTTTAATTGGGAAATTAAATTCGTTCAACTTGTAACATCTTATTCATAAAAAATGAATTGATGAATAGCAGAAGTGAATCATCAACGTCAAGTCCTGGAAATTGATTGTATTCAAGAAAATAATGATTGTCATTCTTTTTAATTATGTAGTCTATCCCACAAACTTCTAAATTAAATAGATTTTTTACTAACTTTGCATGTTCTAAACACAATTTTGGAATTTCATTCAATAAAGTTACTTCACACCCAGGACTATTTTTTATCCACGATTCATTATTTTCATATTTAATTGCAAAATATTTGTCATCAATAAATAAAATACGAATAGATTGACCTTCAAAATAAGGTTCAATTGTTGCTATTCCATCCCAACCAATGATATTTTTTAAATCATTGATTAGATATTTTCCGTCACCACAATGTTTATTTCCAACCTTAATGACAAAGGGAGATATTGGAAAATTAGAAATTTCTGATTGTTTACATTGAATTACATTGTGATTAACAAGTTTATTTTCAATGCATTGTTTCATAACTTCATGACGATCGTCTAATTTTAATAAAATCTTAGGATCTGGCCAACAAGGAATTTTATTTTCAATGATAAGATTTAAATTATATTTTCGAATTTCTGAAGATGACACGCTTGCATAATAAATTAATCCATGAAAAGATTCAAAAAATCCTTCACGTCCAAAAGTACCATCATTATGAATTTCCAATCTTTTTGAATTCATTGTATGAACCCAATTATTTTTTTTCATAATTAGAGGCAAGGTGACTCGAAATTCACCAGATAGAAATAGAAATTTTTTCACTTTTTCTTTGAAAATTTTTCAGTTGCTAAAATTGCTTTTTTAGATAATTTTTCTTTTTTTGTTGATTTTTTAATTTTTCGATCAGTTTTTTCACACCAAGTTCGTAATAACTTATTATAAAGTTTTGTTTGTGATTGATTTCTTAAAAAGAAATAAGCTAAATAATCATCAAAATATACGTAAAATTCTTTATTATCTTTATAAAAATTTAACATCAATAATGGTTCAGCTGCGTATTCTATTGTTTCATCAACATGCATATTAAATACGTCTTCAGCAATACATTGTCCATCGCGTTCAACGATTTTTTCAAATAAATCGTCAATTTTTGAACTAACTTCTACAAATAAATCTTCACACATTTTATCCTCTTTTTCTTATAATTTTAATGCTTTTGTAATTTTTCTTGCCATATTTGAACTTGGAATCTCAATCCAAGTTACCCTAAATTGATTTGGAAATGGTAAATCACATTTGTCACAATATAATTCACCAAATAATCCACATTCTGAACATGAAGTATTAGCTTGTCTAGTTGCTGGTCTTCCACAACCATTTTGACACCCTGGAAGAGCCCGAGTGAATTCTTTAATAATTTCTTTTAGTTCTTCAAGTTCTTTCATTTTAAAGTAAATTGAATATTTGTAGTGCAACTAATTTTGCATCTTTAAATCTTTGAAGATCAATTAAGTTACCTTTAACAAATTTAATTTTTCCATTTTTGAAAAAAGATACGTTAAATTCACAAGCACAACAAAAATTTTCAACAAGAAATTCTATTGAAGAACTACTAATTGATTTAATCGTACAACCCAACAATAAAACATCGGGTGGAATTTGTACATTTTGTTCTTTAATCATTTTATCTTTCTAGAAATAAAGTCATATAGTTGTTTTTTAACGTTGAATAATATTGCTTATCAAGCCACAAATAACATCTTCCAAATTTTGAAATTAATTCAATAACAATTTGTTTAAATATTCCATCATTATCATAATTTTCATCAACATTAAGAATCATAACAAAATCATAAGTTTCTAAATAACCAACTTGATATTTTTTATAACTTGGAAAAGTTTTGACAAATTTAGGCTCACAATTCCAAGTCATAATTGAATCATTATTATCAAGACCGCAAAACAAATATAATTGATTTAATTTAAGTTTTTTCACAATTACAAATTATACAATTGCAAGCATTTTAATCGCAGTAATAACTCGCTCACGAAGTTCAGCAGGAAGTGCATTCAATAAGATATATTCACTTACCAAATTTTGTGATTCCATTGCACCATGTTCAGTTTGGAAATTTGGATTTGCTTTTGGTGTAACGGTACGAATCACAAGAGGTGGACCAAATTCATTTGATAGAATTGGTTGCTTAAGAGTTGAAACAATTTGATTCATTTAATGTGACTTTCTATTATGTTGTGTGAGTTTATTTAATGAGTAAAAGGATTAGATACCCGTAAAATGTACCTACAATTAATGCTAATGAAGCAATCAAAAGTAAGCATGAATTAGAATCTTTTTTAAGAAATTTGTATTTCATCCGTAGTAGTGCTTCTCAAGAAGTGAGAAAATAGTTCGAGCCTCATTACCACTCAACTCAATTGTTACACCGTTACGATTTAGCACAAGATTTGTTGCATTATTCGTTGAGGTACCAATTGCTGCCTTAAGAGTTCCTTCATCCCGACCTTGTGTAAAAGTTTCCTTTCCATAAACAGTATTACTATTAATGTGTGAAACAATGCGAGAATTTCGGTTGCTATAATTTGTTTTCATTTTTTTCCTCAGTTGCTACTTTATGATAGTATGGAGAAAAGCTTTAATGTATCTTAGATAATTTCTTTTTTATTTTTCAAATGAAGTTCAACTCCTTTTTCATAAATTTCTTTTGCATCTTTTTTTGCAAATTCAGTTGCAAAATCATTAATTTTATCATGAATAACACAAATCATTTTTTGATTGCAATCATAAATGAAATTTCTTTTATAATAATTATTTACATTATTTTGCTCTATATCTACTATAGTAAGATTTACTTTTTCAATGAGATTTTGATTAATTACTTTATCAAGTAAATTAACAATTGTTGGGCGCAAAATATCTAAGACGACACATCTTGCAAGTCCACTTTGGCGTTCATATGATGGTGTGAATCTTCCGTATTCACGCATCAATCCTAAAACTTTTACAAGTTGTGTTAATAAAATATCATCAAAAATTTCGCCTAAAATAGTTTCATTTTCATGATGAAGCTTTTTAATCAATTTATTTGATATGAAATTTTTATTTTTCATTATATGAATCCAAAACGCGCTGACGAGCCATTGAAATAATTGGTGTTAAAGTTTTATTCAACGTTTTAATGATTGTTGCACACTCATCTTCAACATCTGTTTTGATTTCTTTTATTGATGATTCTGATAATTCTCTAAGCTCATTATAAAAAGCTCTTTTATAACATTCTTCAAATTCTTTTTCAATGGTATCAATTATGTTTTTCTTAAATGTTGTTTTAGACATTATAGAATCCCAATATGATTTTACATTTTGTGTAATTTCTCTTTTAGCAATTTCTGTGATTAATTCAGATAATTCAGAACGATACCCATTTGTCTTATAAACACTAAAAGGATTCTTTTGTCCATTTCTATGTTCAATTCCTAAAGCACAAAGAATAATATCTTTTAAATTAGATTTAATCATATTTGATACTTTAGATTCAACATCAATCATCTTTTCTGAGATTGATTGTGCAATCTTAAGCATTGGATCAAGATCATTAATTGGATTGACATTGTCATCAGTATTATTCATTTTTAAATTTTGCTCTCAATAAAATGTGATTCATATTTCACAATAATCTTTTCAATTTGATGCATTGGAATGTAAGTCTCAAGATCAGTTGTTAATAATTTAGAATTATTCATTAACCATGTATGTGCCATTCCTTGTGCAGTTTGTATCCAAGATGAATGTGGACTAATTGTCTTTCGTTCTCCATACATGTTACAAACAAGAATTTTTTGTTCGCCATTTTTATCAGGCATCATATAAATTGAAAATATTGCCTTCCCAACATCAATTAAATTAGATTCATTAGTTTCTTTTTTAGTTTCTTCTTTGATTTTAGTTTTCTTTGTAAAAGGCCACATGAATTTA
>SESG01024327.1_pt1 | contig 18459 bp, 15 predicted proteins | sample 3171421 | NCBI WGS metagenome assembly SESG01 (sample SAMN10866946, study PRJNA518727) | freshwater metagenome | biome: subpolar coniferous forest; feature: holomictic lake; material: water; isolation source: holomictic Lake 227, 6 m and 8 m depth | place: Canada: near Kenora, Ontario | collected... | reverse complement strand
AAAAAAATAGTGAGCGCCGCAATCAGAAAAGATCAGCCGTCAACGGCGATCAGTCAATAAGAATAACAGGCATGGGAACCGATTTCAGTAACCATTGCGTCATAACCCCTTAGATGGACTTTCGTTCATGTCCAAGATTATTATTCCCCACTAAACGGTCCATACGCTTGATTTTATGTTTGATAAATGCAGTGCCTGACAGAGCCGGACCCTGCGTCGCAAAAGATATAAACGCCTATATTGTATTGTTTTTTAAAGTGTATTTATGGGGATACCTCTGCGGCAGACTAGATCTAATTTTGTCCCGCTTTAAGTTGATAGCCCTTTAATTTGCAGGGGTGATGCCATACCTTCATGATCGTTAAAATTAAACTCTACCGTAATTCATCGATAGCTTTTTGCATTGAATCCTCTATTTTTTGTTTGCGTTTTTTCAATTCTTCGATATGGGCGCGCTTTTCTTTTAAATCTCCATTATCATTAGACTGACTTCTTGCTTGTTTCGATAGAGCCGCTACCTGTTTCTTCAATGTATTGTATGTCTTTTTCTGTATTTTACCCTGGGTTCTAGCCAAACTCATTTTTTTGTCAAAATCCTCAAGTTCTTGCTGTAGCGAGTCTAGGCTTTCCTGGTTGGTGATTAACTTATCATCGATCTGTGCTTTTTCAGCATCCAACTTATCCTTCTGTGTTTTTAAGTCAGCATTTATCGAATAACGAGCGTACAACTCTGCCTGCTTGTCTCGCAATCGTTTATCATATCTGCCCATTGCCATTGCATGGAGAGCGTCGAAATATCCACCTTCTCGGGGGTCATCCGTAGTAGCACAACCAAGCAAAGCAACACTACACATTAACAAAAAACTACCAATAGAGGTAAATTTTAACATCATCTACTCCAAAGAAAGGGCTTAGAATTAACAAATTTGGACAACATCAATTACTCATGCCAAAGTATTTCATACATTCTATATTTTTTGCTTCCTTTTCGTGTCGATATAACTCTACACATTTTACAAAAGCATCAACAAATGGTTTTAAACCAGATAATCTATCAGTATTAAACTCAGCAACAAGCTTCTTATGCTGTGCTACAACTATTTCTACGGGATACTCTTGTGCAACCTGAATAACGACATCGTAATAGTAGTCCATATTTTCCTGCATTGCTTTTTGAGCAATAACAAGGTTCTGGTCGGAGCCTGCCGTCTTTCTTTCTTGGAGAATACTGTTGATTGCAGCCAAACGCTTATTATCGTCCAAGAGTTTTCTACCAAGAAATGCACCCAATCTCAACGTGCTCTTCATTGCGCGATCCCTCTGCTCGTTCCGCTCAGCGATATTACTCCGTAAGGTATCAGTAATGGCATTAAATTGTGCTTCTATCGCTGGATTATTAATCTGATTTTTCAATTCATCCCATTTGGTGAGTGGATCAGCACCTGGGTCAGGTGATTCTGGTGATTTTACGTCAACAACATCGGTTTTCGGCAAGGATTTCCATTCAGATTGAAGGGAGGTCAATCTACCTGGTGAAGTCACTATCGGTGAAGATATTACGACACGAAACCCTGTTGTCTTGGCATGAGCTGGACCTTGTGAGCCAAATAAGGGTATCTCTTGTCTATATGACGAACGTATAGCGGCATCAGAAGTGAAGTAATTGCCTCCTTTGACTATATATCCACCTGCTTGTCCATGCATTCGATTGAGTTTATTAAGCCGAAATGCATCGAGTACAATTTCATCTACATTACCTAAGATGTCATGAATGCCAATGGGATTTGGTGCCAGCAATCCTATTAACTGAAGTTTACCGTTTGCTGAACGACTTCCTTCAAACCAAACATATTTGTTAATATCTTCTTGCATAGGAAAGGTTTTTTTTTCGAAATCGGTATCGGTTACGGTAATCCCTCCCCTCGCAGCAAATTCCCATTCATCCTCAGTGGGCAATCGGATAAGTCCAATCTGATGATCTTCCCGAGGTGTGGCATCCGGCACATTTTTAATAAGCCAGTTCGTGTAATTGTACGAAAACTGAATAGCGTCGAACCAATTGACCTCATTAACGGGGAGACGATCTTCTTTGTTTGGGCTATGGCAATTACCCAAAATAGCATCGAATTGAAGCTTTGTAACTTCGTATTTACCAATGTAATAAAATCTTAAGGTTGGCATTTTAGGATCAGTAAAACTGCCAGAGATATATGAGAATCGTCTATTTTCAAATAGTCCATAACGATCATCATGCCCGCCAAGAACGATCCGTCTGTCATCTAACAAACTTTTTGTAGGAACATCAACCTTTCTAAAAGTCATGCTTCCACCACAAGGCATTGGTAACAACATATCACCTTGGGATGGTATTGGATTATAGTATTCAGTCGGCCAATCGCAAAATGCTATGCGATATGGAAGTAGCAAAAGCAATAGCACACGAAAAGTCTTAGACATTTCTGAGCCCCGAATTTGGCTCTAACGTTGCCGCTTTGTAACCCGCGAGAGAGGAAGCGAGAGTGGCAAAAAAGATGGTTATTGTTAATGCAAAAATGAAATGTAGAAAATCTAAATCACAAATTACGTTAGTCAACGCGGGATCATCCACCAAAAAGCCATTGATATAATACTGAGCAACGAAATACAAAAATCCCGCTATAAGCGAACCAATCAATGAAATAGAAATAGCTTGTATGATAGGGAAAAAAATTATGTTTTGCGTCGAAAATCCAACAAGATGGAGTATGTTTATTTCTCTTTGCTTACGCTCTATGTTTGACCATGCGCTTGCCCCGAGTGAAACAAAGTATCCCACGCAACCGATGCCGGTGAGAGTCCAGAAGATTACAGATAGTTTCTTATCTAGCTTTATTATCATATCAATTTCAGATACCTTGGCGTAAACATTCAATCCTTCTTTCTTTAGATACGTAACCAAGCTTAAGACATCATAAATTGATTTGGCATAAAGCCTATATCCCGCATAGAGTCTTAACGTTCGGTCATCAAAAGTTGAACCGGAGCCAACAGCGGAAAGAGGCAGATTTGCGTGTCCATCTCTGTAGTCTTCAACAGCAACCAGAAGATTCAGCGAAACAAATATTGCATCACGATTGCAACGATAAAGCGGCAAAACGTCAAGTACATCCAAGTCTATGTTCTCTGTTTCAATATTATCCCTAATCTTTCGCGACACTATGGCCCTTACCTTGTCACCTTTCGTCACCTGCAGTATCTCTGCAACAGGCTGTGCAAGGACAGCCTGAAAAGTGGACGCTGGAATTTTTTGTTCTGCCAGCAATGGGTCTCCAGAAGCCGTAGGCACTAAATCGACTGTGATAATTTTTCGATTCGTCACCTCACCAATGTTGGTTAAGTGGAGCGACGCAGCTATAGTTCGTGTAGTAGGTAAAACAAATGCGACATCAGGACGAAGTGCCAAATCATCAATCCATTGGGATGTGTACTTGCCATTACCGAGATTTTTTATCTCAAGATTGCTCGGGTTCTCTTTGAGTTGCTTGCTCAAACTGTTGATCACGCCCTGCTTCAATCCGAATAGTATTAATAGAGGAGCAAGCACAGCAGCTAATCCTAAGGTAAGGCAAATTGTCATTTTCCAATCATGCGCGAGATCCTTCAGGGCAAGAGTAGTGATGTAGGGTAAGGTCATTTTAATGTCGGCATCCTCTTTAACCTGAAAATATAGATTGAATTCTCTCATTTTTCTTGGATGGATTACTCTGGATGCACCTCAATGCAAACCGCTTAACAAGCTCCCATTCATGCGTTGCTATAATCGCTGTAGCTTTGTAGTCTTCAGCTAAATTACAAAATAAATCCATTAGCTTCAATGCCGTCACGGGATCAACTGATGCCGTTGGCTCATCGGCTATAACAACTTGTGGTCGATGTGCCAATGCCCTTGCGATAGCTACCCTTTGGCGTTCCCCAGCAGAGAGATGAGCAGGTAGTTTGCGCAAATGTAATTGAATATCGAGCTGATTTGCCAGCCTATCAACCGTGCCATCGTCCGGTAATCTCAGCAATTTACGCGATAATTCAATATTCTCTCGAACATTCAAAAATGGCAGAAGCCCACCAGTTTGCGCCACATAACCGATATGTTTTCGGCGTGCGTGATTAATGAGATTGTTCTTGCCAGTCCGCCAAGCCTCGCAGATGTCGATGCTGGAAGAATCTGCCGGTGAAAAAAAAAATGTTCAGCCGAAGTGGGGATCAGTGTCATGGCAAGCATTTCGAGAAATGTACTTTTGCCACAACCGGTGGAGCCAATCACAGCGACAATTTCCCCTTGAGTGATTTTTAGATCAGGGATTGAGACTTTGAAAATGGATCCCGAATCCGTCCAGTCCTTTGTCACTCCCTGAAGTTGATAGATGGTAGGTGTAATCCTTGTCATGGCAACGCATCCAGGGGCACTGGATAAATGGCATCTCCAGAAGATTCTCCACCACCAATTGTAATCCAGCGATCAACATCGTCGTGGTATTTCACATATAACTGGATTTTCGCTTCAATTTCATTGACGAAAGCTTGTTGCTCTGCAACGCTCCAGCTTGTCCATAATTCCTTGTCTATGGACAAAACTTTGCTCTTGTATGGCAAACCACTAAGATACTCATCAAGGTGCCCCATGTCCGCAAGTTTCATTGGTTGATTTGGGTCCCTGCTTACTATCGCGGAAGCATTTCTAAGTAGATCAAAAAAGTCACTGGAAGAGGATATCGCCTGTTTGCCATTAGCCACAATTGTTTTCAAGGTATCTTGGAGATCGCTCAACTGATTCTTGCTGAGTAAAACATGTACGTTCAGAGTCGGAGAAGTTGGGCTCACTAGGTCTCGATCAGGAACCCAAGCCTCAAAAATGGTAGGAGCTTTGTCACCCTTTTTCCTGCCAAGATAGGCCATTTGCATGGCATTTCCAACGAGTGACGTTTTCACCGCCAAATCTGACAACTGACCGTCATTGCTCCCTTCAGGAATCTTCTGCTCCATATCAGTTTTGAACTCATTGTTTTCCTTCGCCTGGGCGGAAGACTGCTTGCCCTTTTTAGCCTCGGTCACTTGCTTTAGCAATGCTTGGGCGAGCACATCAGTCATTTCCCCAAAATCCCGAACGGAGCCATCTTTCACTGGGTAGTAGAGTGAGCCAACACTGGGATAGTCAGTAAGCTGGCGATATTGAGCGGCTGCGCTTTCGTGATTGTCAAGTCCGCTCTGACCAAGCACATGGAAGGTGAAGATCGCAATGCCCTTATCAAGGGCTAGTTGCCGAATCTGACTCGCATTCATCTTGGTTTGAGAAAGTGGATCGTCGCTTCGCAATGCACCAGCATCAGTGATCAATACGATATAGCGCCCGTCATAGCTTTTCCAGTCCATGTCTTCTATGGCCGTTAGAAGGCCTGCAAAAGCATCTTCATCGAACCTATGAGTTGATATTGACGCAGGTGATACGAGGTTAATTTTATCGAGCAGTGTTTTTGCCTCCTGACCATCTTTTAGTTCAGCGAAGGCTTTAGTCACATATTGCAAGTCCGGCAAATCTTTCATGTAGCTCCGATAAGCGACCAACCCGAAAGACAAATCACCCAACAGATTTGACTCTTCTATTGACCGGTAAATCTGTCTGATCGCCTCCCTGGCACGGTCAATATAAGGACCCATCGAGATTGTGGAATCAACCACAAAAACTAGTCCTGCTTTGTACTGGGCTAAAAGTGGGTCTTTGTGCTGAGCTTGTGGGGTTGGTTCTTGTTTCGAAGGTTGCTTGGTAAAAAATTTTTCCACATCTTCGTCAGATGAAACCGAGGCAATTTTTAACAAACGAACAGGCAAACCATCATGGGTATAAACCTCTTCTGTTTCCAGTATAGGCAAGAGATAGAACTGCTTCTGGATGTCTATGTGTGTTGCCGGTTCTATAGAGACGATGGGGAAATTCTCCGGGATGTCTTCATTAAAGACAACCCAGCGTAATGCTGTCGCCTTACTAAGCCGATCTTCAGCACCTATCAATTGATTAAGATAGTCGTGTTCCCTAAACAATAAAGTACGTTCTCTATTCCCCGGATTGGTGAATGCGACCGTAATAGCTTGCTTCCAATCAATCAGAAACTTCGCATCAATCCAGCCTTCTGTAGGGCCCTTAGATAAGCTTGCGATCTCCACCCAGTTTTGCGCGTCCACCGTTTTTCGGTCATACACATAAAAAATGTTAAATGGCAGAATTTCTTTGGATTGCACTTCTTTTGGTATGGCGTCCACCGTAGTGGTGTTCGGATCATTTGGGGGAGGCAGAGCCGCATACAAACGTGCGCCGGGGCGTGTCAGTACGCGCTGAAACAGAGTTTTCTTGCCTTCCATCAGAAGCGGTTTTCGTTCTTCTGGGGGAATGGTATTCAAGGCTACTGCGTTCACCTTTTTATCATCTGCGGCAGGTTGAGGAGACGTTATCGTTTGCGGTTGAGTTTCGGGCTCCGCGTTAGACTTTATTTCGGTTGGAGCCGAATTATCTGCAATTGTGTCTGAGGTTCCATTATTCATGTCGGCGAAGAAAGCCCCGCTGTACTGCCAAACACTTAGACCAAGCGCTGTCAACGCGAAAATCACCGTAACTACAACCACCCATCGCCCATACCAAGAACGCCGAGACTGCTCTCCGATGGATTCTGATTTATTTACTCTAGCCCTTTTCAGTTTGTCGGTGAGCCCTTGATACCACAAAACGAGCTGAGTATTTTCAGGTTCTTGTGCTGTAGGATCCTCATGGGGTGCGTCTGAACTAACTGGTATGTCTTTGAACAGTAGCCACCGCTCTGGTTTGTTTCCATGAGCGCCTTTGGATTTTTCGGTTCGATCATTGTCTTTATTATTAGGCGATTGCATATTGGGGAATGTTTATCCGTTTAATGAAAAGTGCTTACTGTCTTGGGAGCCTCAAGGGAGGACAGGCTCTCATTTTCAGCTTCCGGCTTGACGATTCTTGCCAAACGGCTTTCATCATCATATTCATAGCGCACCGTCTGAATCGGTTTAGATTCTCCGACGTTACTAACCAAAGCCTGTTTGATGCGAAGCCCACTGTCCGCACGATATTCGTAAGTAAAATCTACCTGTTGATTCTTCATCTTTTGTGATTTCACTAAAGGGCGTTCAGCCGAAGCGGAAACGGTTTTGAAATGGCCGCTGGCATCGAACGTAAAATTCTCGCCCCGCTTGTCTATCAGAGTAAAAGAGCCGTCCATCATCAAACGCATAATGCGGAAGCGGCTCCAAGGCTCATGTTCCGGGACATACTCTGCCGTGCTTCCTCTTTCCTGGAGCTCGAATGTTTCCTTTTTACCACTTGTTATATCCACAACCAGCATTTCCCTAGGAACGTCTGCATTGAGAAAAGTTATCCAACCTTTTTCTCCCATCTGCAAGCGATACGGTGCCGACTCGATTCCATCCAGGGTACCATCAAGATACTCGTAATGAACATGATGGTCTTCCGAAAAAATCATATCACTGAGCAAGCCCGCTTGGTCGAACCAGAATTCATTGCCCAATTTGTCGGCCAAACGGAAGGATGCATCCGACATCAGAAAAAGGCCAACCACTTGACTTTGTTTCAGTGTGTCGGGCACATACCCGGCTACACTGTAGCGATCAGTACTGAATTTTAAGACTTCTTGTTCACCGGACAACAAGTTATCGACTGTTACCTCTTCGGGAATCAGTGCGTTCTGAAACTTTATAGTTTTTCCAGTCTTGGGATGTATGCGATAGGGAATCAGGACGCGCCAACCTTTGCCAAACTCTCCCTGTACTTCAGGGCTGCGCGGGTCAAAATAGCGAACAGCTTCCAATCCTGCGCCTTCATTGCCTCTTACAGCAAAATCGGTTTGATAACGGATGCCTCTACGATCCTTGCCAGAGGTTAAGGTATGTTGAGGAGTGACGGTATAGGCTTTCTCGCCGACGTTGAATGAAACGGGTTGGGTCGATACTGGCGGAGGAATTTTGGGGTCATAGTCGTCCGGCGAACTTAAAGCTTGTCCAGTCGATGCAAAAGGGGCTTCCCGCTGTGTCGTTGCACGTTGTAAAGCTTGGACGGCCTGCTTATCATAGACATAATGTTCAGATGGCTGCATGTTGACGCCACCATGAATCTCGATGCCGCGAAAGTTCTTGGAACCTCGCGCCAGTTCATCGACGGTGCCGGGCGAGTCCTCGGTAAGTACCAAATCCTTATTCGCCATCAGGAACCAGAATAGCGGCACTTGATTCTGTTTAAGATATTTAGCTAAAGCTACCATCTTGGCGTAATCAACGAGTTCTTCGTAGATTGGATATTTCGCTGCAATCTCCTTGTAATGCTCGGTAAAGAACTTGGCAAAAACCTTATCACCAGGATTTGCCTTTCCTGCTGAACCTTCCATCATGTACTCGGTCTTTAGCGTCATGTCGCCTTGATCGAACATGAGCATATCCCCGCTCCGTTTAAAGCTCATATCCTCGGGGACAAACCAAAAGCGTCGACTCACACCCACATCGCGCAATCCCATCTTGGCCATCAGATCATCCACATTCTTGAAACCTGGGACAGCTGGTTTATCTGTTCCAATCGCCCATTTTTTCATGGTGTAGTCGGCTTCACGCATCACCCGGCCAAGATCAGTGTTGATGACTCTTCCGATGTAACGCACCAAGTGTTTGTCGATACCTTTGCACTCAGGTGCATTGAACGGGGTACAGATCGGATCAATTGAAATGCCGGGGTCTTCCTTACTGAAATAAAGTGACCAGAGGGCCGTGACAAATTTCCGGAAAGTTTCAGGGGCTAGTTGTGCTTTAGCTCCATCCATGATAAACGAGAAATTACCACTGGACAGATCGATTTTAGATTCGTCCTGTCCAACCAACTTTGCGGTAGCGCTTAGCATAACCCCCCCAACTTTGTCGGTAAGGTGTGTAGGTTGTCCTATATGCGTGAAGGAAAATGTTTGCTGGCTTGGCGTTGGATACCTCGAAACTAAATCGCTGGATGGCATTCCAGTGTGCAAGCCTTCTGGTGAGAATATTTGTTGACGCAAGCTCATGGATGGGTTTTCAGCTTCCTTGTGAGCTTCGCTACTTGGGACAGAAATTGATGAATTCGGTATCTGATCTAACTGTACTGACCATGTCAGTGGTTTGTCCTTTGGTCGTGCTGCAAGCACCAACTGTTTAAATGCCTTGAGGGATCCATTATCTCTCCATTCAGCAATCAGCATCGTCATATCGATGCCCCCGTCAACGGTCATAGTAAGCTTGCTGCCATTAGATTGTCGTTCAAAAGGTTTGCTTTTGAGAAGATCAAACTCAGGCTTAGTTTCAACCGTCTTGACTGGAAATTCATCCTGCCAGAAAGTAACATTCGGAATGACCGATTCTCCGCCATGTTTTTGCCATTTCGCCACGCCTTGCATGAGACCTGACAAGCGAAACAATGGATCAAGCCTCCGCAAGACAGGGTTCGCTGTCGCAACATCGTCTAACCCGGCAGCAACACTGGCTGCAAACCTATCGCCTATTACATCCCTTATATTAGATGTCTTTTCCTTTCCCACGCCACCGAGTAACTCTGTCCTAACTTCGATATGTATCACCTCATCTAACACTGCCACACCAGGAATTTCACCAACTTGTGAGTGTTCCGAAGGCACAAACCAAAATCTACTACAAATAGCTTCTTCGCGGCCATTGGTTTTCCATTCTTCTGCCGACATAGCGGCATAAGATCGGACACCCCACAATTCTGTGGATAATAAGCCCAATCCCATTTTTTTTAATACAACATCTGCATCAAGCAAGTCTCTGCCTACTTGCGTGTTTTCGATTCCACCCTCAAAACGTACAGCTTGTTTATTTGTTCGATCTGTATCCGTGGTTCGATCAATACTAACCAAAGGTGGTTTCCCATGTTTGAGGACAGCCCGCATGACCACTGCGATATCATCAATGGTAATGACGTTCTTTGTTGCATCAACCTCGCCGATCAGAATTAAATCTTTACTTTCTTCGTCATACACCAACCCAATAGGAAGAGATATGTTACCGATTTGGCCTAGTTCAGAAGTTGTTTTACCATGAGACTGCAATAAACGCTGCGCCTCGGTTAGAGAGAAGGCCCGATATATAACATCAGCTTCCACATCAAAAACAAACATTACAGTTCCTAAAAGGGATAGTAATGCTTTATGGCACACCGATGACATAATATTTTTCATATTTATTGAGACGGATTGTCGGAATTGGGAACTATAGCGTAACCCAAGCCATATAATGGTTTGAAAGGGCAATTTTCTTGAACATCCATACTGGAGGAAACGCCCGCTGGTAGTGTTGTTGTATGAGGGTCAATGCGCATTTTTGAAGCGCTGTGCTCAGTTTGCACTGTCTGCAAAGTAGAAATAATCCCCGGTATTTTTTCATTATGGTAATTTCGATCAGCGTCAAGTTTTAATGCGGTACCAGTAGCAGCAAGTCCGCCAACAACAACCGGAACGTTACCTGTTGCCAGGGCACGACCCGTTGCCAAACTTCCGACCGCTTTTAATGACTCATTGAAAGCCTTGGCCCCACCATAATTTGAATCCCATTCATTCACTGTTTTAAGTGAATTCACTTCATGATTGATGAGGTTTGGATGTTGTGAGCCAAACTCTTTCAAATCTCCATGCTCGTGAATCTTTTCCAGTCCCCTCACTGCTGGGTTTTCAAACAGAAATTGAGCAATGCGCTGATTAAAGGGAAGCCAAGTCATTTCCCTTATCTTGCTCGCAGCTTCAAATTTACCCGCCGTATCTGAAAACAATTGCTCCTTTTCTACCTTTGTTTGCAGAGACATTCCTGGATTTTCAATATCGGCAAGTAAAACTTCGGCATTCATTCCTGTGGCAACTGCGGCGTATCGAGCTTCATTCTCGAATAAGGATGACCCGAAACATGCTCCAAACTTATCTGCTGACTTAAGATGCGTCTCCGCTTCTGCAAATTGCTTCTTAACTAATTCGATGCAGGCCTTTCCATGAAGTGCCAATGCAAATTCAGGCGACAGATTAACTGCGCGTGTGAATGAATCTAATGCGCCCTTTTTACCGTCCTTACGCTGAATCCAAAGTGAACCTATATTGGCATGTGCATCTGCTAGAGGACTCTGAGCAACACTGGTAGCTTTTGAAAAATCTTTAGATGCTGAGAGTACATTATTTTGCTGGGCATATACTACTCCTCGAGCATTGAGGCTTAAGGTATGAAGTGGGTTTAAGCTCAGAGCCTTGTTGAACTCATCAATGGCATTAGACCAGTTACCAAGCCGCGCTAACGCATCACCTTTTAAATAATGAGATATAGCTACATTTTCATGTTTATTCTCGAATCCTGTAGCCCATTCGAGCCATTTATTTATATCGGTTTTAGATGTAGCGTTAAAAAATAAACAATAAGATTCATTATTTCTATTTAGCGCCAAATCAGCATGCCCTTTGATTAACCTCAGAACGGGAGAAGGTGTCGCCGGTGTCACCTCTTTCAGGAGGCTAAAGACTTGATTCCAATCTTCGGCAAGCAAAGCCCGCTCAACTTCTGGCGGTACGAAAATATCATTACTGTCTATGCTGGCTCCTTCAGCAACCGCGAGGGTCGTGCCAAACCACATAACTATCAGCAAAACGGTTCTCAAGACAATGTTCATGGTAACTTCTCCAAGTGATTTTCTGCCTGATTTATTGTGTATAATTTTCTACACCCCAGACGATATTATAAAAACTGCCCAGTCTCATTTTTTCCGCACAATTTCCTCGGCTTTTGCATCCTGATTCGGAGTCAAAACGCCCATTCGTGGAAACGGGTGCCAACCCACTGAGTAACCGTCTTGCTCTGCCTTAAAACGGGCTTTTAAGAAAAGCTCGAAAGAATCCGACCTTGCCCAAAATATAACATAGTAATTATTCGGGCTCGACTCCATCAATTTCCTATGCAAATCGCCATCTGGCTCGTCGATCTCGTCAAACGATTGTCCTATCGCGGCCTTTTTTCGAACAAGCACCTGCCTAGGCACATAGTTTTTTCCAGTATACAAAGCTTCTTGTTGTATCTCATAATTATCTTCGTTGAGTGCATACAGTTTGTTATGGTCCAGTTCAAAATAAAGCGGCCTCTTGCCCTGCGTCCCTTCAGTAGAGTAAACCGCCGCTCCTTTCCTCGATTTTACAAACTCCGCTAAGCTCGTTTTCTCCGATCTTAGATCCTCTACACGCTTTTTCTCGTTCTCGGTCTCACGATACACTGTTCCCAATTCAGAGTCGCTGCTGGATAACTGAGCCTGACGCTTTTTAAGTGCCTCATCCTTTAGTCTTTGGATACGGCCCTCAAGATTATCGATAAGCTTTTTTTCTTCTTCCTCTTGCAGAGAGCCCTGGTCAGTTAAACTTGCCACATTCATTTCTTCCGTATGAATGGCTTGCTCGATTCCCTGTACCTGTCCTTCTAACTGCCTAGTTTCGACGACCAAGTCGGTGAGCTGCCCACGAATGTCTTTCGGAGGTGGCTCCCCTGCCGGTCCTCGACCGCCGGGAATAATGATCCATAGTGTGTTGATCAGGACTAAAGCGATCAAAGTGAATAATGGATCCTGTAATGCCTGAAACAACGTAGTATCATCTTGCTTCATTAATTCCCTCGATCGTTGTTTTGATGTCTACGTTGCTAGGGAGTGGTTCGTAGGAAAATGGGATATTTAATCTATCCATGATGGAAAAAATCTTTTCAAAAGTATCAATACCATCTGGCCGAACCCACAATGCAACCATCTCAAAGCCAGCGATTTTCTTTTGGAAGAGCGATTTTTGGGATAGTTTATCCACCGAAAATGATTCCCCAGTTGGATAAAGCTTTAACATTTTGTTTGAGCATTCCACATGGAGGATGCTTTGATAATTTGCTTCGCCGCCAAGTTGCGATCTGAGTCTCAGCCGTGCCACGTCATTTTCCAGTTGTACTCTCTCCCGTTTTGTTTGCTCCGCCAAAGCATACAAAGTTTCTTTATCCAACTGCCCTGCAATAGTGGAATCTTGATTAGCTTGAAGTGCGCGAAGATCGTTTTGTAAATTAGATATCTGCTTATCCAACGTTTCTGTACGTCCTTCGCTTACCTTTCGTTCAGAATCCTCCTTTTGCCGGATGTTAGCCAAGCGAACTCGCAGTATTTCCAGGTTTTTCTGTGCATCGTTTTTTTTCGAGATTTGATCTTCTAAATTGTTCTTAAGGTTTGTATATAACCTTGGCTCAGACAAAACGGCGGTATACGCTAGGGTGAGTGAAAAAAACATAACCGCCCCCAGTACACACACCAGAAGTAGCAGTATCTCAATTCCACCCTTACAACGATTTTTCACTTGGTTTACCTTTTAAGACCATCAGATAAATTAGAATTCTCGATTTGTTTAGTGTTAATTTCTCGCAACAGCACAATGATTTCCTGCATGTTATCGTTCATATTTGAAGCCAACTGTTGATTCGCGATCGTAGTCGTTGCGGATAGACTTTCTCCAAAGGCGCGTATCTGAGTTACAAACCGATCTTGCCAATTATCATTATCATCTGATTGCGTGACGTCGCCATTCAAAGTGGTAGTTTTAGCCGATTCGGGAACCAACTCTGCGGCAAGATCATTTCTCAATCGCCATATTAATTCACGGGCAGATTTGTCGAGTTCAGTAACTAAGCTCTCTTCACCATCTTTAAGAATAGATGCGATTAAAATGAGAATAATTGTGTACGCTAATGCTAGTAGAGTTGTATTAAACTTCATGCTCAATGACATTGCGAATCCTTTTAATGCCATACGCATGGCATCAATATCGCTAATATCTGGAAACTGAACCATACCAATTGACAAACCAATAACCGTACCCATATAACCAACCAATGGAATTAAATTTTTTAGACTGTTTAGGATGGCATGCCCACGTTCAATTTGGTCTATATCTCGACGTAATAACTCCACGTTTAAACGCATGAGATCCTCTCCATGCAACGTGCCTTGCAAAACTTCCAAGAATCTCCTAACAATAATTGTTTCTTTTTCAGCTTGAGGGGCTGTTTGAATAAGTTCTTCCACTTGGTTTTTGGTGAAAGGCATTTCCGGCAAGAAGATATCATTCATTAATGCCTGTTCGATCTTTAAATGATTCCATTTTTCCCAGGTATACAAGAGCCCCACAAAGAACATCCAAGAACTGACCACCTGTATATACCAACCGTTGAGAAAAAAGGTTCGAACAATGTTGTCCTCTGGAAGTAGCCTCAATAGCTCGAAAAGCACTCCTACCATGCCAGCAAGCGCCGTGTAATTAGCCCAATCTTTTTTGGCCTTTAATGCCTGTAAAACATTCATAGTGTTATGTACAATTTTGTGCGCATTTTAGTTTCCGATAAAATTAAGTACGGCCCACACTGTAAGCGCATTTAAAATGCAAACAGCATTCAACGCTTTTATTACCCATAATCAAATTAGACATAAAGTATTGGAAGCATCATTGCACCACAACCGATGCCCCCCCCTAAGGAAGATTCGACGATTTTATATTCTTTTGGCATAAGCTTCTCCTTGACCTGCTTGATCTGCTGATAGTGCTTTACGACATCATCTTTTAATGCCTGAGATGTGCATCCACCTGCTTGTTCAAAGCTCCCATTAATGCGCTTTCCGATGAAAGTCCGACAGACTGCTTTCCTTTCGGCGCCTCCCTTTGAAGCTGGCAACGTAGCATCAATTGACAATGAATTAGTGTGATGATTATTGTCTTCTCCTCGATCAGAATTTTCGGCCTCATTGAGGGCGGCGAGGAGTTCTGGTGTTACTTCTCCAGTTACCTGTAAACCGTGAGCCTTTTGGAAATCTCGAATCGCAACACGGATTCCGACGGCATCAACATCTGATACTTTGGCTATGGCTGGAAGCAACGGTTTAACTGAATCGACCTCATTATACTTTCTCGCATCCTCACGCAAAATTACATGCCATCCAAAATTAGTTTTTATGGGTGAGGTTGTGTATTTACCATTTTCAAGCGAGGTCACTGCGGCCAAAACAGGCGCTATCATTTGTTTAGCATTTAACCAACCAAGGTCACCACCAGATTTATTGACACCAACATCAATTGAGTTATTGTTCGCCAATTCTTGAAAGTTTCCTCCTCTGTTTAACTGATCAATGATTGTTTTCGCCTCTTCTTCGGTTTTCAGCAGAATATAACGCAATTTGTATTCCATACCATCTTGTCCGACGGCATTCTTGTCATATTTGGTTACTGAATCAACCACTGGAGTTTCTGATGAAAGATAACCGAGCCTTATCAGGCTCGTGTTTACCTTATTTAATTCTATAAGTTTAGGATCAGAACTAGGATCTGGGATATTTTCTTTCGATTTATTTGCAGCACAACCCTGAATAATAAATATTATCATCAGTATGGATACATTTAGAAACAGTCCACGATTTTTCATAGTTAAATAAACCCCAATTGCTTTACACAATACTCAATCATAAAGATCAAATAACCATCATCCTGCTGGAGAAATTGCAAGTGAAGAAACCAAAGATTTTTCTTGCCACTCAAGATGAGTTATATTTACCTCTAAATCTGATATTTGATCATCAAGAGATACTGTTGATCGAGCTCCGCTAATTTTGTTCTGCATGGCAACTGCTTCTGCATATGCCTTTTTCTTTTCTCTCATAAACTTTACTGTCTGAGCAATAAGTTTTTGGCTTTCATGAAATTTTTCAAGATCCTCCTGTACAGTTTTAAGTTCAGCAGACTTATTTTTGTATTGCTGTTTAACATAAGCTATATTTACCTCGCTGGAAGATATGTATTCTTGTACGGTTTTCTCATAAGCGAGAAGTTCTAAATTATCTTTCTTTACGTCAGAGATCATAGAATTTATACGATCTTCCTCTTTCGCATATTGTTTTTGTTTCTCATCGAAATAGATTGCAGATACACCACCTATCACTGCACCCGCTGCCGCACCTGCAACGGCAAGTTGCCAAATAATTTCTCCACGTCCAGATGCTGCACTAAGAACAGCACCCAGCGTAGCTCCAGCAGCTCCACCAACTACTGCTCCAAAAATTGAACCAGTCGCAACTTTTTTGACAAACTTTTGGCTCTCCTGCTGTAACCGTGCTTCTGCCGATGTTGGTGGATTAACTTGATCGCTTTTTAAAGTACCCGATGCACTACAACCTACTATGAGGGTAGCGATAATTATAATGACAAGTACTTGAGTGACTTTTATCCTTATACATGCAATGCTCATTGTTATTCCTCATTTACAGAAAATCGATGGTCGGGAAAAATTTTGTGACTAATGTAGAGAATCATTTCAAGAAAACTTCTCCCGCTTTATTGACATAATGTTCAGGATAAAATACAGCAAAATTATTCAGAAGAAAATAATATTTTATACAATTATTAACCAAGTATTTTTGTAAGTCATTAATTTATTCAACATTTTTATTACGGATGGAGCAGGTAGTACTACTCAAATAATAATAACCAAAGTGACAACAATAGCAGCTACACTAAATTTAAACCTGCTTACTTTTTTGTAGAACAATTAAAAAATATGTGTTAATTTTAAGGATTAATTGTTTGTTCACCTTCCTAGTATGCGATCGCATATAAATCCCGTGGAAAGCTTTAGCATATTATTTAAAGCACCCTATAGAGGTATAACAATGGACACAATGTATATAAAGAGAAAAGTCAATCTAGTACTCGTTTTAATAATTATGACTCCCTTCATAGTGAGTTGTACTTCAATACGGCTACTAAATTGCTTAAATGGAATCAATATAGACGAACTTCATGCCTTTACGAAGCGATTAGAACAAAACCAAGCAGAGCTGAAAGCCCTGTGCCTAAGTGGAAACGAAACAGGAGTCATGGCTAAAGCAAGAAGCATGACTCAAGAAATATTATCCAATAGGACCCTTCAAGCCACACTAAAGTGTAATGAAGAAACGCAAAACAATCTGCAGGGAGATATTTCAGATAATTCACTCAAAAGCTATGATACTATTTGCCGTCAATACCTAAGTCCTAAGAACTGATGCCCATCAAGCATATTGTTGCAGGTTATTCAATATGATCAGAAAATCAATCACAACTGTATTTAAACAGATTTTTTAGGTTAAAAATTGTTATAAATTTGCTTTTGTATGTCCTTTACCATAGCATTAGCAAGTAATTTTTTTGCAGACTAAGTATGATTTTTTGAAAAAAGACCAAAATGGTTAGATTGGTTTGGCATAATACAACTATTGTTTAATGTTGAAATATGGCCATGTTGTTGATAGCAAAGTTATTTTTGCAAGTTGAAAAACAATTTGAGGAATATCATGATTCGTTATGGATTTTCTACATTAGTATTTCTGTCATTATGTGCCTGCGTTCCAAAGCCGATTTATTACTGGGGTAATTACGAAACGGCAATTCATGATCGCATGGTTGATCATAATAATATAGAGGGTGTTAAACACCTTAAGGAAACTATCGACAAAATTGAAGAGGATAAGCTGAAGGTGCCACCAGGCTTGTATGCAGATTATGCTTTTATGCTTTATCGCCAAGGAAAAATGGACAGCGCCATTGCCTATTTCGATAAGGAGAAAAAGGCATTTCCAGAATCGAATCAATTGATGACTAAGATGATCGATAAAATCCGCGATAAAAACAAACCTATACCTAAATCTGTTTCAAGCCCAGCATTGGAGAAATAACCATGAATAGAATTGTTTTATTATGGGCTATTGTTATGTTTTTTTTATCTGGCTGCTCTTTTACAGTCAAAAGAGATTATACCGCTTTTTACGCCCATCGCCCCCGTTCTATCGTAGTGGTTCCTGCACTTAACAATACCAAGGAAATTTCTGCGCCTTACGCTTTTATTTCCACCATCACTTCGCCTCTTGCAGAGCTTGGATATTATGTATTTCCTGTCTATTTGACAGATGGTTTACTGAGTGATAACGGGTTATCAGAAGTAACAGAAATTCATCAACTTCCCCCCAGTAAGTTTGGTGAGTTATTTGGAGCAGATGCTGTTCTATTTGTGACTATCGAGGATTGGAGTGAAAGCTATATTGTTATAAATGCATCCGGTACTGTTAAGATGAAATACGAGTTGATAGATACGCATACAGGCTTAAGTCTATGGCAGCGAGAGAAAGTGGCAGTGTATAGTAATACAGGGATTATTGATGCGGCGATTGCTGCAGCTTTTTCAGATCTCGAAACGTTGGCAAAACAGGCTAATTATATGGTACTTTCGCCTCCCACTGGACTACCTGCTGGCCCGTATAATCCCGAATATCAAACTGATCAATCCAAATTT
>SESG01008179.1_pt1 | contig 18472 bp, 41 predicted proteins | sample 3171421 | NCBI WGS metagenome assembly SESG01 (sample SAMN10866946, study PRJNA518727) | freshwater metagenome | biome: subpolar coniferous forest; feature: holomictic lake; material: water; isolation source: holomictic Lake 227, 6 m and 8 m depth | place: Canada: near Kenora, Ontario | collected... | reverse complement strand
CTTTACAACTACTCACTAAGGCACAAGTATCACAGTTCATAATTCAATTTCATCTAATACTTTTAAAGTATAACGGGTGAAGAAGACATCACAATAACCGACAGAGTCCTTATCGTATAGGGGGCAACTGGTATAACCACAATATAGACAATTACTCAATAGAATTTTGCTCATAATTCGGATTCCTCATAGACGGGTAGGGTAAAAGGGGGAATTTGTTTAATATCGAAATAGGTTAGAGTGATAGTTTGTAATGAACAAGGGCATACGGGTATAAGCCAATTAGTACCATCTTGATTTGTGATAATGGTTGCTCCGCATTTTTTACAATAGAATGAGAAATTCATAATTCAATTTCTCCCCAGACATCGAGAGTACCGCTAGGGTAATACAATGGACAACCACCACGACCATTATTGACATCTCTCCCGCCTTTAGCCAGACAATGAGGATTTCCACATAACGCACAATCAGAAAAATTTTTCATAATAATTGTTCTCGCCAGATGATTAAAGTATTAGGGGGTACGGGTAGAGGTTTGGAGAAATCATAGTATTGAACGGTACAAGAGCAAGAGGGATGATTGATAGGGTAATCGGTTAAGTGACTATAATTATCTTCACTATGGTATAGGTTTCCGGTAGCCTTGACATAGGTGGCGTCACAGACGGGGCAATGTTGGGTAGTATAGGTTAGCATGGTAATTCATCCCAGACATATAGAGTACCGCTAGGGGCATACATGAGGCATTTATTATCCACGGTAGTCATTCCGAAACATCCCTTACCGTGACCACAATCCGCACAAATAATGGAAAAATTTTTCATAATTCTTGTTCATTCCAAGTAATTAAGAGGAGGGTAGGGATACATTCAAATATATTTGGGCAATCTTGTAAAACGATATAGGAGCCGTGGGGATGCCAATTAGTACAATTGGATAAAGTTTGTTGAGGACAATATAGCCAGCCGCCACAAGTATAACAAGACTCACTCATAATTCGATTTCCTCGAAGACGAAAAGGCAATACTTTACACCATAGCGTCTTGACATGATTTCGACATAAATGCTCAGGACTTGGTGTTTATTCATAGTTGGGTATCTTTTAGGATAAGGAGAGTACCGGAGGGTAGGCTATTAGGTTTGGCTCCATGATATTTTCGATAGCCGACATAGTTGCCATAATTGATCCAAGCCCCACAGCCATCCGCACCAATACAATCCCAATCACCATAGGGTTCTCTTCTGATTACTTTTTCACCACAATTCAGACAATGGATTATTTTCATAATTCGGATTCTTCATAGACGGCTAGACACCACATAGGACACCAACATCCCCGTTTGGGGAAATCCGGACTACAATCTGGATATAATCCACAAGATTCACACCAGATAGATTTCATAAAAGTATTTCATCCCAAATTAAGAGAGTACCTTTAGGACGCCAGCACCATACAGTAGCAAAGGTGAGTTCAAAACATTCTGATGATTTACAATATTCATTGGATTTTCCGGGCATATATTGTTCACAATCAGTACAACGATGATTCATGGTAATTCACATTCATCACGGATTAAGAGGATATTGAGGGGAGTCCAACAATCCTTTATTTCCTGTTCAAACATTAATTGTTGGCGATCTTCACAATCATTCCAATCAGCATTGCCATAAAGTGTTGAACAAGCACAAGTCTTACAATCATGTCCTATGGCTCCTGTTGCACTCATCATTCCTATTCCTGTTGGTCCTGTCATTCCCGGTGGTCCTATTGAACTCATAAAAGTATTTCATCCCAAACAGCGAGAGTACCGATAGGACACCAACAATCCGTTATTTTACCCTCTGTCATTAAAAGTTGTCTATCGGAACACACGTTGGTTGGCTTACGATACTCATAACTAGAACAATCAGAACAACCAAAATGATATTGAACCTTCGTCATAAATCCACAAAAATTATTTCACTTTTTTGGGGCGACCGTTAGGATTACCGGGAGGATTGCCTTTATATCTTTTTTGGCGATAGAGCAATTTCTTGATATGATAATTCAAATCGAATTGCATCATTTTGATACGATTAGAGCGATTGAGTCCGGATTGCTCTTTAGCAATATTTTCCTTTAACTCTGCAATCTTATCCCTCAAATCCGCACAGCCAGCATTAACTCTATACATGGTTTACTCCTTGTTTCCCTTCATTATACCACTGAATTCTTAGAATTTTATTTGAGAAAATTTTTTCAGATTAAGAGTACATCGGACATGATAAGGAGGGTGCCGAAGGGGAGTTGATCTGAATGGCCTTCAAGACTACCGATATGAAAGAGGACGGTGACTTGATTTTTGTCTACGGGGTGATCCCAATATTCTACATAGGAATTACAATCCAGACAGAACCAATCTTTATTGGAGGCTGGGTAATTGGTAGCAGGCTTTCCACAGTTGATACAGGATTTAATCATAGTTCTTGTTCATCCCATATTTGAAGAGTACCGGCAGGGAAAAAGTATTGACACAAACACTCATCGGCACAAATAGATGATCCGTTCTTGACTCTGATACAACTTGACTCACCACAAAAAAGTATACCATGTTTCATAGTTCTTGTTCCTCGGCTGAATAGATTTTAAGAGTACCGATAGGGGTAAAATGGTTACAAGAGATATTCCAATCTGAGAGTATTTCTCTATGAGGGCAATCATCACAACCACAAATGGCACAATGTTGTTTCCTGACAGGATTAGGGGTACTTTGGAATACTAATTTTGATTTTCTCATAGTTCAGTATCCTTGAGTATCAGGAGCGTACCTTTGGGGAGGTGACGGATACTATCAGTCGGGAAATTTATTGGTGATTCATAGGATGTACCTTCGATATGCCCGGTAAGGGTTGTCGTAATCCAATATTCAACCCAAGTGCCACAACTGATACAAGACCAACTGGAACGATACCCGGCAGGGACAAGTTTACCGCACCATATACAATGTATTATGTTACTCATCGGATGATTGCAAGTACCCATACAACAGCATCCGCAATTACTACACATTTTCATACTTCAATCTCTTCGACGATATGGAGGGTTTCGGCGGGATGCCAGCAATCAGGAATCCAAGGTCCATGAGAATCAGAAGTATTTCTCATCCATTGAGCATGATTACATATCCCAAAGGAACTCTCCTCCCCGCCACACAACTCACAGCCTTGCTCTACATTACTCATTTTGATTGTTCAAGTTTGTTTGAATTTGCTTGATTCACTTTTTTATTCAATTCTTCAATGGCTTCGATTAATTCGTCGATAGCGGCAACGGGTCTCGGAATTGAATTCAATCGTCTGGCATAATCCAGTTTATGTTGAACCGGGTCATAGTTTTGGTTGAAGTCATTGGTTACTGAACAAAGAACATTGGTGTATTCAACAATACTAATACTATTCGTAGGCAACATAGCGGCAATCCGGACTGCACCATTCAAGCGATAACTGGAATCCGCTATATCATTAAATCCTGCTTCATCGGTCCAGTTGGTTGAGGCATAGGTAGCAACGACGGCTAGGGATAGTGACAGGACTAGATATTTCATTTTTCTTCTTTCTTGGGTGTTTCAGGTTTTACGGGGGTAGGGTCCTTGGGCTTCAATTGTTTTTTAGCCCAACACTTATCATGCAGACACTTTTCACATTTTTCCCACAAGTTCATTTCAATCTCTTTTCTTTAACAACATGGAGAGTACCGGGAGGACACCAACAAGTATCACCATGATCTGCAATATGAATCAACCATTCGGCATGACTACAAGTGATCCAATTTTTAGAGTTTGGGTTATTCCCGCATATATCACAACCATTCACTCTTTCATCATTCACTTCAATCTCTTTTCCTTGACTTATTCAGTTCAACACACAATTTCGATCTTTTGAGTTCCAACTCATCAAGATAGTATTGAAGACGCTTTTCTGCAAGTTTTGCTTCTTGGACTTTTAATTCTTGCTCCATGATTTGAATTCCAACCTCGTTTATCGCTTTTTCAATCACTTTAGCCTGAACCCCATTAACCAAACTTTTCCGCACATTGCCTGTCTTTTTCATCGTTTCTCCTTTTTACCAGTTTTCTTATTATACCCCTCAAGTACCGGATTTTCATAAAGTATTAACAGAGTCCCTTTTGGTACAACAAAGGTTTGTTCTGCTTTAAAAGTATTCCTTTGACGGTATTGGACGAAACTATCATTTTGGGTGAATTGGAAGTCGATCCACAGTTTACATCTGGCACAATTCCACCAACCTTGGAGCATACCCGGCTCCATCCTGTATCCACATTGAAGACACTTCTTTTTCTGAACGGGTCTTATTTCCTCATACAATTTTATTTGTCTTTTCATAATTCCTGTTCATTGTAGGGTAAAAGTATTGCTAGGTTTTTAGTTCTACATCCTAAGTGCATTGTCGTGACCTTACGATAATCACACTTCGGGCATTTCCATTCCTCAACGACATTTTCCCTATTCTCCCAGTTCAGAGCAAGATCATGACATTTGGCTTTATCAACAGGGTCAGTCATAAGGTAGCATCTAGGACACATAAGGTTTCACTTTATGCAATCAAATGATGAGTATTTGTTTATGAAGGTGCATCGCCTTCCTCAGAGTGTCTTCTGTACCGCCTGTACGGTCTGTAGCGACTAGAGCAATGATAAGGTCAGCATCTTGTGCGATATAGGTGTTCCGGATGAATCCAGCCCGTTTGCCATATTGATCCCAATCAGCATAATGGATCATTAATAAGCCGTTATCGGCTGTAAGGGAGTATTTATCAGCTATTAACTCCGCAAACCTGTCACCACCTCTTTTACACCCTCCAGAAACAATACGGTCCCCATCTTTGTAAACAGTCAAAAAGGTATTCCAGCAAGTCTTAAAATCTTCTTGCGAATCTCTCCTTCGTGAACCTATTATACCAATTGTTTTCATTTCTTTGTTTGTTTTATTGGTGGTGGGATAGGGCTAGGGCATCCCCTGATTTCCCTATTACCACACAACCATTCTGGCTTACCGTGTTCATTTCTTGTTCGGTATCCGACTCCTTGGGTGAATACGCCGGAGTCTGGTCTAGCCCAATAGCACGAACGGAGTGGACAATTCTTATCGAGCATATCCACAAGTTCTTTAATGTTTTTATCTTTGATCTTCATTTGACATCTTTAAAAAAAACGGCTTCATATTCTTTTAACATTTCTTTGATTGAGTTATCGAATGACTTACCCACATAAACACGAAGATGTGAGTTTTCGATACACCAAACACGATCACTAATGTCTTCAACTTCTGGAATGTATTTGGCTATAGCTTTCCATAAAACATATCCTTTTTCATACTCGTCTTTTTTTGCATGTAAATAAGCATCATACAGGATTTTAATTTGTAAGGCGGCTTCATTCTCAAAGACATAAATTTTTTCCTTAACCTCATTTTCATATCCAAACCATTTTTTCCAGTTCATTTGATTCTCCTCAATCTATCCTTGAATGCCTTTGCAGTCTCCCCTTCCCATCGACTTCTTTTTTGCAACCACGACTCTTTAGCATCCTTACTACTAGCCATTTGACCACACTTGCTACACCAATGATAATTCCCTCCATCAATTCTCTGCTCGTTCTGTTTCTTATCCCAAACAAAATTATGAGTTCCGGGCTTACAGGCTTTCATTTCTTATATCCTTTTACTCTTTCCGTTACGGCTTCGATACCATCTTCCGGGTCTTCAATTTCTTGGATGAAGAATCTAAGGGATTGATTATACTCATCATCAACCTCTTCCCTATCCCCATACACACTCTTCTGTCCATTCAACCATTCCTTGATCTCTTCAATGGAATACTTTTTCTCTGGAATATCAGATACCGTACATTCCCCATCTTCCACTTCGGTATCACACTTGGGGCATAAGACATCACTATAATCACCCGTATCAGCAATGGATGTTCCCCCGTTACAATCACGAGATAAGCCTTCCCAGCCGCATTGTGGACACTTTGCCGCCCACCACTGCTCTAACTCCTTTGCCGTATATGTCTTCATTCCTTATCCTTCGCCCCATGATAGAAAACCTTATCTGAAACTGATCCGAATATCTCATCAATATTGTGTGTTCCCAAGTTTTGTGACTTCCTTTGAAACTCACACAAATCATATTCAAGAGCCTTTTTATAGGCGAACGCTCCAAGACCAGCAAAGAACATACAGAAAGAAAACAAGATGTCTTCCGGACTATTGATGTTATAAATCTTATCACTAGACGGGTTTATGATATTCAACTGCCATTGTTTTTTATTATACAAATACAAAAACGAATGGGACATTTTGGTTTCACGATAGAATGATGTACGGTCCTCTTTAATATCTCTTGGAATAAATCCCAGTAGTTTGCCAGTCTCTATGATCGCCTTGTGCGGGGTCTTTACTTTTTTCTTCATTCCTTTTCTCCATACTTGACAATAAACATTATCCATGCCTGCCAACACCACCACGAAATTCTCAACCCACACTTGTGATGACATCCAAAATGGTCATCCCACCACAAATTACTCAAATACTCTATTGCCGGTAAAACAGGACGATCATAATATCCTGCCGGAAAATGTTTGGTTGCATGTATCCTGAATCGCCATAATTTCATATCATTCATTTCCATCCTCCTCCATCATTCGGGTCTTGTTCCTTAGTCGTATCTTTCCACTTAGGTTCTTTCACTTCCTTCAACTTCTTCCCACACCACGGGCAATAAACAAGTGGCTTACCCGTATACCCATCCTTGTTGCCCCATGCCATGACCGTCTGCATAGAAATAAACCCATTGATAATCTCAATATTGGGCTTCCAATCCTTACAAGCACATTGTTTCATTCTCTCATTCCTTTATTACGCTTTAAACCAAAGGGTGGGCGATAGGTCCACTTGCCCTGTGTTATCTCTGTATTATACGCTTCCATCCCAAACATTCTTTTACATGCGTATTGCCACGGATTGTAAAACAACCACCACAACACCTTTAATGCGAACTTGCAAGTCCATACTTTTTTATTCCACTTGATGTTATTGACATTGATGAAATGGCAGATATGACCGTAGAGTATGGCTTCGAGAAGGGGCAGAACAAAACTCAACAAGAAACAGATTGCACCAATAGCCGCAAATATGTATATGAGATACTTCATGAGTTCATTGATCCTTCAGTTTGGTTTCTATTACATCCTTACTCATGAAAATATCATACCGATCCCTGAACCTGCCAACAATTCCTCTTTGTATTACTTCATAATATTTTTCAACCGTTAAAAATACCCCTGTGTTAATTCCAAAAGGCTTTAAAGCGTATACAGCGGTCACAAAAGCAGTCCATTCTTCCGGGGGCATCATCAATATAGGGGTGGTTTGTAATACGCTCTTGTTGATGATTTCATCCAGTTCCTTACACATCAGCCGAACGGTAGCCATTTTTGTCAGAAACACCAATGATTCTCCCAATACTCTTTCTTCCGACCAAAACCTTGCCCGGTCCTCAATACTCGTCATCTTCATTTCTTCTTCTCCTCGATAAAGTAAAACAGAACCATCTGTTTCGCTGTCTGTCTGTGTGAGCCTGCAAAACTACGATCATCGGTCTCCCAAACCAACTTCTGTTCCGATTTTAATCCTTGAAGGGGAAGGTCCTTGTAGGCATTGAAGGCTTTTTCAAGTTCAACCCGGTATGCCTTGTCATGCTCTGAGTTCTCATCACGGGCTTCCATTTTAAATAATTCATCAAGTATCATTGGTGTTCCTTCACGTACTGAGTTGCCTTACCGATTGATCTCTCCAAGTCCTTGATGACTCCATCAAGTTCCGCACAGGTTCCCTTGAAACCTAGTAGTTTGATAATACTTTTGGCATCCTTTAGGTTCTGTTTGGCTGCCTCCAGTTTAAAGGAAAAACATTCAATGATTTCAACAGCGTTTTCAACAGCATTGGTATTATCGGTTTTCATTTCACTTCCTCTTTTAATGCTTCCTTGACCACTTCGATCACCCGGCAAAGATACTCCCATTTGGGATTCGGCTTCTGGGGAAGGCAATCGTACCACTCATCACCAAAAATCTCATACATGGCATCTCTGCAATCATCCGACATGGTATTTAATTCCACATTCTGTAGACACGACGCCTCATCAAACAATTCACGAGCCTTTTTCTTTGTCAAGTCATCCTGTTTCCTACGCTCACAAATCTCTTTCTTGGCTTCTTCGTAAATATTGTCTGGGTCATCAATTTTGCTACTCAACCCATTTCCTAATTTCCCGGCAAGATAATGGGTATCGCAGGTAAGCAAGAACGTCCTGAGTGAATTTGAACCCATTGCACCCCACCCATACGACCAGCAATCATTGAAGCAGGTAATCGTTAGTTTCCCATACCCTTCATTCATGTTTTCCAGATACACGGCAACTGGATCAAGACTTGGAACGTCTGTGATAACCAACTTCTGAACAACTTCTGTTCTGATTTTCATAATCCTTCCTCTTTAAGTTCCTGTGCGAGTTTCTTGAGTTTTCCCGCAATCGACAGATTTTTGTATTTACCATCGTTATTGGAAAGTAACTCCGCAACTCGCTGACTTGGCTTCTTATATTCAGGATTGACGATGAAATAAAATCCAACCTTGCAATCGCACGGCATCGACTTGCGAAACTTGGCACAAAGTTCACAGTGTTTATCCTTACCACCAAGATCAACTTCAATAAACTTGTTCATTTCTGCTCCCGATAAGCATGAATGGAGTTGGTGCAATTACCCTTGTGACACAGTGATGGTCCATAAGTCGAACCATTGTAATAGTATTCGCATCCGTCCAATCTGATTACTTCAAAACGATGTTTATAGTCGTCTTCATTTGGAGTCGAACACCCGGTAAAACACAACAGGATACCGACAAGCAAGACATAGATTATAATCCAAACGGGTTTCATTGTTTCCTCATCTTCCTGTGCTGCCGACAATGCTCCGCACAACAATAATCCTTCACACTCATCACTTCACAACCCGGCAATCCACACCGGGTCATAGGCTTCGGTATCTTCCGCCTAAATCCCATACCCGGCGTTAAACCATAATGATTCGTTTCAGAAACACCCTTGATAAAATCTGGTGCTGTCATATCATCGGAGAATGCTGATGCTAATGCCGCCAAACTATCCATTGTTTCCTGTTCACGGTTACGCAACACCATCACATTAGCCCCAGCACACAATCTCGCTATGCGGCTGACTTCCTCAGAATGACCGGGAGTATCAACATGATTGGGACCAACAACCAATACTTTATTCTCGTTCATGTTTTCTCCATAAGCCAAACAAGGGCTTCGGCTCTTTGACGGGCTGTTGCCGCTATTTGACTACCTCCCCCAACTACCTCTTCTAAAAACTTACAATACAGCCCCCACCTTTGATCGTGAACCCCACCCACCATTTTCTCCGCTCCGTGCATTTCATTCAGATCAGAAGAAAAACGGGGAGCAAATTTCAAACCACAAGTGTCCGAACCTTTACGAAACCACCACACAACTCCATCCTTGGCTACTACCCGGTCCATAACAAGGTCAGCAACCAAAGCATCAAGTGCTTCATCCGATAACGCTTTAACTTGTTCCAAATTCATGACTTTGCTCCATTCATGCTTAATTATACCTCGCTTCACCCCTATATTGCACCGTCTTGAACAAAATCCGGAAGTTTTTACTCTTCTTCGGGCAATTCCCGTCCTTTCAGCTTTTTTTCACGGATCAAAAAGAGTTCATTCTGGATAACAGGATGATAAATAGAACGGATTTCGGTGTCCGGGTGACGCCTTGCCCAATCAAGATATTCCGGTTCCTCGGCAGGCGTCAAATCACGGAATAAACTAGCCTGAGTGTCATTTAACACCCTGAATACCCGTTTCCCCATACCAATAAGTGTTGTTTTCATACCCCTATATTGCATCCAAAACCAATAAATCCGGAACCATTTTAGGTAGTCAGGGTCTTTAGGGGGTTAAATAGGGTTCAGAATGCCCTAGAAGGCGTTAATTCAGGGGTAGGGGTACTTCCACCCCTTTTTGTATCCGCAGGCATCCTAAAGGACAACGAGCCATGCCAAAGAACTCTATGGGTGATCCTTCATATCCACACTCGTTACACTTCTTTGTTCCCGGTTTAATCCGCTGAATCAAGCCTGACGCACAAACAGGACACATGGGAAGCCAGTCCTCATAAACCTTATTCATTTCAATTCTTTTTCTTTCCATAGAGTCAGACAAAACGGCGACACGGTTCGTAATTGACTTTTGGATGTCCGGTAAATGATACCGCCATTAGGATTATGCCACTGTATCGTCTGACAATCCTTATCTTGGCAGATCATCGCCCCAGTCCTAGTCATTTTAACAGATTTGCCACATTGTACGCATCGCTGTTTTGTCATTTATCCAACTCATGGTTCTTCTTTCACCAATTCAGGTGAAAAGTTTGAATCCACCCGGAATCCACACTTCCATCGTTCCAGCATTTCATTAGCAATGTCTTGAATACTATCATCCGGGCATTTCTCAATCTCTCGGAGTATATCCGTCAAGGCATTTTGAAAGATCATATCACTCATTGAACCGCTCCTCCAATTGTTTTGATACCATTGTAATCAACACTGTTGCCATCAAACGTCATGCCCCACCAAATGAATCCCTTACCCTCAGCATGAATCCTTTGAATCCATGCTTGAAGTCCGGGTCCATTGACAATGAATCTCGTCACCGGATCAACATTGCCGAATTCAGAAGCGGCAGGACCATCAGTAAGAATAATCGAATTAGCCGGGAACTTCTCTGTTGATTTCTGAGGATGAGTTTCAATCCAATACCCAGCCGGTGCAGTTGTAGGACGAACATTATAATTCCAACCCTTGGCTCCTGCCCACTTTGAATTCAGAATACCTGTGAACTCATTGAACTTACCCATATAGGCTCCACCGGGTCCATAATTCGGCACAGGCTCTCCCGCCGTACAAATCACCAATCCATCCGTGCCTCTGGCTACAAAGTAATCCACAATGGCATTAAACCAAGCCGCATTGTATCTGTCACACCCAATCGTCGCACCCTTGCCCGTCTTTGGGTCAAGATTTCCATTCTGTTGGTTCCATCCCACCAAAGTGACATAAACAGTAATACGACGCTTCTTCATCGAATCAAGGAACTTAGTCAGAGTGGGCTTCAAGTCTTCAAAGTAATCCATGTAATAACCCCACGGCAATGTTTGAGTCGGAGTCTTATCCTTATTGCAACTGAACAACCCGATAGAGGTTGTGTTGACTTTCGCTTTAACCATTGCATCACCGAACTTATCGGCGTCTACATACATCCAACTCTGATCGACACCGAAGCCAATCATTTCAGAGGGTTGTGAAGCATATTTGTCAAACTTGGGCGTAGCACAGCCGGATACCAACACGAGAGCCAATAAGATTACCAACCATCTGATGTTTTTCATTCCGTTTTCTCCTATTGTTTGATTAAGTTCAAGCCATCTTCGTCAAGTTTTAATTGAAACATATATCCCCTTGTTTCGCAATAATTATCCATCATGCTTTTGTACTTGAACTCAATAACTACCTTTCCTTTAGAGGGGAGGTGCTGGATAACAAAATATCGAGGCTCTTGTTTTTTCATAACTCCTTCTCTTCTTCGATGATTAAGATTTCATCGCTGTATAGACGGATATTGGCTCCCCATATATTTCCAGCAGTTCCACCAACTCCTTGGTCCATCCTGTCGCCGTTTTTCAACACCACGTATAACGGCAATTCAATGACGACTTCTCCGACCAAGCAGTCATTCCTTTCAATATCAGCAAAACAATTACTCAATTGTTTTTCATTGAGTGCTTTTCTAGCATCCGCTATGAACTTTGTATTATTGTATTCCCGGCAACAGGGTTTGATTCGGTATAACTGTTCTTCGTAGAGGAATTTGTCTCCACATACGCTACACCGGACATAGAGGTTCATGCCCCTTGAATTCCCTGTGGTCCTGTAGGCGGATTGTGACCATTCCCATTACCGTTTCCATCCCCATTGGCATTGCCATTAACATCGTCCCTGTCCATAGAAAAATAATCCTTAAAAGTTCCCTGTATAATGTTCGCCAAGAACATAAATAACGCCACAACGGTAGTATCAGGTAGTTTGGTAGCGGCAACGACTAGAATCTTGCAAATGGAATAGCAGAACATTCCAAAGGCAGCGGCGGATACAATGGTCAATACCCAGCGTCCTGAACTCAACTTGGATGATACCCTATCCCAAGACTTAACGAACTGGTCAATAATCTTGCTCCAGTTCTCATCACGCACATTATTCTTACTGGAACGATAACAAGCGATTCCAGAGAAGGTGGCAATGATAGCAAAGATAAATAAACTGGTCATCGAAGGAGCAGAGACTCCTGCTTCCATTGCCTTGATATGAACAGCCGCCATGTACCCCGAAAAGAACAGCATGAGCATCCAGAATATCATTGTTTTTCTCCTTCTACTTTGGTTATCCGCCTATCGAGATTCATAAGCATGTTTCCTGTTTCACTTGTACAGGTCTGCAATTGACTGATTTGTTCCTTGAGGATATTGATTTCCTCCTGTGCATCCGTCTTCATTCTTTCTTTCATCTTATTCTCTTTGTTAGGATTTACCGACATTATACCGGCTTCGGCAACTAAATTATGAAGGCTATCCACAAAATATGGAGGATATTATCCATTACGATGATTGACCACGGGGAACAGGGTCCTGTCGCAAATTGCCCAGAACCCTTTATTTTCATAAACCATACCACGAAATTGGTTCTATCTATGGCATAATGTTGTGCGGCAATGAGTAAGAACTGCCACCAATTCAATCCACACAGCAAGAAAGGGATCATATAGCAGGCAACATGGATGCTACAATGCAAGTCTGATTTCTTTTTATTCAGAGCGAGCCAGTCATTCTGGAAGATATAGTCTCCGATCAAATGGGCGTAAATAAAGTGCATCATTGTATTGTTTCTCCCCATACTGCGAGTGTGTAATCCGGACTAATGTGCTGGAGTGAATCATTATGACATTCCATAAGAAACAAGTTGAGAGTAAATCGACTATCTTCGGTGAATTCTTTTTCAGCGGCTTCCGTCATGATCCGGTAATACCGGGTGACATTATCTTTATGGGTGGGTCCTTGAGCAACCAGACGCCTGCAAAGCCTTCGCAGAAAGAACTCTTCGATTCTGTTCATTACATAACTCATTGTACCTCTATAATAGTTCCGTCGTGCAGGATGATAGTGCTTTTTGCCTTACCATGACCACAACAGCAGCTTCGTGTATACTTGCCTTCATCATTCAGTTTATTGACTATTTCAGCCAGACAAGCATCAATAGGTTTTACTGCCCATCTAAATTTACCCGTATGTGAGTCATCGGGATGAATAGGCACAAGACACATTATTTCATCTCCCCACTTACACATACATCTTCTCCTAGAGTTGAATTCCCCGATTGACCGTCAGGCATCCTTCCGGGGCTTGACTGATAATAGCCTCTATTACTTTACCTTGCCAGCCACAACTCCGACAATTAGCATCGCTATCTCCACTCCAATAGACTTTACCCTCTTCAAGTACACCTATGGTTCCATGATCCTCAAACAGCTTAACACTAACCAATCCTTGAGCTTCGATCTCTTTCTCCCCGCATTGAGGACATAGAATAAATTTGTCTTCATCCATACTTTACCTCATCATCCTCATGCAAGTCCGTCTAGCTATGGGGTTTTTATCAAAAAATCCTAAACTCTCCAATTCCTTCAACCGTTCTGGCATCGTCATCGTCTGTAATACTAAATTCACACATTGATTGGGTAGCCCCGCATCAAAACTGGTAAACTTGTTGCTCGTTCTAACCCCTAAGTTATTCAGATTCGTGCAATTCACCCGGCAGAAATACCAATCAGCACCCTGTGATACACATTTATCACATAACCCCTGACCAAATGGAATAGAAAATGGTTTCACCTCATACGCCCACTTATGCAAAGTCTGATAGGCTTCAACATAGTTCCCGCCCGTTATCATGTAACTCGGTTTCATATTGTCAAATACTGGACCCACACCAAAAGTAGCATAATGAGTCGATGGAGCAAACATGTGAAACCACAACTGAATAGTAAATCCTTCCTTCGCCGGGGGAATACTAATAGCAGACTCCCACCTCTCCATAATCCATCCCTTTACCCTCAGATACCTCAAGGACTGCAATAAAAGAACAGGCATGGTCTTGACACCAATCCCACACTTGGGACACGCTGTAGAGCCTTCTACCGGGTGTAAACACCGTTCACAGACCATGATGTTATCTATATCAGCCATCCCAATACCTCAAAAAGGTAAATCTACTTCATTACTTACTTCATTATCCCTACCGAATACTTTATCAAGGAGTTTGTTCTGATCTTCATCTTCTTCGTCTTGTATGGTTTGTTTCTTCTGTTTTGACCATAGCAAACTACAGGATTCACAAACCAAATCCCCACGAACCGCCTGTATCACGTCTTCATCAAAATATCCCCCACACATCGCACACCTTATGAATTTCCTCTTCCGGTCACAAGTCTCAGTAGCCTCCTGAATCAATTCAGCCTCAGCCTCATCACTATAAGCCGCTTCAGCCACCTTCTTCGCTCGTTCATTTAAATACTTGGCAATAAATTTTCTATTAGTCCAGACCCATGACTTATGCTTTTTAAGTTCAGAACACTCACAACATAAAACCACCAGTTGACCATCAATCATCGCTGTCTCAATCGGATGATCTACTTGAATAAATCCTTCAGGATCAATCTTCGCCCCTTCTCGTATCTTCTTGAATTGAGCGTCCCTCGTATGGGTTCCAATCGTAACTGAAGGATCATCAAAAAAGTATGTTATGCCACATAGTTCACAAACACATACAGCACTACTATCCCTGAATTCTTGGCTTTCATCTTTCATGAACGCATTATACCTTCTACAAGGTACATCCTGCTAAAAATTCTACTAATGACGGTAACATATTGTCAGGTAACTCGTTAGGACCATACCAAGTCCATTTCACCATCTTGTTGGGTTCCAATACTTTAGGCTCTTGGGACTCATCCCATAAGGCTTCAAAGAACAAAGTTACATAATGTAATCCTTCTTCTTTGAAAGTGTCGTTATGGAAACTCAATTTCTTAATGCCCTTGATGATAATACCCGTTTCTTCTTTTACCTCACGGGCACACGCACTCGTAAAACTCTCGCCCAGTTCCAAATGTCCACCGGGTAATGCCCATGTTCCTTTACCGTGACTGTTCTTCCTCTGCCCTAATAAAATCTTTCCATCTCTCTTTAGAAATACACCTAGTCCCACCTTGGGCGTTTCCGGCTTCAAATACATCCCGTGCATCTTCGTATGATCCTGCCAAGGCAGATTATTATCCAATATCTGCATCGCATTATAGACTGCCATACAAATCGCCCTCGTTGGCTTCCGATAATCCACACAATCAGATACCAACATAAAATCATATTGATGATGAACCCTAGCCCGGTAATATATTCCTCCGTCGTCAGATAGACATAAGAAGAGAGGATATTCATGGACTTTGGCATTACGCAGGGCACCGTGCATCGCCCATGCGTGAGCCATGTTATTCAATGGGTCCCATTTGATGTTACTATAATCTCTGATAACCAAACCACTAGGTATCATTACTCGTTCCCACAAATACTTAACCAACTGCTTATCCGTAATCTTTTTCATTTATACTCCGTCTCCAGTTTTTCCAGTCTAGTGTATAGTGTTCTGAATGCCTTTTCAACACATTGTGGAACGACCCCATTTCCTAGCAGTCGGAGTTCTTCAACTCGGCTTCGACCAAGACGCATCCAATCAAAAATCTCTTCCAATTCCTGATAACTGAGACCGGTGCGTTCGGACAACACCAACCCAAGGGTAATCCCATCAGGGTTTCCACCCATCTCGGATTCAACTTCGGACTCCCCCGGTCCACCTTCCCCGATGCCCTCCGAACTTGATGATGCAATTGCATCTCCTTGCCGTTCGTTTCGATGCTCGTCACACTCCCCGCTCCCTTCGGGTCCGAACTTGCATTCGGTGTTACCCATGCTTTCGCCCTCGTGTCCTCCAACTGACTGTTCAGTTGCTTGAAAGGACTGTGACTGTTGACTCTCCTGCCGCTCTTGAAATCCCTCTGTTGAGGAGTCGCCCATGTCTTCTCCGTCGCCCCCACTTGGTTCTGAAGATATATCTGATTGCTCGTGTTCTGGTTGTGAGTTTCTGCCACTGTCGGTGTCCTCCATGCCTTCTCCGTGTCCGATTCTGGTAATTCCCTCGTCGTTTCCAGAGCCGCTGCCGCCAGTTGCCCCCTCGCCAGTTGCCTTTGCTGGGATGGAGTCTCCAATCCCTGATTCCGATTCGCATCCGATACTTGGACTGTCGGCCAATTCTTTTTCGGTTCCGTCTGACATGGGTGTTCCTTTCTTTCCGTTATTGCCACTTGGGACCTCAAGCGTTGTACTGTTGCGGGTATCGGTCTGCCTTCTGCCTCTGCCTTCTCCCATTCATTCTCACACCACCGATCCTCCTTATGGTCCTGCATATTCGGAGTGATCCAATTCCTTTCCTTGGGTTCTCCCGCTGGTGGGTCGTTCTTTGGGTCTTTGACCGCTATGTTCAAGGGATATTGTTTGCTAATCCCCTGTTCAGCCTTCCGGGCTGCTGACTTCTTCCATTCCTCCGGGTCATCCTCCTTGCCCGTCCTCAACCCGTCCATCGTTGATGGGGTCGGCCAATTCTTTGCCGCAGACAAGACACTTGATTCTACCCCACTTGACGGAGTTTTTGAATCCACACCCTCCGCAGATGACTTTTCCAATATCTCCACTTGCCGATTCAGGTCTATCGCCATCAGTTTTCCGTTCCTGTTGTAAACCCGATGACCTACCCTTGGTGGATTTCCGTCCTTGTCGGTTGCTACGTCCATGTGGTCGCCCGTTCCCAACGCTTCCGTGGTCGGCGTTCTCCACTGACTCTCCTCCTTCGGCGGGGGTGGACAATTCATCTTCTTTCCCATTCTCTTGTCCTGCTTCCGCTTCTCCGTCACTTCGATGAAGGTCGGTAGTGTCAAATCCCCTCCCTGATCCACTATTCTCTCCTTCGTCTTCTGATTCCTCCTCTCGTAACTGTCCTGCGTCCGGGGCGTCGGAAATGACTGTCTTTCCACCGGTGACTCTGGGGGGTTCCCACAAGGCTTGGGATTCTCCGGGGCGGCTAGGCCATAAATCTCGCAAGCTACAGGGTCTACCTGCTCCCTTAATGTTGCCGGGTTGGTTCTGCCCTTCCTGATCCCCGTTGCCTGTCTTAATAGGGCTTCTGGAGACCTCGTTGGCAGGCAATCCATCGTGTTCGGAGTATTCCAATTCTTCTCCGTCTTCGGCCAATTCTTGTCTCCGTGAACTAGGTCTGCCGCTACTTGTGTCACTAGGGATGATTGTCCCTTGGGATGAAGTCTTTCCGCTTCCTTGAGAGCCGCTGGAAGACTGCAACTCTGTTGTGAGCAGGATGTTGGAGTGTTCCAAGTCTCCGTCATCTCCACGGCGTCCTTCAACTTCGCTCCGTAGGCTACCGGGTTCTCCTCCCCGTGATTGTGAAAACTCACGAATCTTCCGTTCCTCAATACCGTCTTGTAAGGACCGCCCGTCACATCCATGACTGCCGGCGTCGGCCAATTCGCCACCTGCAATGCCAGTTGGGGATACGGACTCTTTGCAAATTGGCGTATCTTGTATGCCATGCTCGTGTTCACGTAATGGGTATCTGCCACTTGCGGCGTTGCCCACTTCCTCTCCTTGATGTCTTCCACTATCGCCGTTTCCGTCAACATCAATCTCCGGGGTCGATGATACCCTGTCTTGCTGTGCCTCATCTCTCCGGTCTGAAGACAATGTTCGATCTTCTTCAGGTCTGTCGGGTCCTGCGAACACGGGGTCGGCCACGTTTCCTTCACCTTCTCCTGTAACCCCAAACTGTGTCGCTTCGCCTGTGACTCCGGACTCCGATTCTCCACTGTGTCCAAAGTCGTTGGTGTCGGCCATCTTTCCGCCTTCCCAGACTGGGCATCCCCAACATTGACCATCGAATACCGATAGCACAGGGAGACCGTTTTGTTTTCGTCCTTCTTTCCGTCGTCCAAGGATGAAGACTCGTTTTCTTTGATGAGGGGCTCCCGCTTCAGACGCCGAGAAAACTCCTGCCTCTGGGATGTAACCCACCCGTTCCAATTCTCTAAGGACATGGAGCAAAATCGGTGTTCCAGCGGGGTCGCTCCATCCATCTC
>SESG01031906.1_pt1 | contig 18485 bp, 10 predicted proteins | sample 3171421 | NCBI WGS metagenome assembly SESG01 (sample SAMN10866946, study PRJNA518727) | freshwater metagenome | biome: subpolar coniferous forest; feature: holomictic lake; material: water; isolation source: holomictic Lake 227, 6 m and 8 m depth | place: Canada: near Kenora, Ontario | collected... | reverse complement strand
TTTGGTAAATTGCTCTAGGTTAAGAGCTTCTAAGGATACCGCATGCCCCGGATGGATTGCCGGGCCGCTACTCCACAAACTCCAGCTCCACCGGAGCCGGAATCAGCCCTGCGTCGGAGGCGCGCTTGAGGAAGAGCGCGATGGCTTTGCGGCCGCTGTCGCCGTAGTCCAGGGTGTAGTCGTTGACGTACATCCCGATGAACTCGTCGGCCAGCGGCGTGTCCATGTCGCGGGCGAGCGGCATGGCATGGGCCACCCCGGCGGCGCGGTGTTCCAGGCCGTAGCGGATGCTGGCTTCCAGGATGTCCGCGATTTCCTTGCGCTGCGCGGGCGGGATGTCCTTGCGGATCACGTTGCCGCCCAGGGGGAGCGGCAGGCCGGTCGCGTCCTTCCACCATTGGCCGAAGTCGCGGATGAGTTGGAAGCCGTCGCGCGCGTAGGTGAGCTGGCCTTCGTGGATGATGAGGCCCACGGGGCTCTCGCCGCGGCGGACGTGGTCGAAAATCTGGTCGAAGGGCACCATCACGGATTCAAAGTCTTTGCCCAAGAAAAGTTGCAGGGCGAGGTAGGCGCTGGTCATTTTGCCGGGGACGGCGATGCGTTTGCCCTTCAGCCAGGCTTTGATCTCGTCGTCGCTGGCGTTCTCGGCCAAGCCTTCGCGCGAGGTGGCGATGAGCATCGGGCCGTAGCCGTCGCCCATGCTCGCGCCGCTGGGGAGCAGGGCGTATTGGTTCAGCACGTAGGCGTAGGCGTGGATGGAGATGGCGGTGATGTGGAGTTCGCCGCGCGTGGCCCGCTCGTTGAGAGTCTGGATGTCCTGAAGGATGTGCTGGAACTGGTAGCCGTGGGTGTCGATCTTGCCCTCCGCCATGGCGTAGAACATAAAAGCGTCATCAGGATCGGGCGAATGGCCGAGGGTAAAGGTCTCCGGTGTGGACATAAGGCAGCAAGATCTAGCGGAATGCGGCGGCGGGGGCAATAAAAGAGACGCGGAGGGGGAAATAGCCGCAAAAAAGCGCAAGAAGCGCAAAAAAGAGGATTCACCACAGAGAACACGAAGAGCACGAAGGAAATACGAGCGTAAATATTTCCACCTCCCGGCTTCCTGATTTTCCCTTTCTTGAGTTCCTAAGTTCCAGATTTCCTGCTGTTTGGAACGGAGTCAAAAACGGCCCACACGCAAATTTTGCAAGAAGAACATTGAAAAATTTCGCAGGAGTGCTGCTATTACCACCCCACAAAAAGACCCGAATCAGAAATACACCCGCTTCGATGTTCCAAAAAACGCCACCATTTTCCGAAAGAAACACCGCGCTGAGACCTAGCGTCTGCGCGTTTTTTGTGCGATAAGTCGAAGCCCTCGCAATTTTACTTAAAGACCAAGATGCAGACGACGAACCCCAACGGACTCCCACCGAAGCAAGGCCTCTACGACCCGCAGTTTGAACACGACGCATGCGGCGTCGGGTTCGTCGTGCACATGAAGGGCAAGAAGTCGCACGAGATCGTCCAGCAGGCGCTGACGATCCTCCTCAACCTCGACCACCGTGGCGCGGTGGGGGCGGAGACCAATACGGGCGACGGCGCGGGCATCCTGATGCAGATGCCGCACAAGTTTCTCAAGAAGGCGACCCAGGCGTGCGGGATCGAGCTTCCCGAAGCGGGCCAATACGGCGCGGGCGTGGTGTTTGCCTCGCCGGACGCCGCCGCGTGCGCGCGGGATGAAGCGACTTTCGAGCGGATCATCGCCGAAGAAGGGCAAACCTTCCTGGGCTGGCGCGTGATGCCGACCTACAACGGAACCCTCGGCGAGAGCGCCAAGGCCTCCGAGCCGTGTGTGAAGCAGGTGTTCATCGGACGTGGCGCGAATGTGGCGAACGACCTCGCCTTTGAGCGCAAGCTTTACGTGATCCGCCAGCGCGCGCTCAACGAGATCCGCACCGCCGGGGGCAACTCCCACTGGTATATTTCGAGCCTCTCCTGCCGGACGATGATTTTCAAAGGAATGCTCATGCCGGTGCAGGTGGGCGAGTATTTCCTCGACCTGGCCGACCCGGATGTGGAAAGCGCCCTCGCGCTGGTGCACTCCCGCTTCAGCACGAACACCTTCCCAAGCTGGGAGCGTTCGCATCCGTACCGCTACATCGCCCACAACGGCGAGATCAACACCCTGCGCGGCAACATCAACTGGATGCACGCCCGGCAGTCGCTCTTCGAGAGCGAGCTTTTCGGCGAGGACATGAAGAAAGTCCTCCCCATCATCGACGCCAACGGATCGGACTCCGCGATGTTCGACAACTGCCTGGAACTGCTCGTGCTCTCCGGCCGCTCGCTGCCGCACGCGGTGATGATGATGATCCCCGAGCCGTGGACCGCCCATGAGTCCATGAGCGACGAGATGAAGGCATTCTACGAATACCACTCCTGCCTCATGGAACCGTGGGATGGCCCCGCCTCCATCGCGTTCACCGATGGCACGTTCATCGGCGCGGTGCTCGACCGCAACGGCCTGCGCCCCTCGCGTTATTATGTGACGAAGGATGACCTGGTTATCATGGCTTCCGAAGCGGGCGTGCTCCCCATCGAACCGGAGCGCATCGCCCACAAAGGCCGCTTGCAGCCGGGCCGCATGTTCCTGGTGAACATGGAGGAAGGCCGCATCGTCGCCGACGAGGAAATCAAGAGCGCCATCGCCAAGGAACACCCCTACCGCGAATGGCTCGACAAACACATGGTGGAACTGGCCAGCGTGGCCGACGCGCCGGAAGTTCCCGAGCCGGATCACAAGACGGTCGTCGCCCGCCAGCAGGCCTTCGGCTACACCTTTGAAGAGCTGCGCATGCTGCTCGTCCCCATGGCGCGCGACGGCGTGGAAGCCATTGGCTCCATGGGCACGGATACCCCGCTCGCCATCCTTTCTAACAAGGCGCACCCGCTGTTCGACTACTTCAAGCAGCTCTTCGCGCAGGTCACCAACCCGCCCATCGACTGCATTCGCGAGGAGATCGTCACCTCGGCGGAGACCACCATTGGCGGCGAACGCAACCTCTTGAACCCGACGCCGGAAAGCTGCCACTTGATTGAACTCAAGTCGCCGATCCTCACCAACGAGGAACTGGCCAAGCTGCGGCACATCGCGCAGGGCGAGTTCAAATCCGCCACACTCCCCATCCTTTTCAGCCCGAAAGGCAACCATGAGGAAGCCGCCCGCGCGCTGGAAGCCGCGATGGACGCCCTCTGCGCGGCGGCCAGCAAGGCCATCGCCGAAGGGGCCAACATCCTGATTCTTTCCGACCGCGGAGTGGACAAGGAGCACGCGCCCATCCCGTCGCTGCTTGCCGTCGCCGGTCTGCACCATCATTTGATCCGCGAAGGCACCCGCACGCGCGCGGGGATCGTATTGGAATCCGGCGAACCGCGCCAAGTGCACCACTACGCGCTCCTGCTCGGCTACGGCTGCGGAGCGATCAACCCGTATCTGGCGTTCGAGACCCTCGACGACATGATCCGCCAGGGCCTGCTGGTCAACACCGACCACAAGGCCGCTTGCAAGAACTACGTCAAGGCCGCCACCAAGGGGGTGGTCAAGGTCGCCTCCAAGATGGGCATCTCCACCATCCAGAGCTATCGCGGCGCGCAGATTTTCGAAGCCGTCGGCCTCAACCGCGCGGTGATCGACAAATATTTCACCTGGACGGCCTCGCGCATTGAAGGCGCGGGATTGGACGTGATTGCGGGCGAAGTCCAACTCCGCCACCAGCACGCCTTCCCCGAGCGGGCGGGCAGCAACGGCGCAACCCTGGAAACGGGCGGCGAATACCAGTGGCGCGCGGACGGCGAGGCCCACCTCTTCAACCCGCTCACCATCCACACCCTGCAAAAAGCGGTGCGCACCGACAGCTACGAGGCCTTCCGCCAGTACGCCGCGCTCGTCAACGAGCAGGATCACCAGTTCTACACCCTGCGCGGGCTGCTCGCGTTCAAGGAAACGGCGTCCGTGCCGATTGAGGAAGTCGAGTCCATCGAGTCGATCATGAAGCGCTTCAAGACGGGCGCGATGTCCTACGGCTCCATCTCCAAGGAGGCGCACGAAGCCATGGCGATTGCGATGAACCGCATCGGCGGCAAGTCCAACACCGGCGAAGGCGGCGAAGACCCCGAGCGTTTCCTCCCGATGCCCAACGGCGACTCGAAAAAGAGCGCCATCAAGCAGGTGGCCTCGGGCCGTTTCGGCGTCACGAGCAACTACCTCACCAACGCCGAGGAAATCCAGATCAAGATGGCGCAGGGAGCCAAGCCCGGCGAAGGCGGTCAGCTTCCCGGCTCCAAGGTTTACCCGTGGGTCGCCAAGACCCGTCACTCCACCCCGGGCGTCGGCCTCATCTCGCCGCCTCCGCACCATGACATTTACTCCATTGAGGATCTCGCGGAACTGATCCACGACCTCAAGAACGCCAACCGCGCCGCGCGCATCAGCGTGAAGCTCGTTTCGGAAGTCGGCGTCGGCACCATCGCAGCGGGCGTCGCCAAGGCGCACGCGGACGTGGTGCTCATCAGCGGCTTCGACGGCGGCACCGGCGCATCGCCGCAGACCAGCACCAAGCACGCGGGTCTGCCGTGGGAACTCGGCCTTGCCGAAACACACCAGACGCTCGTCCTCAACAACCTGCGCAGCCGCATCATGGTGGAGACCGACGGCCAGCTCAAGACAGGCCGCGACGTGGTGATCGCCGCGCTGCTGGGCGCCGAGGAATTCGGCTTCGCCACCGCACCGCTTGTCACGCTCGGTTGCGTGATGATGCGCGTTTGCCATTTGAACACCTGCCCGGTGGGCGTCGCCACGCAAAACCCGGAACTGCGCAAGCGGTTCACCGGCGACCCGGCTTACACCGTCAACTTCATGCGCTTTGTCGCCATGGAAGTGCGCGAACTCATGGCCAAGCTCGGCTTCCGCACGCTCAACGAAATGGTCGGGCGCACGGACGTTCTCGAAGCCAAGAAAGCCATCGAGCATTGGAAAGCCAAGGGCGTCGATCTCTCCGCGATCCTGTACCAGCCGCAAGCGGGGCCGGAAATCGGCCGCTACTGCCAGATGAGCCAGGATCACGGCATTGACAAATCCCTCGACGTCACCGTGCTCCTCGACCTCTGCAAGCCCGCGCTCGAACGCGGCGAGAAGGTCAAGGCGACGCTGCCCATCCGCAACGTCAACCGCGTCACCGGCACGATCCTCGGCAACGAGATCACCAAACGCTACGGCGCGGCGGGTCTGCCGGAAGACACCGTGCATCTCCACTTCCAGGGCTCGGCGGGCCAGAGCTTCGGCGCATTTGTGCCCAAGGGCGTGACGCTGGAACTCGAAGGCGACACGAACGATTACATTGGCAAGGGCCTCAGCGGTGGGAAGATCATCCTTTATCCCCCCGCCGGTTCCACCTTCGCTGCGGAAGCGAATATCATTGCCGGCAACGTCGCGCTCTACGGTGCGACCAGCGGCGAGGCCTACATCGGCGGCCAGGCAGGCGAGCGCTTCGGCGTGCGCAACTCCGGGGTCAGCGCGGTAGTCGAAGCCGTGGGCGACCACGGTTGCGAATACATGACCGGCGGACGCGTCGTTGTGCTTGGCGCAACGGGACGCAACTTCGCGGCGGGCATGAGCGGCGGCGTCGCTTACGTCCTGGATGAAGACGGCTCCTTCCCCTGCCGCTGCAACCAGCAGATGGTCGGCCTGGAGAAAATGGAAGGCGAGGAGATCGAAGAAATTCGCCAACTCATCGCCCGGCACGCGCAATACACCGGCAGCAAACGCGCCCAGCAAGTGCTGGCACAATGGGACGCAATGGCGCCCAAGTTTGTCAAAGTCATGCCGAAGGATTACAAGCGCGTCATCGCAGCCATCAAGAAAGCCCACGATGAAGGCCTGAGCGGCGACGACGCCCTCAACGCAGCCTTCGAAGCCAACTCGCGCGACCTCGCCCGCGTCGGCGGCGGATAGCGGAAAATATGAATTATAAATTATGAATTATGAAACGCTGACGCCGAGCGTGGAGCGCTTGAGAGACGGCGCAGCGGTTCAATTCTAGGCTTAATTTTATACAAAAAAACAAACGATGATTATTCATCACGAGACTTCCAAAGTCATTCATCATTCATACTTTCCGCGAAGCTTTCCACCGGCGAAGCGTTTCATAATTCATAATTTATAATTCATCATTCATTTCTCACCATGGGTAAACCGACTGGATTCCTCGAATATCTCCGCGAACTGCCGCTGGATCGTCCGGCTTTGGAACGCATCAAAGACTGGAACGAATTTCACAGCCACATGAAGCCTGAAGACCTGCGCACGCAGGCCGCGCGCTGCATGGACTGCGGCATTCCCTTCTGCCACACCGGCACGCTCATCAGCGGCATGGCCAGCGGCTGCCCGATCCACAACCTCATCCCGGAGTGGAATGACCTCGTCTATCGCGGCCTCTGGCGTGAAGCGCTGGATCGCCTCCACAAGACCAACAACTTCCCCGAGTTCACTGGCCGCGTCTGCCCCGCCCCGTGCGAAGGCTCCTGCACCGTCGGCATGAACTGCCCGCCGGTCACCATCAAGAATATCGAGGTCTCCATCATCGACAAAGGCTGGGAGGAAGGCTGGATTGTTCCGCAACCGCCCGCCGTGCGCACCGGCAAGAAGGTCGCCGTCGTCGGCTCCGGCCCCGCGGGACTCTCCGCCGCCGCGCAGCTCAACAAAGCGGGCCACACCGTCACTGTTTTTGAACGCGCCGACCGTCCGGGCGGGCTCCTCATGTATGGCATTCCCAACATGAAGCTCGATAAAAACGAGATTGTCTTGCGCCGCATCAAACAGCTCGAAGCCGAAGGCGTCACCTTCGTTTGCAACACCGCCGTCGGCAAAGATCTCGCTGCTGAAAAATTACTGAAGGACTTCGATGCCGTGGCGCTCTGCATCGGCGCGACCACGCCGCGCGATCTTCCCACGGAAGGCCGCCAGCTCAAGGGCGTCCACCTCGCCATGGAATTCCTCGGCTCCAACACCAAGGCGCTCCTCGACAAGACCGCCGCGCCGATCAGCGCCGCGGGCAAGCACGTCATCGTCATCGGGGGCGGCGACACCGGCACCGACTGCGTCGGCACCTCCGTCCGCCACGGCGCGCTGAGTGTCACGCAGGTGGAAATCCTGCCCAAACCGCCGCTCGAACGCGCCAAGGACAACCCGTGGCCCGAATGGCCCAAGATTTTCCGCACAGACTACGGCCAGGAAGAAGCTGCCGAGAAATTCGGCGCTGATCCCCGCGTCTTCCTCACCACCGCCAAGCGCTTCATCGGCGATGACGCGGGCAACGTGAAGGAAGTCCACCTCGTCCAGATCGAGTGGAAGAAAAATGACAATGGCCAGTTTGTGCCGCAGGAAGTCGCCGGGTCCGACAAGATCGTCCCCGCGCAACTCGTCCTGCTCGCGCTCGGCTTCCTCGGGCCGGATCAAGCGCTGCTGGAATCGCTCGGCGTCGAACGCGACGCCCGCAGCAATGCCAAGGCCGAGTTTGAACGCTACACAACCAACGTGCCGAAGGTCTTCGCCGCAGGCGACTGCCGCCGGGGCCAGAGCCTCGTCGTCTGGGCCTTCAACGAAGGCCGGGGCGTAGCCCGCGAGATCGACCGCTACCTGATGGGCGCGACTGACCTGCCTTAACCAAAAAATCTCACGCAAAGACGCAAAGGCGCAAAGAGGGGAAACCCGCTCTGCGCTTTTTGCGATTAAAAATCCATCCTATGACCAGTTCCGAAATCCGCCAGTCGTTCCTCGATTTCTTCCGCGAGAAACAGCACACGCTTGTGCCGTCTTCTTCGCTGATGCCCAGCTCGCCGAACCTCCTCTTCACCAACGCCGGGATGAACCAGTTCGTGCCGATCTTCCTCGGCGAGGCCGCGGCGGATGTGGATAAATGGCAGGGGGCCATCCCCGGTTGCGCCACGCGCGCGGCGGACACGCAGAAGTGCATCCGCGCGGGCGGCAAGCACAACGACCTCGACGACGTGGGCCTCGACACCTACCACCACACCTTCTTCGAGATGCTCGGCAACTGGTCTTTCGGCGATTACTTCAAGACGGAAGCGATCCAGTGGGCGTGGGAACTCGTCGTGGGACGCTGGAAATTCCCGCCGCAACGCCTCTACGCCACGGTCTACAACCCGGACAAAACCAAGGGCGACCCGGCGGATTTCGATTTCGAGGCCTACGACATCTGGGCCAAGCTGTTCGAGAGCGTGGGGCTCGACCCGAAAGTCCACATCGTCAACGGCAACAAGAAGGACAACTTCTGGATGATGGGCGAGACCGGCCCGTGCGGCCCGTGCTCGGAATTGCACGTCGATCTCACCCCGGCGGGCGACACCAAGGGCAAGCTCGTCAACATGGGCAGCGCCGAGTGCATCGAGATCTGGAACCTCGTCTTCATCCAGTTCAACGCCAACCCGGACGGCAGCTTCTCTGCCCTCCCCGCAAAGCATGTCGATACCGGCATGGGCTTTGAGCGCGTCACCTCCATCATCCAGGGCACCAAGAATTTCACCGACTTCGCCCACGCGAAAATCTCCAACTACGAGACCGACATTTTCCGGCCCATCTTCGACGAGTTGGAGAAGATGAGCGGCCACCGCTACGGCTGCACGCTCCCCGTCTCCGGCAGCACCGGCGACACCGAGGAGGAGAAGATCGACGTCGCCTTCCGCGTCATCGCCGACCACATTCGCACGCTCAGTTTCGCCATCGCCGACGGCATCCAGCCCGGCAACACCGACCGCAACTACGTCCTGCGCCGCATCCTGCGCCGCGCGGTGAAATACGGGCGCACCCTCGGCTTCCACAAACCGTTCTTCTACCAACTGGTGGACGTGCTCGCCCGCACGATGGGCGATGTCTTCCCGGAAATCCGGGCCAAAAAAGCGCACGTGGAGGAAGTGCTCAAGCGCGAGGAAGAGGCGTTCAACCGGACGCTGGACAAGGGGATTGCGCTGTTTGAGGCCGAAGCGGCTCATGCGCCGTGCATCTCCGGAGCATTTGCCTTCCGCCTGTACGACGAGCAGGGTTTCCCGCTCGATCTCACCGAACTGCTGGCCCGCGAACGGGGTCTCACGGTGGACAAGGAAGGCTTCGAGAAGCTGATGGAAGAGCAGCGCAACCGCGCGCGTGCCGCGCAGAAGCGCGAGATCATCAGCGTCTCCAACATCGAGGCCGCGCCGACCCAGTTTATCGGGTATGATTTCCTCACCACCCCGGCCACCGTCCTCGACGTGGTGGAGGTGAAGGGGAAGACCGCTGTGATTCTCGACGTCTCCACCTGCTACGCCGAGATGGGCGGGCAGGTTGGCGACACCGGCGAGATCGAGGGCGGCGGACAGCTTTGGAATGTCACCGGCACGCAGAAGACCGGCGCGACCTGGCTCCATTTCCTCGCCGAGAGCGACGCGCCCGCCGTGGGTGCCGCCGTCACGCTCAGCGTGGACACCGCCCGCCGCGCGGCCATCGCCCGGCACCACACCGTCACCCACTTGCTCCACCTGGCATTGCACCAGGTGGTCAGCCCCGAGGCCACGCAGAAGGGCTCGTTCGTGGGGCCGGACAAACTGACTTTTGACTTCAACAGCGGCGCGCTCACCGCGCAGCAGGTGCGCGACATCGAGCGGCTCGTGAATGAGAAGATCATCGAGAACGCGCCGGTCTCGTGGACGGAAGTCCCCTATGCCGACGTGCGCAACAACGCGGGCATCATGCAGTTCTTCGGCGACAAATATGGCGACGTGGTGCGCGTGGTGCAGATCGGCGGCGACCGCAACGCGCTCAACGGCTACTCGATGGAACTCTGCGGCGGCACGCATGTGCGCGCCACGGGCGAGATCGGCCTCTTCCGCATCGTGAGCGAAGCGGCCATCGCAGCGGGCGTCCGGCGCATCGAAGCCGTGGCGGGCCTTGAAGCCTACGCTATCGCGCGCGCGGCATCGGATCGCGTCGCCGACCTCGCAGCCAAGCTCAACGCGCCCATCGGCGAACTGGAGAAGAAACTCGACGCTCTGCTCTCCGAACAAAAAGAACTTCAGAAGCAATTCAAGGCCGTGCAGCAACGTCAGGCGGCGGACACCGCCAACGCCTTGCTCACCAAGGCCGAGACGCTCAACGGGGTTTCGGCGATCATCGCCCACCTTGGCGCGGTGGACGGCGACGCGCTGCAAGCGGTGGCCGATGCGCTCAAGGGGAAATTCGCGGGCGTCGCGGTGCTCGCGGGCGCGGCGGAAGGCGCAGTGGCGCTTGCCGCCAGCGTTTCGCCGGAGTTCGTAAAGCAATTCCAAGCCGGGAAGCTCATCCAAACCCTCGCGCCCATCGTGGGCGGCAAAGGCGGCGGTCGCCCCGATTTTGCACGCGGCGCAGGCAAAGACGCCTCCCAACTCGACGCCGCTCTGGCACAGGCTCGGACGCTGTTGGGAGCTTGATCAGGACGGCACGGAGTGCCGTCCCTACCAAATGAACGCTCGCTGGATTCTCCCGCCTCCGCTCGACGCGCAAGATGCGTCGCTGGTGGATGCGCTGGCGCGTGATCTCGCCTGCCCGCATGCGGTGGCCGGGATTCTCGCGCGGCGCGGCATCGCCGACTCCAGCCAGGCCGCCGACTTTCACGCTCCCAAGCTCAAACGCCTCAGCGATCCCTTTCTGCTGCCGCAAATGCGCGCCGCTGTGGAGCGCACGCTGGCGGCCGTCGACCGGGGTGAGCGCATTGTCCTCTACGGCGATTACGACGTGGACGGCGTCACTTCCCTGGCGCTGCTTGTGCGCATGCTCCGGGCCTACGGCGCAGCGCCCGAGGCGTTCCTCCCCTCGCGCATGGAGGAGGGCTACGGCCTGAGCCCCGAGGGCGTGGCGCGCTGTGTGGAAACGTTCGCGCCGCAACTCCTCATCGCGGTGGATTGCGGCACATCGTCGGCAGCGGAAATCGCCGCGCTCACCGCACAGGGCGTCGAGGTCGTCGTGATTGACCACCACGAATGCCCGCCGGAACTACCGTGCTGCGTTGCACTGGTGAACCCCAAGCGCGCGGACGCCGAATCCGATTTCACCTACCTGTGCAGCGCGGGGCTTGTTTTCAAATTTTGTCACGCCCTCTTAAAAACACGGGCGCTGCCGGAGTTCGATTTGCGCGAGCATCTCGACCTCGTGGCGCTGGGAACCGTGGCCGACATCGTGCCGCTCACCGGCGAAAACCGCGTGCTGGTGCAGCGCGGCCTTGAAACCATGGCCTGCACGCGCTGGGCGGGATTGCGCGCGCTGATGGAAGTGGCCGCAGTCGGCGCGCCGCTCACTCCCGGCGACGTCGGCTTCAAACTCGGCCCGCGGCTCAACGCCTCGGGCCGCCTCGGCACCGCGCAGGAATCGCTCGAACTGCTTCTCACCGACGATCCCGAACGGGCGCGCACGCTGGCGCGGGATCTGGACGTCCACAACCGCGAACGCCAGACCGTGGAAAAAACGACGCTCGCGCAAGCAGAAGCGCAGGTCGCGTTCGATCCCGCCCGCGACGCGGCCATCGTGGTGGGCGCGTCCGGCTGGCATCCCGGCGTGCTCGGCATTGTCGCCTCGCGCATCTGCCGCCAGCACCACCGGCCCACGCTGGTGATCGGTTTCGACGAAAGTGGCCTCGGCAAAGGAAGCGGGCGGAGCATCGACGGATTCTCACTGGTGGAAGCCCTCGGCCAATGCGGGCATTTCCTGGAGAAATTCGGGGGCCACGAAATGGCGGCGGGCCTGGCGCTGCGGCAGGAACAGTTTGAGGCGTTCCGGGAGGCGTTCAAAGCGCACGCCCGCGCGCGGCTCACAGACGAGGATCTGGCGCCGCGCGTCAAACTCGATGGCGCAGTGGCGTTGTGCGAGATCAGCCTCGATTTTCTGGCCGCCCACGAACGCTTGCAGCCGTTCGGAATGGGTAACGCCCAGCCACTTTTCGTGGCGCGCGGCGTGCGTCCGCTTGCGGAACCCACCGTCCTCAAGGAGAAGCACCTGCGCCTCATGCTCGGGCAGGATGGAGCGCGCCACGAAGCCATCTTCTTCGGCGGAACCGCCGCACCGTTGCCGCGTCCACCGTGGGACATCGCCTTCCGCATCGAACGCAACGAATGGCGGGGCCGGGTGAGCGTGCAAATCCAGATCCAGCGCATCCGCACGGCGGAATAAAGCAAATCTGGAACTCAGGAACTCAGGAGGAAAAAGAAAACGCCTCTTCTCTTTTTCTTGAGTTCCTGAGTTCCAGATTTGCTTATTTCTACTCCTGCCGCAGCGCCTTCACCGGGTCGAGCCGTGCGGCGAAGTAAGCCGGGACGAGCGCGGCGAGCGAGCAGATGACAAACGCGCTGACGCAGATGATCGCCACATATTCGGGCACCACCTGCGCGGGGATGGACGAGAACATGTACACTTTCGCGGAGAAAATCTCGATGCCCATCTGGTTCGCCAGCCAGTCTTTGAATTCGTTGCGGTAGGTGATCATCGTCATACCCAACGCCAGCCCGGTGAGGTTGCCGAGAAAGCCGACAAACATTCCCTGCCCCAGAAACACCCAGACGATCTGGCTCGTCGTCGCTCCCAGCGCCTTCATGATGCCGATCTCGCGCGTCTTTTGCACCGTGACCGTGATGAGCGTGTTCATGATGCCAAACGCAGCCACGACAATGATGCACTGGAGGATCACGAACATGGTCATCCGCTCCATGGCGATGGCTTCAAAGAGGGTCTTGTTCCGCTCCTCCCAGGTGGAGGCGACCACCCCTTGGGGCAGCACGGATGCAAGCTGTTTGGCGATCCCGCCCGCAGCGTTCGCGTCCGAGACTTTCACGGAGATGCCCGTCAGCGCATCCTCATCGGTCATGCCGTAGAGTTCCTGCCCAACGTAAAGCGGCACCAGCAGGAATTGCGAATCGTAGTCGTAGCGGCCGCTCTTGAAGATGCCCGTCACGGTCAATTCCCGGGGCAAAACCAATTCTTTCACTTGCTCCAGCGCCTTCGGGTCTTTCTCCGCTTTCTTGAGGGCGTCGAGCACCGGCTTGATGTTGCCGGGCGAGTAGACCGTGATTTTATCCCCCACAAACACCCCAAGGGCGAGGGCCATGTCTGCACCCAGCACCGTGGTGTCGCCGGAAAGATCAAGCTTGCCCCCGCGCTGGATGAATTTGGCGATGTCGGTCACCTGCTGTTCCTGGGCGGGGTCGATGCCGCGAATGATCGGCGTCATCCGCTGGTTGCCGAACTCCGCAATCACCGGCCCCTGCACAAACGGTGCGGCGGCGACCACTCCGGACGTGGCGCGGATTTTTTTCAAAAGCGGCTGCCAGTCGCCCAGCGCATCGGAGCTGCTTTGCACCAGGATATGCGGCTCAAACCCAAGCACTTTGTTGCGCAGTTCCAGCTCAAACCCGCGCATCACGGAAATGACGGTGATGAGCACGGCGATGCCGAGCGTCACGCCAAGAATGGAGATCACCGTGATCACACTCACGAAGGTGCGCTTGGGCTTCAGGTAGCGGAGGGCAAGAAATAAGCTGAACGGGGCTTTCACTGCCGCTAATGGTTGCAGGTTCCGGCGGGTTACGCAACCCGGGGTTGGGAGATTTTATAAGACCCATAGGTCGTATAGGTCTTATACGACCTATGCAGGAAAGGCTTGCGGGGCGGGGAACGCTTGAGGAATATCCCCTCCATGACGAGGCCCCTCTTTCCGCTGTGCGCTGTGCTGCTCCTTGCGTGTGGCACGCTTTCCGCCACGGAACGGGTGGTGCTGGAAAAACGGGCCTCGAAAGGCGACGCCTTCGCCCAGTGCCAGCTTGGGCTCATGTATGCCAGCGGCAGAAGCGTGCCCAAGGACGAGGAACAAGCCGTGGGGTGGCTGCAAAAAGCCGCCCTGCAAGGCAACGCCTTTGCCCAAAGCAACCTCGCCTACATGTATGCCAACGGCAAAGGCATTCCCAAGGACGAAGCGGAAGCCGTGGAGTGGTACCGCGAGGCCGCCACGCAAGGCGACGCCTTCGCCCAAACCCAGCTCGGGGTCATGTATGCCGGCGGCATCGGGGTGAGCCAGGACGAGGCGCAAGCCGTGGAGTGGCTGCAAAAAGCCGCCCTGCAAAACGATCCCTTTGCCCAGGGCAAGCTCGGGTTCATGTATTCCAACGGGAAGGGCGTTCCCAAGAACGAAGCAAAAGCCGTCGAGTGGTGGCAAAAAGCCGCGCAGCAAGGCTACGCGCAGTCCCAATACAACCTCGCGCTCATGTATGCCAACGGCACCGGCGTTCGCAAAGACATGGCAAAGGCCGTCAGGTGGTACCAAAAAGCCGCTGAACAAGGCTACGCCGAGGCCCAGAGCAACCTAGGCTATCTGTATGAGAACGGCGTGAGCGTTCCCAAAGACGAGGCCAAGGCGCTCGACTGGTATCAAAAAGCCGCCGAACAGGGGAACATCGCGGCGCAGTTCAACCTCGGCCTCATGCTGGAAAGCGGCCGGGGCGCTCCCAAGGACGAGGCGAAAGCCGCCGAGTGGTTCCAAAAAGCCGCCGCGCAAGGGGACATCAAGGCCCAGAGCAGGCTCGGGCTGATGTACGCCAGTGGCGTGGGCGTTTCCCAGGACGACGACGCAGCCGCCGAGTGGTTCCAAAAAGCCGCCGAACAGGGCGACGCCCTCGCCCAGGGCAAGCTCGGGTTCCTATACGCCAGCGGGCGGGGCGTTTCCAAAGACGAGGCCGCCGCCGTCGAATGGTTCCAAAAAGCCGCCACGCAAGGCGACGCCGAGGCGCAGTTCAACCTCGGTCTCATGTATGAAAACGGCGCGGGCGTCGCCAAGGACATGGCGAAGGCCGTGGACTGGTATCAAAAAGCCGCCACGCAAGGCGATCCCCAGGCGCAATGCAACCTTGGCTACCTCTACGAAACCGGCACCGGCGTTCCCAGGGACGCGGCCAAAGCGGTGGCGTGGTATCAAAAAGCCGCCGCGCAGGAAGACGCGCAGGCGCAGTTCAACCTCGGGCGACTGTTGCAGGAAAGCGGCCTCCCCAAAGACGAAACGCAGGCCGCGCAGTGGTTCCAAAAAGCCGCCGCGCAAGGCAACGCCCTCGCCCAGTTCCGCCTCGCCCAGATGCTTGCAAACGGCCACGGCGTTCCCAAAAACGAAACGAAAGCCGCGCAGTTTTTCCAAGCCGCCGCCGCGCAGGGTTACCCCAAAGCCCAGTTCCAACTCGCCCTTGCGTATGAAAAAGGGCGCGGCGTGACCAAGGACGAGGCCAAGGCCGTTGCGTGGTATCAAAAAGCCGCCGTGCAGGGGGACGCGCAGGCGCAGTTCAACCTCGGGCTCATGCAGGAGAGCGGACGGGGCGTCCCCAAGGACGAAGCCCAAGCGGTGGAATGGTATAAGAAAGCCGCGATGCAAGGGCACGCCGAGGCGCAGTTCAACCTCGCACTCATGTATCAAAGCGGCAGCGGCGTCCCCAAGGACGACATTCGCGCCTACGCCTGGGCCGACCTCGCCGCCGCCAACGGAGCCGCCAACGCCGCACAGGAGCGGGATAAAATGGACGAGAATCTGACCCCGGAACAAAAGGCCGAGGCGCAAAAACTCTCGACGGATCTCGCCGGGAAGATGCCCCCAAAATAAACTGGGTCAAAACAAATGAGCGTCGGCGCGATGCTTTGAGCTAGATGCTTCGTTTTTTTAATCACTATGCCCTGCGCAAACCCGCCTTGCCTCTTGGAGCAGTTGCTTCATCTCACTAGGCGGGTTTTCAAGAAACTCCTTAACCCATTTCGCCATGCGCGCATGTTCGTTTCTTTGAAATACCGGGCGTTTGCTTGGTTCGGGCCATGCGGCAACGGATTGGGTATTCAGTGCCTGACTCGGCGTTCTGGGTTTTGGGCATTGCAAGGTTCTGGCCACCTTCCAAAAATGATCGAAACATGCCTTTTCCTCCCCCAGCGCAATTCGCACGCTGATCTTGCCCTTCAGCGAGCGACTCAATAAGAAAAACTCCACCACCAACTTGTAGGGCCCAACCAATGCTTGTTCCCTTTTTGAATGGTTGCCTTGGCACTCAGCCAGATCATTCGGCAATAGGTAGACGCCATCGCCGGATATATCGAGCACCTGCCACCCTTTCGGCGGCTTTTCTTTCAGCAGCTCTTTCACTCCTGCCTTCCATGGTTTCTTTTGCGATTTCGGCATAAGTTTTGGATTGTTTGCAGTGACTTTGCTTGTTGCCGCCGGGGCGATGTCCTAATCGCCAGCCTTCTGAGCGACCACCTTAACCAAAACGTAGTCTGCCTTGCCTTTGCTTGCTGAGTCAACCATGCCAGAGACCGTCAAGGTTTCGACTTTTCCTGCCTCGTGAGTGTTCAGGGTTGGTTCCAAGCTGAAGCAGGCCAGGAGCGTGCCGCCTTTGTCAAATGCGGCAAGGTAGACAGTGTAGTTGAGATCGAACTCGGTTTTGTTTTTGACGGTACACTGCACCGTTGCCTTGACGCCGCCAAAAAGCGCCCCTTCGATTACAAAGTTAATATTGTTAACCAACAATCCCTCCGCTTGGAGCGTCAAAGCGTCCAGTTCTTTGATGGGAACCTTCTTGAACTCCCCAGCAAGCACGCTCCCAGTAAAGGCAATGACAAGCAGGATGGTGTATATGAATTTTTTCATGAGTGGTATGGCGCGGTTTTGTTTTAAGCGGCGCGGGCTGCCTGCAAAATCGTGTCTTCAGCCGAGTGAAACTCTTTGTAAAGAGAATCCGGGTCGGTGTGCAGCTTGTAATCCCAAACATAATACCAAAGACCACCCGTGATGATTGTCAGAAGAAGATTTAGCCCATAACTGCGGTTTTTTGATCGGTCGAGAGCGAAGTTGACAGGATATTTGAGAATCCCCAGCTTGATCCACACCTTCGATATTGAATCATCGAAGTCCTGTTCAAGCTTTTGCAGGTCATTCCAAATCCTGTTCATCTTGTATTGATAAACCCAGCACCAAATTCCCAAAGTGAGCAGCGAGAAGAGCAGTGTCAGCAAAACGTTGATCTCTTTGATCTCGTTCGAAAATCTATGGTTGACCAAATCTTTCAAATCACTCACTTCAGTGCGAATCGAATCGTAAGAGCCTTTTTCTGACGAATACTGTTCCGTAAACTCCAAGATGCTTTCGTAGTAGGCTTTTTTACGCACGATAAATGCATTAACCCTGCTGGTTCGCTTAAAGAGATACACATAGATGTAATACACCCCTAAGGTTAATGGGGTCAACACGAGGATGAGAAGCCACCAATTCACGAGGGAGGCATCCTCATCCCTTCGCTCTTTGATGCTGCGCTCAATTTTTTGAAGTGAGGGGATCTGTATCATAGTCGCGGTTTGTTTTTTTGCTTGTCTGGCTGAGGTTTAAAACGTGCTGAATTCGGCACGGAGTAAACCCTCTCCTGCCTCTATCGTCAAGTGCTGAATTCAGCACGATGAGAAAACCTCGAAATATGATCGGTCCGAATTTGCGGCGGATTCGTTCCGAGCGAGGCTGGACTCAGCCAACCTTCGCCACCTTGTGCCAATTGAAAGGGTGGGACATTTCGCGAGACACGCTGGCAAAAATCGAAGGCCAGTCGCGCTGGGTTGCAGACTTTGAATTGGTGTTTCTCGCCGCTGTTCTTCAAGTTCCAGTGCAGGAACTGCTTTCAACTCGTGGCGCAAAGGAATCAGCAAAGGATTTTATCTCCAACCTGGAGCGAACTTTGGAATGATGACCAAAACGCGCCCAAGAGGAAAGGTTTTCACCGTGTAAGTGCGCGGTGCCACAATGCAACCAACGCTTTCGGTGCATGGCTTGGAAAAAGCGCAAAGCCCCCTCTTCCCGCTCGCAAATCCTCCACTTCTGCGAAATACTGGGGCTTCACCCTATGCCTGCGAACATTGTTTATTTCGACCTGGAAACCCAGCGCACCGCCAATGACGCGGGCGGCTGGGACAAGAAGCGGGACATGGGCATGTCCATCGGCGTGACCTATTCCACCGCCTCCGGCCAATACCAGATTTACTCCGAAAAACGGGTCAACGATCTCATCAACGAACTCCTGCGGGCCGATCTCGTGGTGGGCTTCAACGTGATCAACTTCGACTACGAAGTGCTCATGGGCTACACGATCCTCGATCTCCCACACCAAATCCGCACACTCGATCTGCTGGTGGAGGTGGAGAAGAAACTTGGCCACCGCCTGAGCCTCGACGCCATTGCCACGGCGACCCTCGGCGTGGGCAAGACGGCGGACGGCTTGGACGCCATCCGCTGGTGGCGCGAGGGGAAGCTGGCGGAGATCGCCGAATACTGCTGCTTCGACGTCAAGGTCACCAAACTCGTCCACGAGTTCGGGCGCGACCAGAAGCATCTCCTCTTTCTGGACCGCTTCCAGCAAAAGCGCCG
>SESG01027903.1_pt1 | contig 18485 bp, 16 predicted proteins | sample 3171421 | NCBI WGS metagenome assembly SESG01 (sample SAMN10866946, study PRJNA518727) | freshwater metagenome | biome: subpolar coniferous forest; feature: holomictic lake; material: water; isolation source: holomictic Lake 227, 6 m and 8 m depth | place: Canada: near Kenora, Ontario | collected... | reverse complement strand
TAGCCCAGGCTTCGGAAAATCGCAGCCAATTCCAAAACCGCGAAGTGGCAATGGAGCGCCTTCGTCTTGCACTGGAGCGGCGCGAACGCAAGGTAAAGAAACGGATCTCTACCCGAGTACCGAAGCGGACTAAAGAAGCCCGCCTTACAGGTAAACGAATCACAGCCGAAAAAAAACGCCTGCGCACAACCATTGAATAGACAAGTCCTCTCTCCCGCTTCTTCCAGAATTCGTTTGACTCGACTTTGATATCACTGTAATTTACATAAGTTTTTATTGGGAGATTGTGATGGTTCGCGCCTACCTTTATCTTGCAGCTTTTATACCGCTGACTTTTCTTTTCTCAATCAGTGCCTTTGTTTCGACTCTGTTTGATTCAAGCGGTCGTCTATATGCGTGGCATGCCCGACTCTGGGCAAGGATGATGCTCGCACTGAACCTGGTTAAGGTTGTGGTTCGAGGAGAAGAACATCTCCCGAATGGCCCGGTAATTTTCATGAGTAATCATCAGAGCAACTTCGATATATTATCGCTTCTGGCTGCCATGCCACGTCAGTTTCACTGGATTGCCAAAAAAGAGCTTTTTGAAATTCCTGTCTTCGGCCCCTCCATGAGGCGCGGCGGATACATCCCTCTGGATCGCGGAGATGGCCGCAAGGCCCTCCAGAGCTTAGATGAGGCCGCTGCTACGATTCATAAAGGCAAAAGCGTAGTGCTGTTTCCTGAAGGCACCCGCACTACGGACGGCAATCTGCTGCCATTTAAACGAGGTGGTTTTATTCTGGCCCGCAAAGCCGATGTACCGGTGATTCCTGTTACAATCAACGGCAGTGGAGCTATTAATCCGGCCAACCGAATCAGGCTTTTTAGCGGCGACATCTCAATTACCTTACATCCCCCAGTTGTTGTCCCTGCGGAACTGCGCAAAAACGAGGCAGACACCTGGATGATGAATACTGTGCGCAGTCAGATTGAATCCGCACTGGAGCATTAAATGACTATTGGCTATCAATATATAGCATTGATTATCGCGGGATTGGCAGGGATAGCCTGGGGGCTGCCTGCGGCACACCGTCTGAAGAGCCCATTTGATATTGCAGCAGCAGCTATTGTCCTATGTGGAGTGGTAGCTTTTGCTTTAGGTGTCCTCCTGACCTTTATCCCCGGTTTTTTTAAGTAGGTATTCTTTTCTCAGGCGCAGGTGAGCAGATGAACGAACAGTTAAAAAGCATTTTAGCCAACGGGACAGTCATTATTCTTGTCAGCCTGTTGTTATTTTTTGCCGGAACCTGGTGGCGAATGAGTAGTCAATTCAACCAGGGGGAAGCTGCACTGCATAAGGGCGAATTTGCAGGCGCTGTTGCCGGATTTGAGTCTGCCCTGCATATGTATATCCCTTTTCATCCAACGATTGAAAAAGCGGCTGAAAAGTTATGGCAGATCGGCGAAACCAATGAGCGCTTGGGAGATATCAACCGGGCACTTATTGCGTACCGCTCATTACGGAGCTCTTTCTACGCCGATCACTGGCTGGCTACTCCTGGTACCGCCTGGATAAATAAATGCGATAAAAAAATAGCTTCGCTTATACCCATGCAGCATGAAAGATAGATTATGGATGAAGTAGAATCACACTCGGCTCTTCAGATTGTTGCCCTCGGCGGTTTGGGCGAAATCGGCATGAACATGATGGCTTACATGCATGGCGCTGATATTATTATCGTTGACTGCGGCCTGATGTTTCCCTCCCCTGAAATGCTCGGCATCGACTATGTGATCCCCGACATCAGCTGGCTTCGTGAACGCGCCGAAAACGTCCGTGCGATCTGCCTGACTCACGGCCATGAAGACCATATTGGCGCCCTCCCCTTTGTACTGCAGGAATTGAATGTGCCGGTTTACGGTACCGCCCTGACTCTCGGCCTGGTTAACGCCAAGCTTGAGGAGTATAAGCTGGACGGAGCGGCTGAACTGGTCACTGTCCGACCGCGCGAAACTGTGCAGATTGGCTGTTTTCAGGTCGAATTCCTGCGAGTCGCTCACTCAATAGTCGACGGATGCGCTCTGGCGATAACCTGCCCGGAAGGGGTGGTTATCCACACCGGCGATTTTAAAATTGATCATACCCCTGTAGACGGCCAACTCACTGACCTTGCCAGCCTGTCCCGTTACGGTGAAGCAGGTGTTCTGGCTCTCCTGTCCGATTCGACTAACGTGGAACGCGAGGGATATACCCTGTCTGAAAAATATGTCGGCGAAGCGTTCGCTGACATATTTCCGAAATGCTCCGGCCGTATCATAGTCGCAGCTTTCTCTAGCAGCATCCATCGCGTGCAGCAGGTGGTCGATGTTGCCGTACGTTGTGGCCGCAAGATTTTGCTGAATGGCCGTTCAATGGTTAAAAATGTTCAGATCGCCCGTGATCTCGGCTATCTGAACATAGACGATGAACAACTGATGGATCTACGTGAACTGCCGCACCTGCCACCGGAGCAGGTCTGCATTATTTCAACCGGCAGCCAGGGCGAACCGATGAGCGCCCTTACCCGCATTGCCATGGACGATCATAAACAGATCAAGCTTGAAAAGGGTGACACCGTTATCCTCTCGTCACGCGTCATACCAGGTAACGAGCGCACTATTTCCGAGCTGATCAACCATCTCTATCGTCGAGGCGCCGAAGTTTTTCATGAAAGAGTGTCCGAAGTCCATGTGTCCGGGCATGCAAGTCAGGAAGAGCTGAAGCTGATGCTCAACACTGTCAGGCCGCGTTTCTTCATTCCAATCCATGGTGAATATCGTCATCTTGTCAAACATATCCAACTGGCGAGAACGGTCGGCATACCGGAGGAACGTTGTATTCTGGCGACCAACGGCCAGATCGTCTCCTTTTATTCCGGTACCGCCGCTATTGTAGAGCATATTGAGTCAGGCAGGGTTTTTGTTGACGGTAAAGGGGTGGGGGATGTTGGCAGAATAGTCCTGAGAGACCGGAAGCACCTTTCTGAAGATGGCATGATCGTCGTTATCATCGGCCTGAATATGACCACAGGCGCTGTTATTTATGGCCCGGACATCGTCTCGCGAGGTTTTGTTTTTGAGGATGAAAGCCAGGAGTATCTGGAAGATGCCCGCAGGGTGGTGGCATTTGCTCTGGAGGAGATTAACGCCGAAATGCGTTGTGATGCTGAAGAGGTCAAAACCGCGGTGCGTCAGGCTTTGCGCCGCTTCTGCAAGAAAACCATCGAGCGCCGGCCGGTTATTTTACCGGTGATAATGGAGATGTAGCAGGCATCTTTTACCCACGCCTGAAAACGCAAAAGAGGGTCGGCTATTACGCCCTCCCCCTTCATGATAGCAATCCTGAATAGTGTAGAATTTACAGCACAACAATCCTTGCAAACCTGCGCTTGCCGATTTGGACGATGTACTCACCAACGGCTGTAAGCTCTAGATTTGTGTCGCTGACCTTCTCATTGTTCAGCTTGACGCCCCCTCCATCAATTGCACGACGCCCCTCACTGTTAGACTTTGTCAAGCCGGCTTCAGTCATCGCCCTGGCCAAAAGAACTACTCCGTCGATCATCGCAAAACTCACCTGCGGCATATCCTCAGGAATCTCATTTTCCTTGAAACGCTTGACAAAGTTCTCCTCTGCAATCTCTCCGGCTCCGGCACCATGGAAGCGAGAAACAATCTCGCGCCCCAACTGTTTTTTAGCGGCCATCGGGTGCAGCGAATGTTCCTTGAGATCCCGCTTTAAAACCTCTATTTCAGCCAGAGACATGTCGGAAAGAAGCTCATAATAGCGCAGCATCAGCTCGTCCGAGATCGACATAATCTTGCCGAATATGTCGTCAGCAGGATCGCTGATGCCGATATAGTTGCCGAGCGATTTGGACATCTTATTGACACCGTCCAACCCCTCCAGAAGCGGCATAGTCAAGACACACTGAGGTGGCTGACCCCATTCACGCTGCAGCTCTCGCCCCATCAGCAGGTTGAATTTCTGATCTGTTCCGCCCAACTCGACATCGGACTTCATGGCGACGGAATCATACCCTTGAATCAGTGGATAGAGAAATTCATGGATTGCAATCGGCTGCTGGCTGGCAAAGCGTTTGGAAAAGTCATCCCGCTCCAGCATGCGAGCCATGGTACACTTGGAGGCCAGGGCTATCATGCCGCTTGAGCCCAGTTCATTCAACCAGGTTGAGTTGAAAACGACTTTAGTTTTCTCAGGATCAAGGATTTTAAACACCTGTTCCTTATATGTTTCGGCGTTTCGCAGCACATCTTCACGAGTCAGTACCTTGCGGGTCTCAGACTTGCCGGTCGGATCGCCGATCATGCCGGTAAAATCACCGATAAGAAAATTTACATCATGTCCCAACTGCTGAAACTGGCGCAGCTTCTGAATCAGAACTGTGTGGCCGAGGTGCAGATCCGGTGCGGTCGGATCGAAACCGGCCTTTATGATCAAGGGGACGCCGGTAGAAAAGGACTTTGCCAGTTTGTCTTCCAGCTCTTTTTCAACAAGAATTTCAACCGCGCCACGCTTTATAACGGCCATCTGTTCGGCTACGTACATAATCAAAACCTTCCCGTTCTCACCACTGAGTAACAGAGTACACAGAGAAAATTATAATTCAACTTGGTTTCGGCATTAGAACAATTCTTCAATAAAAAGGATATTCGTAACAAGTCTGCTAAGCTGTCGGGAACTCATCGTCCCTTGTGCGGGCTTATTAATTTCAGCAGCTTATATTAATTCGTTCAATACTGACAGCTTTACCGCTTGTCTCATCCACCCCGACAACGACCGCATTAAGGCGTATATCTTTTTTCCCCACCTCAAACTTGGCCGGCAGCTGGGTAAGAAAGCGGTGAATGGTTTCTTCCTTCCCCATGCCTATTACCGAATCAAAGCTGCCTGTCATACCGGCATCAGTCAAAAAAGCCGTTCCCTGAGGAAGAATCCGCTCATCTGCTGTTTGAACATGTGTATGTGTGCCGACAAGAGCACTGATCTGGCCATCCAGATACCACCCCATCGCAGATTTTTCTGATGTAGCTTCAGCGTGGAAATCGACAAAAATAATAGATGTTTCCTGTTTTAGCCGTTTTAATTCACGATCGGCAACGAGAAAAGGGCACTCCAGAGTTTTCATAAAAACCCGCCCTTCCAGATTAAGCACACCGACCTTGACCCCGCCGGGTGTCGTCAGGATTGTACTTCCGCATCCAGGGGCTCCGGCAGGATAGTTGGCCGGGCGCAGTATGCGGCGGTCGGTAAAAATCAGCGGTACCTGTTCCTTTTTGTCCCAGATATGGTTGCCACCAGTCAGCAGATGAATACCGTGATTAAAAAGCTCTTTAGCAACTTCAACCGTAAGACCGAAACCGCCTGCAGCATTTTCACCATTGGCAATCACGATATCAATCGTGTGCCGGTCCACCAGGCGATGCAACTCACGCGACAGAGCCTGCCGACCCGGTTTTCCGACAATATCACCAACAAATAATATTTTAACGGGCATATTCTACTGATCGTGTTTCGCGTATGACGTTAACTTTTATCTGGCCTGGATAAGTCATCTCTGCTTCAATTTTTTTGGCGATATCCCGGGCCATAACAACGGACTGATCGTCGTTGACCTGATCGCTGGAGACCATGACCCGTATTTCGCGGCCGGCCTGAATGGCAAACGAAGACTGTACGCCGCTAAACGAAGTGGCAATGCGCTCCAGATCTCCGAGACGCTTGACATAAGTTTCCATCATTTCGCGACGGGCACCTGGGCGGGCACCGGAAAGTGCATCAGCCGCCTGTACCAGTATTGCAAGTATGGAATTTGGCTTTTCATCTTCATGATGGGCCATGATGGCGTGAACAATTTTTGGAGTTTCGCCGTATTTACGAGCTAATTCCGCACCGATTACCGCGTGGGATCCTTCAACTTCGTGGTCAACAGCTTTGCCGAGGTCATGCAGCAGACCGGCGCGCTTCGCCTGTTTGACATTGATTCCAAGCTCGGCAGCCATTATTCCGCAAAGGAAAGCAACTTCCAGAGAGTGGAGATACACGTTTTGCGTGTAGGAGGTACGATATTTGAGGCGCCCGATCAGCTTGAGAATCTCCGGATGAATTCCATGAACTCCCAGGTCAAAAGCAGCCTGTTCACCGGCTTCTTTAATTGAAAGCTCAACTTCTTCCGTTGATTTTGCAACAACCTCTTCGATCCGGCCGGGATGGATACGACCATCGGCTAGAAGTTTTTCTAAAGATAAACGAGCTACTTCACGGCGAACCGGATTAAAGCCGGAAAGAATGACCGCTTCAGGTGTATCATCAATTATCAGGTCAATGCCGGTTGCTGCTTCAAGAGCGCGGATGTTTCGTCCTTCTCTGCCGATAATACGTCCCTTCATTTCGTCAGAAGGCAACGGCACAACGGAGACAGTACGCTCGGCAACATATTCACCGGCGTAACGTTGTATCGCAAGTGCCATGATTTCTTTCGCTTTTTTGTCTCCGGTTTCGCGGGCTTCGTCTTCAATCGCTCTGATTATTTTCGCGGCGTCGTGCTTTGCCTCAGTTTCCATTGCATTCATCAGCTCTTTTTTGGCTTCTGCCGCTGACATACCGGAAATCTGCTCAAGCCTGGCATTCTGAACATCAGCAGCTTTTTTCAGCTCAGCATCCCGCAAGTCGAGAGCCTGCTCTTTTTGAGAAACATTCTGCTCTTTTTTGAGAATGTCCATCTCTTTCTGGTCAATCAGCCCGGCTTTCTTATCAAGATTCTCTTCCTTCTGCGTCAATCTTTTCTCAAGGGCCTGAAGGTCCTTGCTTTTTTCGTTAGTTTTGCGCTCGTGTTCTTCTTTGGCCTGAATTGCCGCATCCTTGGCCTTGAGCTCCGCTTCCTTGGTGATGGTATCCGCTTCACGGCGGGCATCGTCGAGCACCTTTCCTGCAAGCTCTTCAGCCTGCTTCAGGATTGAGCCCGAATCCTTTTTGTTAAGCTTGTTGCCGGCAAAATATGCGCCGACCGCGACAATCATTAAAGCAATGACAACGCTGATAATTGATTCTATTCCCATACTATCTACCTCCTGTATATAAATCCGGGCCGCCTGGCGTACTCCGGTTACTTCTCTGGTTCAGTGTGCGAAATGCGAACGATACGTAAATCAGTAACAATAATATCCATTGGGATATCATGACTATCAGCCAGAATTCCCCCTTCAATCAGCTGAAAATCATGGCAAAGGCCAACAAGATGAGCCTTTCGACCAGGATGCTGCAAAAAACGATCGTAAAAACCTTTACCATAACCAATCCGGTGACCAGACCGGTCAAAAGCAACTCCCGGGACCACAATAAGATCAGCTTCGTCCGCCTGATGCCCTATACCGCTTGAGCACGGTTCAAGAAGCCCGAAGGCACCTTGCTTTAATTCATCAATCCGCTCCACGTAGCGAAACACCATCTGATGGCCGCAGACGGCGGGGTACAGCACTCGTTTTCCAGCCTTGAAAGCAGTAGCCAGAATCAATCCCGTATCGGTTTCGTTATGAGCAGTTGCATACAGAGCAATCGATTCAGCCCGAACAAACTCATCAAGAGAAAGCAGGTTGAGCTGCGCCATACTACTGGATTCACGCCATATGTCGTGGCTGAGCGTTCGGCGCTGCGCCAGCAATTGCGACCGGAGTGAACGTTTGGGCATACTTGATTCTTTCGGTACTGCACGCGGAATGGCCCCGAAGTGGTTTCGGGAGAGTCGACCAGGGAGGCTGAAGAGGGAGAAAAAGGCTTGAGTGCCGTCAGGTAAAGGTGCTGATTACTGTCATGCTACTCGGAAGCTTTTTTCCTTTCAGTGAGGATATATTCAACGGGCGTTACACTATTTCAATCAAGACGAGTGAATTCAGCGTTTAACGAACCCGATCGGCAGTATAAATTATGCGAATATATGATCAAGTCTCCCTGAGAGACCATGTAAAATCAGATTGTTTCCAGCGCAGCGATTACTGAACGGATTCTCTGGTCGGCGGTAGAATCCAGTTCACGCTGACTACGAAGTTCAAGCAGCTCTTCCGATGTATTTAACAGAGCCAGAGTTAAAACGAGTTGAGCATCGCCATTTTTAAGTGCGCTGCCGATCTCTTGAAGCTTTCCATTTACAAAAGCTTCTACCGCTTTTACTTTTTCTTCCGGTGCGGAACTCCGAACCGAAAGCTCGCGACCAAAAACTGTCACTGCATGGCTGATTTTCATACAATGACGACTGACATGTGCTAAATTCCGTCCAACTTGCCAAGAATGGCATCAACTCGTGATTTTAAGCCTTCACGATCGCTTGAGAGCCGCTGTATTTCTTCATTAAGGCGCGCGTTTTCTTCTTTAAGAGCGCTATACTTTTCGACAATGTCGCCAATTTTATTTTCGAGTATTTCTATTAGTTCCTGGTTCATGAGTTCTGTTTCCTTTCGAGGTGGCACACTATACGAAGGGGCAGGCACAAAGTCAAGCCCTAGTTGATTAAAATCGCAGAGTTCCGCGACACTCTTCCCCTTTTGGCGACCGGTTTTTTCAGGGCTGGAAGAGGGCATCAGTAAACTCCTGCGGATCAAAGTCGCGCAGATCTTCAATCGATTCGCCGACACCGATGTAGCGAACCGGCAGAGAGAATTCGTGGCTGACCGCAACCACTATCCCGCCTTTGGCCGTGCCGTCCAGCTTTGTCAAAGCCAGCCCGGTAACACCGGCAGACTCCTTAAAAATCCGGGCTTGAGAGATGGCATTCTGACCTGTAGCAGCATCGAGAACCAGCAGAGTCTCATGCGGAGCACCCGGGATCTCGCGGTCGATTACCCGGCGGATTTTCTTCATCTCCTCCATCAGGTTAACTTTGGTATGCAGGCGACCTGCTGTGTCAATGATCAGAATATCAACTTCGCGGGCAACAGCGGCTTTACATGCATCAAAAACAACAGCTGACGGATCTGCTCCTTCCTTGTGACGGATAACATCCACCCCGGAACGGTTACCCCAGGCGATCAACTGCTCGGCTGCGGCAGCACGGAAAGTATCGGCCGCTGCCAACAGCACCTTACTTCCTGATGCTGAGAAACGCGAGGCCAGCTTACCGATGGTGGTCGTCTTGCCAACGCCGTTTACTCCGATTACCAGCAGTACAAACAGTTTTTGGCTGCCGATATCTAGTGGACGGTGATGGGCTGTCAACCGTACCAGGATTTCTTCCTTGAGAGCCGCACGCAGTGCCTCACCATCCTTCAACTCGTTGCGCCCCAGACGCTGTTCCAGTGTGCGAATAAGCTCTACTGTTGTCTTGACGCCGATATCAGAGGTTATCAGAATTTCTTCCAGCTCTTCGAGCGTATCTGCATCGATCGTCTTTTTCCCCAGCACCAGAGCATCTATACGCCCCACAAGCCCATCAGCTGTCTTTTTTAACCCGGATTTCAATCTCTCAAAAAATCCTGGCTTTGCTGTTGTCTCCTGCGGGAACGGATGTGTAACAGCAGGTAGTTCTGACTCTGAAATATCTGTAGAATCACCCGGCGCCTCAGCGGGTTCCACACCTGATATTTTGTCAATGAGGCCCCTGAAAAAGCCTTTTTTCTCTTGTTGTTCCATCAAATCTCCCTTTTAAGTGAACCGATAGCCAGGCGAAAATGATACAACGCCAGCGCTACAGGGCATTCGCGCTCGACATTCATGACAAGCGAATAATCCTGATCAATACAGCCGATTATCAGATGCCCTTTACTGGAGGTGACAACTACATCCTCCACCTCACCTATCTGCGCGGCACTCTGCATTTCCTTGAGGCGTGCCAGGATAATACCCTGATGAGCGGCTAGGAAGCGTATATCATATGGATCACAGTGGCAGTGTTCCATAACCGCTTCACCTTCCCAGTCCACCAGAATCGCGCCCACCGCCTGCGGTACCTGATCAACCAGGCTCTGCAGAATCACTTCAAATGACATGTAACCTCCCTGAATCGGGGACATGGGCAGGGGAAATGCAAACGACCCGCTACCACGTTGCCCCCCCTAATGCAATCGTACCGAAACAACCCGCGACGCCCCCGGCTCTTCCATCGTTATGCCGTATAGGGTATCAGCTACCTGCATGGTGGCCTTGTTGTGGGTGATAATGATGAATTGCGAAATAGAACTCATTTCTCTGACCATTTCATTAAATCTGCCGATATTGGCATCGTCCAGCGGCGCATCGACCTCATCCAGCAGACAGAAAGGGGTCGGCTTGATCAGGAAGATCGAAAATATCAGCGCAACGGCGGTCAGCGCTTTTTCACCCCCCGAAAGCAGCGTCACATTCTGTAGTTTCTTGCCGGGTGGCTGCACAATAATATCGATGCCGGTTTCCAACAGATCCTCTTCGTCTGTAAGCCGTAACTCTGCCCGGCCGCCGCAGAACAGACGCGGAAAAACCTCCTGAAATTTGGCATTAATCAGATTGTAGGTTTCCAGAAACCGTTGGCGGGTGGTGCGGTTGATTCGCTGAATGGCCTGCTGCAGACCGTGTAGCGACTCTTCCAGATCATCCTTCTGACCCGTCAGGAAAGTGTAGCGTTCTTCCATGCCGGCGCACTCTTCGATCGCCATCAGGTTAACCTCACCCATCTCGTCCAAAAGTCGCTGGAGATCTATCTGCCGAATCCTGCCGACTACATCGTCAAACACAGTTGATTCAAGCTTTACCAGTGCTTCAGTCATGGTGATGCGGCTCCGCTCCTGAAGAGCCTGCTCCATATGTTCCGCCTGCATGGTAAGTGTAGAAAAACGGAGACTAAGTTCGGCTTGCGCACTCCGGACGGAGTCGCTCTCCTCACGAACCTTTTTGAGTTGGGCCTCAATCCGGTTCAGAATCGCACCAGCCTCTTCAAAACGTCCCCTGGCAACGGTCAGCCGTTCTTCCGATACGACCTGCTCCCGAACCAAACCCTCCAACCGCTCTGTCGCCGCTAATATCTCTACCTGAAGTTGACCTCTGCCTGCATCACTGGATTCAATTTCCTCTCTATCGGCAGCCATACGCCGCACGACCTCTTCCGTTCGCTGTTCGAGATCAGCAAGCGCACGCAGACCGGCATCATGCTGTTCCTTAATGGTTGCTGTCTGCACCCTGATAGCGGTAACTTTTTCCCGAACTATACCCAACCGGATTCGACAGGCGTCAAACGCAATCTTCAAGCGGGAGGTTTCCTCCTCCAACCCCTTTGAGGCGTCGCCTGTCCGGGACATCTGTTCCCCGGCAAGCTTAAGCTCAGCCTCAAGTGCTGCCTGCTCCTCGCAAAGATTTTCAGACTCCAGAGATTGAACATCCAGTCGCTCGGCAATGCGGGTATTTTCATCAACCACCTGCTGGCGATCTTTCAGTAACCCGGCAAGCTTAAGCTCAGACTGGTGCAGTTGCATTCCGCCACTTTTAAGACCCTCGGCCACTTCCTGATTCTGACGTCGCAGATCATCCCGCTGCTTGCCGAGAGATGCTGTCTCTTCCTCCAGGCGGGCGACCGCAAGTTCAAGCTCTCTGATCTCGCGTTTTTTGTGGATTAATCCCGTTCCCACCTGTTCGCCTGAGCCGCCGCTGATTATTCCCCCCTGAGCGACCATGTCGCCGGCGCGAGTGACAAAAGTCAATCTGGGATGTTGGCGTGCCAGTGTGAGAGCAGCCGAGATATCATCAACGAGCATGACAGATGCCAATAAATTCAGGATCAAGCCGGTAAAAGGGCCATCTACCCGCACCTGTTCTGCAAGAAGGGTGGCTCCGGCTACCGGAACCGCTGCTGCCGACGGTGGATTTAAGGGAAGAGCGATACCGGCTCTCCCACCTTTGTTTGCTTTCAGATACTCCAGCGCACCAAAAGCATCATGGTCTTCGGAACAGAGGATGCACTGCAGGCGTTCAGCCAGAGCCGACTCAAGTGCGGACTCAAGTTCAGGGGGAGCTTGAACGGCATCAGCAAGTACACCGCTGAAGCGGGAACGATGGGTCGCATCTTTCATCAGCGTACGCACACCCTGACCAAAACCGGCAAACTGGGCTTCCAGCTCTTTCAGCGAATGAAGACGGGAGGAACTGCGGTTCAACTCATCACGACGCGACTGCCAACTCTTTTCAACTTCGGGGAGCCGCCGTCTCAGATCATCCTCATGACCACGAAGGGAAGATAGCCCGATCTGTAAGGTTTCCTGTTCCTGATGTCCGGCAGCAATCTCTTTTTCCAGGGTATTCGCCCGCTGACGCAGTTGTTCTTGACGTTCAGCCAGCTGCATTGCTTCACGGGCATGGCGGTCAGAGCGCTCCCGGAGAGCAGCCAAGCGCTTCTGGGCGTTCTCAAAGCGGCTTTTAAACTGAGCCGCTTCAGCCAATGCAGTAAAAAGTTCCCGGCGACGATTTTCCAGATCCCGGTTTAGTTCTTCTTCGGCAGCCTGATGTCCCGCCATAGCCTCTTCGGCGAGTTCCAGTTCAGCCTGCATTCCAACAGCATCAACGGATCCGGTATCGCGGCGTAATTCCAGCAGTCCCCGCTGATCCCCGCACTCCTTAAGACGCTTGTCCAGTTCGGCCGCCTCGGCTGTCAGCCGTGCCAACCGGCCATCCAACCCTGCAAGCTCTTTACGCTGAAATTCCAGGCCGTTACCGGTTGTACTGAATTCGCTTCTGACGCGAAAAATCTCTTCCTGGGCGGTAGTCAGATGTTTTTCCGCTTCCAGCAGCACCACACGAGCTTCCTCCGCCTGAGATTCCCCCACTGCGGAAGCGGCGAAAGCGTTACGAATTTGCAGGTTAAGTGCCTCCAGCTCCCGCTCCGCCGCACCTCGTTGACTCCGGGTTTCACTGTAATCACGTGCGCTGAACAAGAGTTCAATTTCACGCAGTTCATCACGGTATTCGCGAAATTTTTCGGCTTTTTTTGCCTGGCGCTGCAACGACGCCAACTGCCGGCGGATCTCACCCAGAACATCTGCCAGGCGGGCCAGATTTTGGCGGGTTCCTTCGATTTTTTTAAGAGCCAGCTGCTTACGTGACTTGAATTTGGTAACTCCGGCCGCCTCCTCAATCAGAAAGCGGCGTTCCTCCGGGCGTGAATGAAGGATCTGACCGATCTTACCCTGCTCTATAATCGAGTAGGCACGGGTACCGACGCCGGTATCCATGAAAAGCTCGGTTATATCCAGCAGGCGGCACGGAATCTTGTTTATCAGATAATCGCTTTCGCCATCGCGGTACAGACGGCGGGTAAGCTGTATTTCGGCATAATCCAGATATTTCGACGGAGCACGACCATCCTCTGTGGAAAAGATCAGCGAAACCTCCGCCATCCCCAAAGGCTTACGGTTCTCACTGCCGACAAAAATAACGTCTTCCATAGCCTTGCCGCGCAGGTTCTTGGCGGATTGCTCCCCCATGCACCAGCGGATAGCATCAACAATATTGGACTTGCCGCAGCCGTTAGGACCGACCACGCCGGTAACATTCTGCTGGAAGTCCAAAACAGTCTTCTCAGCAAAACTTTTAAATCCGGATATCTCGAGGCGTTTGATTTTCATAAGGAAGGAACAATAACCGTCAATGACCGCTACTGTCAATATTTTGCATTATAGATCAGCCTGGTACGTTTTTCCTGAAGGGGAAAAAAGGATCGGCACCGCCAATCGGGTAACTGGGGATGCCGATAAGATGGGTATGTCATAAGACATTTACTGCTATTCTTCCCACTGAATAATCATAATTACCTCGGAATATTATTTTCCGAACGCCTGCAAAAACTGTTGTAGAAGCTGCGGTGCATTTGATTTGATGGCACCACCCATGAAATCCATAATCCCCGGGCGATAGCCGTCGTTCCAGATTCTGCTGAACATTTCTGCACTGGTTTTACAGACACAGTCAGCTTCATCTACAGTTTTTCCCTCTTCAACGGTACATCCAGTATCATCCAGCGTCACCGTTTTCTTAATGTCGTCGACAGAAAAATAAAACGTTGTCGGAACTGTAAAAATACCCTTCACATAATTATCCTGAAATGTTCCAAAAGCATCTTCCTGCATCTGGTTTCTCCTTAAATCTAAACTATAGAAGGCGGGACCGAAGTCCCGCCTTACGTGCTACGGCACAACTATTTTTGTCTTAATATCCGAGTATTTTAACTATTGGTGGTAGCAGAATTTCCTGCGCCATTGAAGGAGCGATGGACACCGTTTTGGCCAACGGGCCAGCCGTTGTCGGATCTACAACCACGCCTTTAAGCAGGAACGCCACCATCTGGGTCTGGGCAAGCACTGTATTTGCAGGAGTGCTGTTGTCGATTAAGAAACCGTGCCCTATACCAGTTTGGCTGAACTGGAAATATCCCTCTGATGGAGTAGAACCAGCCACACTCAGGGCTCTAGCAAAATCTGTTTTAGCCGCTGGAGCGCCATCGACAACGCCGCCCGTACGAGTGTACATAACTAAGGCCGGAAGGGTGCCGTCAAGATATTTAAGCTGACTGAATCCCGGTGCCACCGCAAGAGCAGCGGCTGAATTTAATATTCCGCGCCCTCCCAGAGCATTGCCAAAATATCTGGTGTTTTCGTTAGGAATGACCTGATCACCCACTGCTTCCTGAACAGCAATACGACCCGAAAGACGTGAGGGAAGACCTGATGCGAGTGGAGAGGTCATTGTCGCCGGATCAACCGAATCTACAACGCTCTGGGTTACCTGGAAAAAATTGTTGTAGGTTGGTGTTCCTGCGACGATCCCAACCGCTGACAATCCTGCGTTAATACCTGGACCGAATGCGGGGCTGTTCTGCAGTAAATATGCGGTGCGCCCACCAGGAACACTGAGGAAACCTTTCATGTCACTATTCAGAGTAGTCTGTGTGTAAGGTGAACCGGTTGTGGAAAGAGTGGTATTACCTGCCAGGTAGTATGTCCCCACAATAGAACCAAGGCTGATTCCTACATATTTAATATCCACCGCAGGAGCCGGTATAATTCTCTGATCCGCAAAACCACCTGTTCTCATGGTAAGCTCAAGTCTGTTCAGGTTGAATGCACCCTGCTGTATGTTGGTGCGAGTTGCCAATGGTGCGCCAACAGCCATGAAGTCCTGACCCCAGACAGCCCCGGTTGTATGTGTCGGGACAGCCAGTGCACCATGAAGCGGGAGATCAATCGCGACCACTGTGTAACCGGCAGCAGTAAGAGATCCGGCAACCGCTAATATCTGCTCTTTCTGACCGGTAATACCGTGTTGGAATATAACTACTTTTCCGGACGGAGTTGTCGACGTCATAAGAACAAACGGAACGGAGAGGGGCGTATGATAATAGCTGGTCAGTGCTCCGGTTCCGTCACGAAATGGCTGCAATACTCCGGCAGCGGGGTTATAGGCACCAACGACCGGCGAAGAAAGATCGCCACCGACAACAGCTGCATTTGCCTTGGTCACTACCGGATCCATCGAAAGCTGTGCGCTGTTTATTGTGCCTGTTACAACGCTTGCCACTGTGCCTGGAAGAGTTGCTGTGGAACCGGTCACTGCTGTCCAATACGCGGCAGGGGTAAGTCCCGTCGGTGTCGTGACTGTTACCTCGTTTGTCCAGGTCTTTCCTGTCAGGCCACCCAATGCCGACCCTGCAGCGAAAGAGCGCAGGGCACTTTCAACCGGCATCGTGGTTCCAATGGCGTCTTTTGATACAAAGCCCGCCCCGGTGGTTATAAATCGTCCCATAAGAGCAATATTATCGCGGCTCGTAATTGTCGTTGTTGCTGACGCAGTAATCAGATCGTCCATCACTTTGGCATACCCGGAAAGTTTGATGCTAGCTCCGCTCATGGCATTGGCACGAATCGGTTCCAGGCCGGCGAACGCACCGACAAGCGGAAATGTGGATTTAAGAATATCAAAATAAGAAGAGCTGACAACCGGATTGCCGGAGGCGGCATCCTTCACCCGGTTGCTTACGACGTAGAGATACCGGGTGGCAGGAGACATCGGGAAATTTGGGAACATGAAAAGGTCTGTACTGCCTGCGCTGTACTTGAGCGTGAACATCCCGGTTACATCCGTAAAACCTAGAGGACTGTTCTCTGTTGCTGATGGGCTGGCTGAGTCGGCTGTAATCTGAAACACCTTGATATTGGCGGCAGTCACAGTAGCTGCATCAACCGGGCTGCTGAACCTGATGTAGACAGGTGCATTTACGCCTGACACAGCGCTGGTAGAACCGACTTCGTAGTAGTTTATATATGACAGTGCTTCAGGTGGTGTCATCGGCTTATTTGCGAGGCGAACGACAGTACCGCTTGCCGCCATTGTATTCGTCAGTGGGCTTTTGGCAGTAGCGGTCGCAAGAATGTTTGGCAAAGGGATCTCTCCGGTAGATGGGTTAAAGATCACCGAATTTCCACTGGAGTTATTAGGATTGTTAGTTCCAGACGGATCAGTGCCGGAGCAACCTGTCACCAGTATGAAGCTGAGATATAATAAAAGTCGTATAATACGTGTATTCATGGCATTACCTCTCATTGTATAAATTAATGTTGGAAGGAATAGCGTTAAAACTTGACGGTGATTGAGCCCCCAAAGAGGTGAACATCGCTCTTGTAGGTACCATTTGCGCCAGTCATTTCTGCCATGTTCTGGTTGCTCACTGTTCTATCGACAAAATGTGTCCACATATAGGCAAGATCAAGCGAGTACTGATCATTATGAATTCCTTGACCGATACTGAAGCTGTGGCGGTCGGCATCCGGCAGGACCGGACCGAGAGTTGAGTCCGGCACGGGATTCTTGTCGAACATGTAACCGGCACGCAGATCCAGATTTTTTGTCAGCGCATATTGACCCCCAACCTTGTAACACCAGACATCTTGCCAGTTAAGTGGTTTTGGTTTGTTATTAAAGTTGGCAAATTGCGGGCCATCAAATTGGAATTCCAGTTTTTTCATTGAACTCCAACCGGTCCACTCGCCGTCTACTTCAAGCGTAAGCTTTTCTGTCGGTTGCCAGGCAACGCCGAGGCCCAGACTTGCAGGGAGCACAATTGTAGTTGAGACTGTGGAAGATGCACGTGTTCGAGAGTAGGGAGAAGTTGCACCGGTAGTCATCCCGAGAATGTTAAAACCAGCGGGAGTCGTCGCAAGAAAGTTAGCATCACCCTTAATTTTCAGATCAATTTCACTCCGGTACGCAGCACCAAAAGAGATGCTTGGCACCGGCTTCCATTTTAGACCAACATTGTAGCCAACGTCGGTAGCAGTACCATCACGCCCCATGCTGCCGAGTTCATAGGCCGAATTGGGTACGGACGCATCCGGAGAGTAGGCCATCCTTTGCAGAGTTACTATGGCATGGGTAATATCGAGTCCGGCAGCAACCGAAAGATTCCAATCATCGATGCGGTAAGCAACTGTTGGTTGAAAATTTATCGGCTTGACTGCGATGTTCATAATTTCGGCACGAAATGCGCTACTGTCATCCCAGCTTTTAGCCAAAGGATAAATGGCGTTTACCGCAAGCCCGACTGAAATCGGCATGCCTTCAAAAGAGTGTGTTGCATAAAAAGCCGGAGCAATAAAAATATCATTCTTGGCCTTTTCTGATATTGAGGTACTGCCGACACCGAGTGGCGCGTTGCCACTGAGCGGAGCAGTGCCATTAAACTCGGTAGAGGGCACATAAATTGTCGTCGAACCGAGATTAACTTGACTTCCCTTGAGGAATGCAATCCCGGCAGGATTATAAAAGAGTGCCGAGGGGTCATCCGCCTGTGCGGTAAAGGCATTCCCCATCGCCATGGCCTTTGCGCCCTGCTCATTCACTTTAAGCCCTGCCGCAACTGCCAGAGAAGCTGTCCCTGCCAGAGTAGACAAAATACACGCGAGAACCAGTTTGTTTTTCATTTCAAAACTCCTTTCCTTAGGTTTTCTGAACTTCGCTGGACGTACATCCATAAATTCATCCATAATGACTCTTGACTCGAGCACGCCCCTTTCAAGTGTGCATTTTGACCTGTCCATTTCCACAGTAAACGTTCCGCCATAATACTGTTTTTATTTTATAACATTGTTTTTTGACAAACTATGCCACCTTAACACGCATGTCAATGACTAAATATCCCATATTTGAATAAAATATTATCCCTCGTTATTCCGGATTAAAGTCGTTAAGTCAGGAAAAACTATCCAGATCGGCACCAACAACACATTTCACTGTTATCAAGCAGTTGTGACGTTTTCAGCGCTTTAATACATTGGGTGGCAGCGAATATTTTAAAAAACTCCTGATTGATAGCGTTTTGTAAACGTCATTTTTACTGAATCAGAAATTGGAGTAGAGCAAAAGTATTGTCTGCCGTTGCGACATGAAAAATAACTGGTATATTTTTTTGATATGTTCCGAATAGTGGCGAAAATAGAATAAA
>SESG01019085.1_pt1 | contig 18501 bp, 16 predicted proteins | sample 3171421 | NCBI WGS metagenome assembly SESG01 (sample SAMN10866946, study PRJNA518727) | freshwater metagenome | biome: subpolar coniferous forest; feature: holomictic lake; material: water; isolation source: holomictic Lake 227, 6 m and 8 m depth | place: Canada: near Kenora, Ontario | collected... | reverse complement strand
TGGACCTCTTCGCGCCCCTTGCCCTTGAGGCGGTCGCCTCCTGCGGCGCCTACCTACTTCCTGTGCCGGCTCGCGATCGTCTCGGTGAGCAGCCGGAGCAGCGCTCCCGCACCCCGCGTGTGGCCGGCGAGCCGTCCCAGCCGCCCAGCGCTGAAGCGCCCCGCGGCCCGGACCGATGGGTCCGCGTCCACCATCGCGCTCCGCGTCTCCTCGATGGCCCGCTCGAAGGCCTGCAGCGCCCCGTCGAGCGCACCCCGCTCCCGGCTCGCGAGAACACGCAGCACCATCCGCCAGACCTGCGTCTCCGCCTCGTAGTGATCGCGCCGGTCGCCCGGAAGGTTCACCGTCCGTACGGCGCCGAGCGCCCGCAGGTCGGCCAAGGTCATGGAGAGGAGCCCGGTGGAGATCCCGAGCCGCTCGCAGGCCTCGGTGGCCGTGAGCGGCCGCTCCGAGAGGAAGAGCACCGTCCAGACCCGCCCCAGCTGCCGCTTGAAGCCCCAGAGCTCGACGAGGTCCCCCACCGCGTCGGCGGCCCGCTGCTCGGCGCGCCGGAGCGCCGGCGTGGGCATTGGAAGCGGCGAGGCGGCGTTTCCGGTCGGGCTCACGGGCGCCCTCCCAGGATGAGCCCGGCCAGCGCGCAGACCGCGAAGCCCACCGAGGCGAAGGCGTTGAAGTCGAAGAAGGCCTTCCCGATCCGCTCGGGGCGGAGCTGGCCGCGCGGGGCCACGTACACATGCTCGGCGAGGAGCACGGCGGCGAGCAGCCCCGTCCCCACGAACCAGGCCGGTCCCTGACGCCCCGCCACGCCGGCACCGAGGATCGCCGCCACCGCGATCACGTGCAGCCCCCGGGCCCACGGCAGCGCGCCCGCGACGCCGAACCGGGCCGGGATCGACTTCAGGCCGCGGGAGCGGTCGTACTCCATGTCCTGCATCGAGTAGAAGACGTCGAAGCCGCCGATCCAGGCGCCCACCCCCAGGCCGAGGAGAAGCGCCGACGGCGGGGCGGTCCCGGTGAGCGCGATGGCCACGCCGATGGGGCCGAGCGCCTGGGCCACGCCCAGCCAGAGGTGGCAGCCCCAGGTGAAGCGCTTGGCGTAGGAGTAGCCGAGCAGGATGGCGAGCACGGGCAGCGAGAGCCAGCCGGTGAGGGGCGAGAGGAACGCCGCGGCGGCGACGAACACGGCGCTCGATCCGACGAGCAGCGCCCGGGCCGAGGTCGGGGAGACCTCGCCGGTGACGAGCTCGCGGCTGGCGGTGCGCGGGTTGCCCGCGTCGAAGGCCCGGTCGGCGATCCGGTTCATGGCCATCGCGGCGGTGCGGGCCGCCACCACCGCCACGGCCACGAGGAGGAGCCGCACGGGTTCCAGCCGCGCCTGCCCGGCCACCAGCACCACCGCCGAGACCGCGAAGGGCAGCGCGAAGAGGGAGTGGGAGAACTTCACCATCCGTGACATGGCGGCGACGGTCATGCGCGGACCTCCGGGCCGTGGCGGGCGAGCCAGCGGAGCGGCCGGGAGGCCGCCCCGTCGAGGAGCCAGGCGAACGGGTCCGCCGGGCGCGCCCCGTCGAGCGGGGCCGCGAGCACTCCGGGGCAGGCACCGGGGGCGAGCCGCCCCACCGAGGGCGCTCCCACCGCGCCGCCGGACCACGCCAGGGCGACGATCGTCGCGGCCGGAACGGCCGGGAAGGCCCGGTGCAGCGCGGCCAGCTCCTCGAGCGGCGCGAGCGACGGCGACGAGGCGAGCGAGTCGGTTCCCACCGCGAGCGGGATGCCCGCGGCGAGGAGGCGCGGCAGGTCGGGCAGCCGCCCGGAGACGTGCAGGTTGGAGCGGGGGCAGAGGACCACCGTGGCCCCGGAGCGGCGCAGCGCCGCCACGTCCTCCTCGTCCAGGTCCACCGCGTGGACCACGAGCGTCTCCGGCCCGAGCCACTCCTCCACCGCGGCGACCGGCGACCGGGCGAAGGGGCGGAGCGCGCCCGGCTCGAGGCCGAGCCGCAGCACGAGGTCGGCGAAAGGACCGCGCGCGTGGGCGACGAACTCCCGCTCCTCCGGAACCTCGGCGAGGTGGATGGAGGCCGGCCCGGCCCGGAGCATCCCGGCCACGGCCGGGAGGTGGGTGGAGTAGACGGCATGTGGGCTCGGAGCCACCCGCAGCCCGGGACCGGGAGGGCCTGCGCACCTGCGCGCCTCGGCCGCCGCCCGGCCGGAGGCCTCGGCCCGTTCGGCGGTGAAGCCGTAGATCTCGTGGAAGAGCGTACCCGCGATCCCTTCCCGCGCCAGGTGCGCCCCCGACGCGAGCCCGTTCGTCACGTCCCCCACGGCGGCCACGCCGGCGTCCCGCAGCATCGCCGCGCCCCGCGCCATGGCCCCCTCGACGTCCCCTCCGCGGAAGCGCGCCGCGACGAGCGCCTCGATCCAGGGTACGAGGCCGCCCCCGCCCGGCACCTGGCCGGCGAGGTGGCAGAGCTCGAGGTGGAGGTGGGCGTTCACGAGAGCCGGGAGGATCACAGCGTCGATCGGCTCGGCGCCGCCGTGGCGCGCCTCCACCCCGGCGCGCGGACCCACCTCGACCACCCGGTCGCCGTCGAGCGCCAGCGCCCCGTCGCGGAACGGCTCGGCGCCAGCTCCGGGCAGCACCCAGGGTGCGGTGAGGACGCGGACGGACACCCGGGGCCTCCTAGCCGACCCGCTCGTAGCGCATGTTGCGACGCGCCGGCTCGAACCCGGCGTCGCGGATGTGCCGCTCCACCTCCTCCGAGTCCATCTGGAAGGTGGTCCCGGCGGCCGAGACCACGTTCTCCTCGATCATGACGCTGCCGAAGTCGTTCGAGCCCATGTGGAGCGAGGCCTGCGCGACCCCGCCGCCCATGGTGACCCAGGAGGCCTGCACGTTGGGCACGTTGTCGAGGACGAGCCGGGAGAGGGCATTCTGGCGCAGGTAGGCGTGGGCGCTGTTGTCGGACGGCTCGAGCCGGGTGTTCTCCGGCTGGAAGGTCCAGCAGATGAAGGCGGTGAACCCGTTCGTCTCGTCCTGCAACTCGCGGAGACGGACCAGGTGGTTCACCCGGTGCCGGGCCTCCTCGCCCACCCCGAACATGAGGGTGGCCGTGCTCTTCAGCCCCTTCCTGTGAGCCGCCCGCATCACCGTGAGCCACTCGTCGGTGGAGCACTTGAGCGGCGCGATGCGCCGGCGCACCTCGTCGTCGAGCACCTCGGCGCCGCCGCCCGGGATGGAGTCGAGCCCCGAGGCGACGAGCCGGTCGATGGTCTCGTCGAGCGGAAGCTGGCTCACCCGCGCGATGTGCCAGATCTCCTCGGGGGAGAGGGCGTGCAGGTTGATGGTGGGGTAGGTGGACTTCACCCAGCGGAAGAGCTCCTCGTACCAGTCGAGGCCCAGGTCGGGGTGGAGGCCGCCCTGCAGCAGGATCTCGATGCCTCCGAGCGCCAGCGTCTCCTCGATCTTGCGGGCCATCTGCCCCCGGTCGAGGACGTAGGCCTCGCCGTGGCTGCGCGGCCGGTAGAAGGCGCAGAAGGAGCAGGCCGTCGTGCACACGTTCGTGTAGTTCACGTTGCGTGAAACGATGTAGGTGACCAGGCCGTCGGGGTGCAGCGCGCGCCGGCGCATGTCGGCGGCCAGCCCCAGCTCGAGGAGCGGCGCCTTCTCGTCGAGCGCCTCGGCCTCGTCGGCGTCGATTCGCTCCCCGTCGGCCCCCTTCTGGAGCGCGGTCTCCACCGACACGGCCCGCCGGGTGCGTCGGGTGCGGATCACGTCGTCGGCGAAGCGCAGGGTGGTGGGCGGAACCAGGCCCGCCTCGGCGGCCCGCCGGAGGAAGGTCTCGAGCCCCTCGATCTCGTGCGGCCCCAGGCCGTAGCGGATCTTCTGGGTCAGGTAGCGCCGGTAGTGCTCCGGGTCGCCCCCCGCCTCGCGGGCGTACTGCTGGGCGAGCTCGGTGCGCATGCCCAGGCCGACCTGCGCGCCGCGGGCCAGCTCCTGCACGTCCTCCGGCCGGAGCACGCCGGGTCGCGCCGCCCAGACCGCGAAGACCATGGGAAGCCGGGTGAGCCGGTTCCACTCCCGGCCCAGGTCGAGCACCACCTTCTTCTTCACCCCGAAGGCCCGGTCGCCGATGACGAGGGCGCCGCGCGGTCCGGTGGCACGCGCCAGCCCCTCCAGCGCGGGCATGTGGGTGAATCGCGGGGTGAGGCCGCGCTCCCGCAGGACGAGCTGGGCGAGCAGCTGGGAGGTGCGAGAGGCGGTGTCGAGGAAGACCTCCTCCCAGGCCTCGGGCGGCTCGTCGCCGGCCAGCACCACCGTCTCCACCGGTCCGTCGGCGCCGATGGCGAGGCCGGGGACCACCTCCCAGTCGCGCCCCGGCAGCGCCCCCACCGGGAGCAGCGCCAGATCCACGTCCCCCTGCTCGAGCATGGAGGCGCAGACGGACGGCTCGGCCAGCACCAGATCGATGCGCGGGCTGTCCAGGAGACCCGCGGTGAGCGGGCGGGCGTTCAGGAAGGTGACGGCGGGGGCGCGAAGCTTCATCCCGGACCTCCGGCGCTGGCGGCGGCGGGGGCTTCGTGCACCCGGAGTACGTGGTAGAGGCTGTCCCGCTCCACCGGCACGCGGCCGGCGAAGCGGATCATCCGGTGGAGCTGCCCCTCGGAGAGGGCCTGGGGCGTGGTGGCGCCGGCCATGTGGTAGATGCGCTCCTCCAGCACGGTGCCGTCCACGTCGTCCACGCCGAAGGAGAGCGCGGCCTGCGCCATCCGCTCGCCCAGCGAGACCCAGTAGGCCTTCACGTGGTCGAAGTTGTCGAGGAAGAGGCGCGCCACCGCGAAGGTGCGCAGCCCGTCGTAGCCGGTGGGCTTGGGGAAGGCCTTGCCGATCATGTTGTGCTCGGGGTGGAAGGCCAGCGGGATGAAGACCTGGAACCCGCCGGTCTCGTCCTGGAGCGCGCGCAGCCGGGCCATGTGGTCCACCCGCTCGGCCAGCGTCTCGATGTGGCCGTAGAGCATGGTGGCGTTCGACTTCAACCCCAGCCGGTGGGCGGCGCGGTGGACCTCGAGCCACTGCTCGGCGGTGGCCTTGTCGTCGCAGATCTTCCGGCGAACCCGCGCGGCGAAGATCTCGGCGCCGCCGCCCGGGATGGTGGTGAGACCGGCGTCGATGAGCTCGCGCAGCACCTGCTCGAGCGTCTTCCCGAACTTCTCGGCGAAGAAGTGGAGCTCGACCGCGGTGTAGCCCTTGATGTGCAGCTCCGGCCAGGCCTGACGGATCCGGCGCACGGTCTCGAGGTAGTACTCCCAGGGCAGGTCGGGGTGCAGGCCGGAGACGATGTGCACCTCGGTGATCCCGAGCGCCCGCTTCGACACCACGTGGTGCACCGCCTGGTCGAGGGACATCGTGTAGCCCTCGCTGGCGTGCCTGTCGTCGGGGCGGGCGAACGAGCAGAACTTGCAGGTGGCCACGCAGACGTTGGTGGGGTTCAGGTGGACGTTGCGGTTGTAGAAGGTGAAGTCGCCGTGCCGCGCCTCGCGCACGTGGTTGGCGAGCGAGCCCAGCGCCGCCAGATCGCGGGCCTCGAAGAGGGTGACCGCCTCGGCCTCGGAGAGCCGCTCGCCGGCGAGCACCTTGTCGCGGATGGGGCCGAGCCCGTCGCGCTCCAGCGCGCGGTGTGCCAGGGGGGTGAGCATCATTCCTCCGTCGGATCGCCGCAGTGGTGGGGTGAGATCCCGTCCCACCGGCGCATCACCTCGTTGGGGATCCCCATGCGGTCGAGGACGCGCGCCACCACCGTGTCCACCAGCTCGTCCAGGGTGGTGGGGCGGGAGTAGAAGCTCGGCGAGGCCGGCATGACGAAGGCGCCGGCCTCCACCACCTGGGTGATGGCGCGCGCGTGGACGAGCGAGATGGGGGTCTCGCGGAGCAAAAGCACGAGCCGCTTCCGCTCCTTCAGCATCACGTCGGCGGCGCGCCCCACCAGATCGGTGGAGACGCCGTAGGCGATGCGGGCCAGGCCGGCGGCCGAGCAGGGGACGACCGCCATGGCGTCGTAGCGGGCGCTGCCCGAGGCGAACGGGGCGGTGAGGTCCTGGTTCTTCCAGGTGCGGAACGGGTAGTCGGGTGCGCCGCCGATCTCGTGGGACCAGATCTGGCGGCCGGTGGTGGTGAAGACGAGGTCCACCTCCACGCCCGCGGCCGGCCCCTCGCGGGCCAGGAAGTCGAGCAGCCGCTTCGCATACGGGGCGCCGGAGGCCCCACCCACGGCGACGACGACCTTCATGCGCGCACCCCCGTGACGAGTCCGCACACGCCGGGGAAGAGGAGCTCCCCCTTCACGCCCCGGAAACCGGCCCGCCGCGTGGAGTCCACGAACTCGGGCAGGGAGGCGAAGCGCTCCATCGACTCGACCAGGTAGCGGTAGGCGTCGGCGTCGGCGGAGAGGAGCCTCCCCATCACCGGGAGTGCGAGCCGGTTGTAGACGCCGTGGAAGGCCCGCGTTCCGGTGGACTCGGGTCGGAAGAACTCGAGGACGGCGAGGCGGGCCCCCGGCTTCATCACCCGGGCCATCTCGGCGAGCCCCACCTCGTGGCTGTCGAGGTTGCGCACGCCGAAGGCCACGGTGACGGCGTCCACCGCGCCGCTCCGGAAGGGGAGGTGGAGCGCGTCGGCGGCCGAGGCCGGCAACCCGGTCTTCTGCGCGCCGCGCGAGAGCATGGGGAGCGAGAAGTCGCTGCCCACCACCAGGGCTTCCGGGTACTGGCTCCGCGCCTCGGCCGAGACGTCCATGGTACCGGCGCAGACGTCGAGCAACTTCTCCCCCGGTGCGAGCCGGAGCGTGCGCACGGCCCGGCGCCGCCAGAGCTGATCCACCCGCAGCGTCATGACCCGGTTGAGCAGGTCGTAGGTGGGGGCGATGCGGTCGAACATGGCGCGCACCGCCTGGGCGCGATCGCCCTGCCCGGGCAGGGGGACGCCGGTCACGCCCCGCCTCCGCGGCGCGGGGTCCAGCTGGCGGCCGGCGGCGGCGCGATGCGCGGCCGCACCGGAGCCGGCGCGCCCGGAACCAGCCGCGCGTAGAGCGCGTCCATGCGGGCGAGCACCTCGGGCGGGTGGACGCAGGGCTCCGGCCACTCCCGTCCGCCCTCCTCCACGAACTTCTTGGTGGCGTCGATGCCCACCTTGGCGCCCAGGCCGAAGGCCGTGGAGGCGTGGTCGAGGACGTCCACCGGCCCGTCCAGCACGACCATGTCCCGCTTGGCGTCCACGTTGGCGAAGGCGCGCCAGGCGCACTGGGAGAAGTCGTGCACGTCCACGTCCTCGTCGAACACCACGAGCGTCTTCGTGGCCGACATCTGCCCCGATCCCCACAGGCCGTGCATGAGCTTCCGCGCGTGGCCGGGGAACTCCTTCCGGATGGAGAGGAAGCAGAGGTTGTGGAAGACCCCCTCGGGCGGGAAGGCCATGTCCACCACCTCGGGGAAGACGAGCTGGAGCATGGGCAGGAAGAGCCGCTCGGTGGCGGTGCCCATCCAGTAGTCCTCCATGGGCGGCGGCCCCACCACGGTGGCGGGATAGACCGCGTCCCGGCGGCGCGTGATGGCGGTCACCTCCAGGAAGGGATAGTCGTCGGCCAGCGAGTAGTAGCCGGTGTGGTCGCCGAAGGGGCCCTCCCGAACCACCCCCTGGTCCGACACGTACCCCTCGATGACCACGTCGGCGTCGGCCGGCACGTCGAGATCGACCGTGACGCCCTTCACCATGTGGACCGACTCCTTCCGGAGGAAGCCGGCGAAGAGGTACTCGTCGATGCCCGGCGGGAGCGGCGCCGAGGCGCAGTAGGTGAGCGCCGGGTCGCCGCCGAGCGCCACGGCCACCGGCATGCGCTCGCCCCGCTTCCGGTAGGCGCGCCAGTGGGCGTGGGCGGTCTTGTGGAGCTGCCAGTGGAGCCCGAGCTTGCGCGGCCCCATCACCTGGCAGCGGTACATGCCCACGTTGCGGATGCCGGTCTCCGGGTCGCGGGTGATCACCTGGGGCAGCGTGATGAAGGGGCCGCCGTCGTGGGGCCAGGTGGTGAGCACCGGGATGGAGGAGAGGTCGGGCTCGCGCTCCACCACCTCCTGCACCGGTCCGGAGGAGACGTGCTTGGGCGGAAGCGAGGCGAGCCGGCCCAGCTTCGGGATCATCTTCAGCTTGTCCCAGAGCCCCTGCGGCGGGGCCATCTTGAGCAGCGCGCGCAGCTCGTTGGCCGGCTCGTCCAGGTCCTCGCAGGAGAGCGCCCAGGCCGCGCGCCGCCGCGTGCCGAAGAGGTTCATCGCCACCGGCATGACGCCCGACGAGGGGCGCTCGAAGAGGAGCGCCGGCCCCTCCTGCTTGGCGGCGCGGTCGGCGAGGGCGGCCATGTCGAGCTTCAGGTCAACCGGCTCGGCGACCCGGACGAGCTCTCCGGCCCGCTCGAGACGATCGAGGAAATCACGCAGGGAGCGGTAGGCCATGGGTGGGCGGGATCTACTCCCTTCCAGCCCTTGTTTCAATGATCGTTGAAAGATATGAGTGCGCCCATGCCGCACACGATCCGGGTGGCCCACAGCCCCGACTCCGACGACGCCTTCATGTTCCACGGCCTCTTCTCCGGCGCGGTGACGGCCGAGGGGCTCTCCTTCGAGCAGACCACCGGCGACATCGAGACGCTGAACCACCGGGCCCGCGACGCCGTCTTCGACATCACCGCCATCTCGGTGGCGGCCTACGCCCACGTCTCCGACCGGTACCTGCTGCTCGACGCCGGGGCCTCCTTCGGCGACGGCTACGGCCCCACCGTGATCGTCGAGCCGGGGTCCCGGTTCGGGCGGCTGGAGGAGCTCGCCCGGGCGCGCATCGCCGTTCCCGGCGAGTGGACCAGCGCCTACCTGGCGCTGCGCCTGCGCATCCCCGGCTTCGAGCCCCTGTTCGTGGACTTCAAGGACGTGGGACGCATGGTGAAGCTCGGCAAGGCCGAGGCGGGGCTCGTGATCCACGAGGGGCAGCTCACCGCCCGGGAGGACGGGTTCCGGATCGTCGAGGACCTGGGTGCGAGCTGGAAGGCCCGCACCGGCCTGCCGCTCCCGCTCGGCATGAACGCGCTCAAGCGCGACCTGTCCCCCGAGCTGCGCCGCACGCTGGCGCGGGTGATGGCCGAGACGGTGGCCTTCGGTCTCGAGCACCGCAAGGAGGCCCTCGACTACGCCATGGGCTTCGCCCGCGACCTCGACCGCGAGAAGGCCGACCGCTTCGTGGGGATGTACGTGAACGACTGGACCCGCGACGCCGGACCGGCCGGGAAGGAGGCGGTGCGCCTCTTCCTCGCCGAGGCCGCCGACCAGGGGCTCGTACCCCGGGTGACGCCCGAGTTCCAGGAGCGGTGAGGCCGCCTACTTCTTCGACTCCAGCGCGTTGCGCTGTGCGAAGGCCGCCGGCATGTGCACCTGGTGGCAGGGCAGGCAGCTCATCTCGTTCACGTCGTTGAAGAGCGGCGTGTAGCTCGCCACGGCCGTGTCCCCGCGCCGCAGCAGTCCGCCGATCTTGAAGAGGCGCGCCTTCACGCCCGAGTCGATGAAGTACTGGCGGGGCTGGTCGTGGCAGTTGGCGCAGAGCTGCTCCATCATCCCGAAGCGCTCCATCAGCCGGGTGTAGGCCGAGGTGGCGTCCTTCAGCTGCCCCGCCTCCACGTCGGAACGCACCGCGCCGAGGTCGGTGGCCAGGTCGAGCATCACCTGGTGGAAGGTGAGGTTGCCGGACCCGGTGGAGACGACGGCGTCGGCGAAGCTGCCCCAGCGGTACCGCGCCTGCACCTGGAACATGAACTTCGCGTGACACCCGGTGCAGGAGCCCTCCAGCTTGCCGACGAGCTTCTTGCGCGCCGCCAGGTCCGCCTTCGAGGCCACGGCGGCGTCCATCTCGTCGATCACGCCGGTACGGAACCAGGGCTTCCAGGAGGGCACCATGGCGCCCACCTTGTTCATCTGCTCCCGGAGGCTCTTCAGCGCCACCTTGGCGCGGGCGGGATCGCTGCGCAGCACGGCGCTCGTGGCCGCGCCCGTGCGCATGCCGAGCTCGAGCATCGCCAGCGTGTAGGCGTGCCCTTCCCGGCCGCCCTTGAAGTAGGGATCGAGCTCGGCCGCCGGGATGTCGGCGTCGGCTGCGGCCGACGGAGCGGCCCAGACCATGAGGCCGAGGGTGAAAAGAACAGCAGCCAGCCGTTGCGTGAGCGTCCGCGCCATGCCTGCCTCCCGGTACCGAGGGGCTCCTAGCCTAGCAGCGTCCGATCGGGAAAGTCTCGCCTGTTCACTCTCAGGCGAATACGGCTGGCGCCGCGGCGCGTCAAGATCGGCCCCGCGCCCGGGGGAACTAGAAGGCCCGCTCGGTGAGGGCCACCGCGGAGCCGACCAGGGCGCGCCGGTGCGGGCCGTCGGGCAGGACCTCGAGCGCCGCGAGCGCGGTGCGGGTGTGCTCCCGGGCGAGCGCGCGGGCCGCCTCGACGCCGCCCGAACGGCGCACCGCGTCGATCACCTGGAGGCAGAGGTCGTCGGTGGGGTCTGCGCCGTCGGCGATGGGGGCGAGTCGCTCGCGGAGCGCCGGTTCGGCCTCGAGCGCCCGGATGAGGGGCAGGGTGGCCTTCCCCTCCACCAGGTCGGCGCCGAGCCGCTTGCCGAGCTTGGCCGGATCGGCTGCGTAGTCGAGCGCGTCGTCCACGAGCTGGAAGGCGGTGCCCACCCCCTCGCCGAAGCGGGCCAGCGCCGCCGGCATGGCGCCCTCCCGGCCGGCGGCCCAGCCGCCCGCCGCGCAGGCCCAGCCGAAGAGCGACGCGGTCTTGCCCTCGATCACCTGGAAGTAGTCCCGCTCGGTGGCCCGGAACCCGCCCCGCAGCGACAGCTGCTTCACCTCTCCCTCGACGAGCCGCCGCATGGTGGCGAGCAGCGCCGGCAGCGCCCGAGCCGAGGCCGGGTGGGCGGCGGTGATCTCGAGCGAGCGGGTGAGGAGCCAGTCTCCCGCCAGCACCGAGACGGTGTTCCCCCAGATGACGCGCGAGGCCGGAAGGCCACGGCGCGTGGGGCCGTCGTCGATGACGTCGTCGTGGAGCAGGGTGGCGGAGTGGGTGAGCTCGGCGGCCACGCCGAAGGGGATGGCGTCGGCCATGTTGCCGCCGCAGGCTCCGCAGGCGAGCAGCGTGACCGTGGGGCGGACCCGCTTCCCGCCCGCCGACACGAGGTGGCGGGCCGCGGCCTGGAGCGTGCTCTCCGCGTCCACCGTGGCCCGGGTGAGCTGCTCCTCGAGCGCCGCGAGCTCCTCGAAGAGGCGGGGAACCTGCGCGAGCGCGGCCTGGGCCTTCGCCGGCCGGGCGCCGCCCTGCGCGGCCTCCTCCAGCTGCTCGCGGATCTCCCGATCGGTGCCCATACCGGGCGCGATATAGCGCGCCGCCGTCGGCCCGGTCAAACGACGCCTTCGCGCCGACGCGACGCGGGACATCGGAGAGGACATCGCCTAGCCTGCGCGAGGAAGGGATCCTCTCCTGCGCTCGCTCCTCCGACTCCTCCCCGTCCTGGTCGCGATCGCCGCCGCGGGACCGACCTCCGCCGCGCCCGGCCAGGATCCGCTCGGCGTCCGGATCCCCGGCACGCTCCGCGACCTCTTCCTCGACGTCGTCCCCTGGGATGCGCGGGCGGTTCCCGCGCTGCGGCTCGACGTGGGATGGGCGGCGGCGAACGACTGGAGCACCCCCACCACCCTCGCCCGTGGCGGGGACGTCATGCAGGTGCAGCTCGACGAGCAGGCCGACTCGCTCTTCGTCGCGCTGCGCGTGCCCTGGGGGGTGGTGCTCCGGGCGCCGGAGGGCTCCTTCCTCCACCGGCTCGCCACCGCGCTCGAGATCCGCGGGACCGTCCACTGGGGCGGCTGGATGGATGGGCCCATCGAGGTCTGGCACAAGGTCTTCGCCTACAACGACTTCAACCGCCCCGACTTCCCGCGCAACGAGATCCACGTCTCCCTTCACCCCGAGGGAAGCGCCTCCCCGGTGCAGGTGGACCAGCCCACCTTCGCCTTCGGTGACGTCGTCCTGCGGAACCAGCTCCTGCTCTGGCAGGGGGGCGAGCCGCTCACCGAAGGGGGGCCCGTCCGCGCCGGCGTCTCCCTGCGGCTCGACCTCAAGATCCCCACCGGCTCGCTCCAGCGGCTCGGCGGGTCGGGGGGCTTCGACACGGGGATCGGGCTGCTCGGGACCTGGCAGCCCCTGCCCTGGCTGGTGGGGCACGCCATCGTGAGCGGCTCGTACCTGTCGCCCATGGCGAGCAGCATGCCGATGCAGCCCCGGAGCTGGCAGGGGAGCGTGGGGCTCTCGCTCGTCGCGCTCGTGGGGGAGTGGTCCTTCCTGCTCGAGGACCGCTGGCTGAGCCCCGCGTTCCAGTGGGGCTGGGCCTTCGCCAACCCGAGCGACATCTGGACGATGCAGTCGAGCGCCTACACGGCGGTGACGATGTCCCAGAACCAGATCACGGCGGGCGTCCGCTGGGGGCCGCTCACATTCTGGTTCATGGAGGACTTCACGCCGGGATACGTGCCGGGGTACGGGCCGACCTGGTTCTACGACACGAACGCCCCCGACGTGGCCATCGGCCTCACGCTGACCGTGCAGCCCTGACGTCGCGGCGGCGTGCTACGGTTTCGCCGTGCCGTTCGTGAAGCTCATCCTCTCCTACGACGGGACCCGGTACGCGGGCTGGCAGTTCCAGCTCAACGGGCGGTCGATCCAGGCCGAGGTGGAGCGGGCGCTCACCACCCTGCACGGGGAGACGGTCCGGGTCCGGGCGGCCGGGCGCACCGACGCCGGCGTCCACGCGCTCGGGCAGGTGTGCAGCTTCGCGGTGGAGCGGCCGCTGCCGATCGCCGCCTACGTGAAGGGGATGAACAAGATCCTGCCCGAGGACGTGGCCGTGCGGGAGGCCGAGGTCCGGGACGGGCCCTTCGACGCGCGGCGGGACGCCCGCGGCAAGCGCTACCGCTACCGGATCGAGAACCTGCCCACCCGCTCGCCGCTCTCGCGCCTGCAGTCGTGGCAGCTGTTCCGGCCGCTCGACGTGGTGGCGATGCGGGAGGCCGCGGGAGCGCTCCTCGGCCGGCACGACTTCGGCGCCTTCCGCGCCGCCAACTGCGAGAGCCCCCACGCGGTGCGGGAGCTGCGCCGCCTCGACGTCCTCGACGCCGGCGGCGGCCGCATCGAGGTGGTGGCCGAGGCGACCGCCTTCCTGAAGCACATGGTGCGCAACCTGGTGGGCACGCTGGTCGAGGTGGGGCTCGGGGCTCGCGAGGCCGGCTCGATGGCCGAGCTCCTGGCGAGCCGCGACCGGACGCGGGCCGGACGCACCGCGCCGCCGCAGGGGCTCGTGCTCGAGGAGGTCTTCTACGGGGAGGGGGAGTAGCCGAGCGCCTTCGAGATCTCGCTGGCCTTGGCCTGCAGGATCCGCGCGTTTCTCGGGCCGATGCGGAGGATCTGCTTGTCCACGTCGCCGAGCCGCTCCAGCGCGGGGTCGGCGAAGGTCCAGGTGGTCCCGACCCCCTCGACCACCGCGACGTCCCCGTCGTGGACGGGTGCCGCTCCGATGCGGTGGAGCGCCCGCGCCGCGGCCTTGTCGACCCCGCCGTCCGGGTAGCCGAGCGCCCGGTAGGCCGCATCCACGGCCGGCCGGATCGCCGCCCAGGCGATGACGAACGCGTCCACGTTCACGGACGCGACCGCGTCGCCCAGTCCGTCGTAGCGCGTGTAGGACTGTGGGTCGATGAAGGCCTTGCCGCCCCGGCGGACGACGGAGAAGCGCCCGGCCGGAGCGAGCGGTTCGAGCTGCTTGCGGGGGACGACGTCGTTGGCCAGGTTCTCGACCGCCACGGCCCATCGGCGGGCCACGTCCGGCTCGCCGACGAGGCGCCGCAGGAGCGGGTTCGGAGAGACCGCCTCGAGGAGGGTGCGCTGCCGGGCCGGGTCCACCGACGGACCCGTGGCGGTGGCCGGCGGTTCCGCAGCGGGCGTGGCAGCCTTCGTCTCCGCGGCGGGCGGCGGCGGCGGTGCCTTCGACAGGTACCACCAGAGCCCACCCGCGGCGGCCGCGACGAGGGCGACCACCAGGATCACGGGCGTGGCGGCGCTCGGGGCGTGGAGCGAGGTTCGGGGCCTGTCCTCATCCATCTTCGATCTCCTCAACGACGAGGCCGGCGGCTCTCGCCACCGGCCTCGAAGGTCTTGAGCTCTGGGAAGTGTGATTCTTTGCTTCGCCCCCTTACTTGGCGGCGGGAGCGGCCGGGGCGGCGGGCTTCGCGGCCGGGGCGGGAGCAGCAGCCGGGGCAGCAGCGGCCGGCTTGGCGGCGGGAGCAGGAGCAGCGGCCGGGGCAGCGGCGGGCTTCGCGGCAGCGTCCTTCTTCGCCTTCTTCGACTTCTTGGCGGGAGCGGCCTTCTCGTCCTTGGCGGCGGGGGCCGGGGCAGCGGCCTTCGCAGCGGGAGCGGCGACGGGAGCGGCGGGCTTGGCGGCGGGAGCGGGAGCGGCGGCCGGAGCAGCGGCCGGGGCGGCCGGCTTGGCAGCGGCCTTGTCGTCGGCGAGGGTGGGGGCGGCGAAGAAAGCGACGGCGACGAAGGCGGCGAGGAACTTCTTCATGTGGAAAACCTCTTTCGAGAGTGGGTTGCGGCGAAAAGCCGTATCAACCTCTCCTTACGCAGGTGCCGTGCCGAAACGGGCGATCCGAAAACGATAGAAAATTCAGATACTTGAGTTTCCCACAATGCCCTGGCGGCCTCGCCGGGCGGGGAGAAACGGGGCAGCCTCCGGGCCGCCCGTCCCATTTCCCCCCGTCTCCTCCTTCACTTCCCCTTCTTCTTCTCCTCCTTCTTCGGGGCGTCGGGGGGGCGAGTCCCCCGACGGAACTCGAGCCCTCCGCCCTTGCCCTCGTCGATCACGATGTGGTCGCCGGGGACGAAGTCGCCCTGGAGGAGCCGGGTGGCGAGCGGGTCCTGGATCATGCGCTGGATGGCCCGCTTGAGCGGCCGGGCGCCGTACACCGGGTCGTAGCCGGCGTCGGCCACCGCCTCGCGCCCCTTCTCCCCGAGCTCGAGGGTGATCTGCTTCTCGGCGAGGAGCTTCCGTAGCCGCGCGAGCTGGATCTCGACGATGTGGGAGAGGTCCTCGCGGGAGAGCGGCCGGAAGACCACCACGTCGTCCACCCGGTTCAGGAACTCGGGCTTGAACTCGGCCCGGAGCGCCTCCATGGCGGCCTCGCGCATCTCGTTGCCCGAGTCCTTCCGCCCGCCGAGCCGCATGATCTGCTCGGAGCCGACGTTGGAGGTCATGATGATCACGGTGTTGCGGAAGTCGACCGTCCGCCCCTGGCCGTCGGTGAGCCGGCCGTCGTCGAGGATCTGCAGGAAGACGTTGAACACGTCCCGGTGGGCCTTCTCGATCTCGTCGAAGAGCACCACCGAGTAGGGGCGACGCCGCACCGCCTCGGTGAGCTGCCCGCCCTCCTCGTAGCCCACGTAGCCCGGGGGGGCGCCGAGGAGGCGCGAGACGGAGTGCTTCTCCCCGTACTCCGACATGTCGATGCGGATCATCGCGTCGTCGTCGTCGAAGAGGAAGTCGGCGAGCGCGCGCGCGGTCTCGGTCTTTCCCACGCCGGTGGGGCCGAGGAAGATGAAGGAGCCGATGGGGCGGTGGGGATCCTGCATGCCGGAGCGGGCGCGACGCACCGCCGCCGACACCACCTGCACGGCCAGCTCCTGGCCGATGACCCGCTCGGCGAGCCGCTTCTCCATGGAGAGCAGCTTCTCCTTCTGCCCCTCCATGAGCTTCGACACCGGGATGCCGGTCCACTTGGAGACCACCTCGGCGATCTCCTCGGGCGTGACCTCCTCGCGCAGCATGGCGCCCTGCTTCTGCGCCTCGGCGAGCTCCTTCTGCACCTTGTCGATCTCGGCCAGCACCGCCGGGAGCTTGCCGAACTTCACCTCGGCGGCCTTGTTGAAGTCGGCCTTCCGCTCGGCGTCGGCCTGCTCGTTCTTCACCGACTCGAGATCGGCCCGGAGCGCGGAGAGCTTCTGGATGAGCCCCTTCTCCCGGTCCCAGCGGGCCTTCAGCCCGGAGAACTGCTCGTTGAGGCCGGCGACCTCCTTCTCCACGTCGCCGAGCCGGCGGCGGGAGGCGTCGTCCTTCTCCTTCTTCAGCCCCTGCTTCTCGATCTCGAGCTGGGCGATGCGGCGGCGGATCTCGTCCACCTCGGTGGGCATCGAGTCGATCTCGATGCGGAGCCGGCTGGAGGCCTCGTCCATCAGGTCGATGGCCTTGTCGGGGAGGAAGCGGTCGGTGATGTAGCGGTTGGAGAGGCGCGCCGCGTCCACCAGGGCCGCGTCCTGGATGCGGACCTTGTGGTGGACCTCGTAGCGCTCCTTGAGGCCGCGCAGGATGGAGACGGTGTCCTCCACCGAGGGCTCCCCCACGAAGACCGGCTGGAAGCGCCGCTCGAGCGCCGGATCCTTCTCGATGTGCTTGCGGTACTCGTTCACGGTGGTGGCGCCGATGGCGTGCAGCTCCCCGCGGGCGAGCGCCGGCTTGAGCAGGTTCCCGGCGTCCATGGCCCCCTCGGCCGCGCCGGCTCCCACGATGGTGTGCATCTCGTCGATGAAGAGGATGATCTGCCCCTCGGCGGCGGTGACCTCCTTCATCACGGACTTGAGCCGCTCCTCGAACTCGCCGCGGAACTTGGTGCCGGCGACGAGGGAGCCCATGTCGAGGGAGAGGATCTTCTTGTTCTTCAGCCCCTCGGGGACGTCGCCGTCGATGATGCGCCGGGCCAGCCCCTCGACGATGGCGGTCTTGCCCACGCCCGGGTCGCCCACCAGCACCGGGTTGTTCTTGGTGCGCCGTGAGAGGCTCTGGATGGTGCGCCGGATCTCCTCGTCGCGCCCCACCACCGGGTCGAGCTTCCCCTTGCGGGCGAGCTCGGTGAGGTCCTTCGTGTACTTCTCGAGCGCGCGGTACTGGCTCTCCGCCTCGGGGCTGGTGACGCGGGCCCCGGCGCGCATGTCCTTCACGGCGCCGCGGATGCGGTCGGCCGTGGCCCCGGCGCCGCGGAGCGCCTCGCCCGGAGGGCTCTTGTCCTCGGCGGCGGCGGCGAGCAGGTGCTCGGTGGAGACGTACTCGTCCTTCAGCTTCTTCGCCTCGACCTCGGCCCGCTCGAGCAGCTTCTGGATCCGGTTGCCCATGTAGGGCTCGACCCCCCCCTGGACGCGGGGGATGGCGCGCAGCTCGTCCTCGAGCCGGCTCTCCACCTGCTGGGCGTTGGCGCCGATCTTCTCGAGGAGCGGCTTCGCCACGCCGTCCTCCTGGTGGAGCAGCGCGAGGAGGAGGTGCTCGAGGTCGATGGCCTGGTGCTCGCGCTTCTTCGCCTCGGCCTGGGCCTCCTGGAGGGCCTCCTGGGCCTTCACGGTCAGCTTGTCGGTTCGCATGGGATGGAAGCCTAAGACACTCGGTATGCATGGCAAGTGCCGGCTTGGGTATCCCCAGAGAATCGAGCGCTTTCCGCGCCTTCCGTGGTTAACTGCACTTCTCGATCGGAGGTGGACGATGCGCTCTACGGTGCTCGGTGCCGGTTCCTGGGGAACCGCGCTGGCCTCGGTGCTGGCCAGCAAGGGCTATGTGGTTACCCTCTGGGGGCGCGACGCCCCGGTGCTGGAGGCCGTGGCACGCGACCACGAGAACCCCCACTACCTCCCCGGGATGAAGCTCCCACCCAGCCTGGGTGCGAACGCCAACCTGGGGCGCGCGCTGGAGGGGGCGGAGCTCGTGGTCTTCGCGGTGCCCAGTTCCGAGATGCGCAAGGTGGCCATCGAGGCGAAGCGCCACCTCCACGCCGGCACCGCCGTGGTCTCCGCCGCCAAGGGCCTCGAGGAGGGCAGCCTCCTGTCCATGGCCGAGGTGCTGGAGGACGTGCTGCCCGTGGTCATGCACCCCTACCTCGCCTACATCGGCGGGCCATCCTTCGCGAAGGAGGTGGTGCAGCAGATGCCCACCGCCATCACGGTGGCGGGTCGCTGGGACCGGGTCACACGCTCGGTGCAGGACGCCTTCCACACCCGCTGGTTCCGCCCCTACACCTCGAACGACGTCCCGGGCAACGAGCTCGGCGGTGTCGTGAAGAACGTCATCGCCATCGCCGCCGGCATGTCCGACGGCCTCGGCTTCGGCGCCAACGCCCGGGCGGCCCTCATCACCCGCGGCCTCGCCGAGGTGACCCGGCTCGCGGTGCGCAAGGGGGCGAACCCGCTCACCCTCGCCGGCCTCTCCGGCGTCGGCGACCTCGTCCTCACCTGCTCCTCCGACCTCTCCCGCAACCGGCGCGTCGGCTTCGGCCTCGGCAAGGGGCGCTCCCTGGCCGAGGTGCAGAAGGAGCTCGGGCAGGTGGCCGAGGGGGTCATCGCCGCCCGCACG
>SESG01025608.1_pt1 | contig 18502 bp, 15 predicted proteins | sample 3171421 | NCBI WGS metagenome assembly SESG01 (sample SAMN10866946, study PRJNA518727) | freshwater metagenome | biome: subpolar coniferous forest; feature: holomictic lake; material: water; isolation source: holomictic Lake 227, 6 m and 8 m depth | place: Canada: near Kenora, Ontario | collected... | reverse complement strand
GGTGGGCTGCGTGGTGGGCTCGATCCCCGCCTACTACCTGGGGATGTACGGAGGACGCCCCATCATCGAGAAGTACGGTCGGTACGTGCTCCTCTCCCACCACGAGCTCGACCTCGCCGACCGGCTCTTCGAGAGGCACGGGGCCGCGGTGGTCTTCTGGGCACGGCTCCTGCCGGTCATCCGAACGTTCATCGCCTTCCCCGCCGGCGTCTCCCGCATGAACATGACGAAGTTCATCGTCTACACCTTCGCCGGTTCGTTCCCGTGGTGCCTGGGACTCGCCTGGGTGGGATTGAAGCTCGGGGAGAAGTGGAACAGCGATCCGACCCTCAAGGCCGCGTTCCACCGCTTCGACCTCGCCATCGGGATCGTCATCGTCCTCGCGGTGGCGGCCTTCGTCTGGCACAAGGTCCGCTCGGCGCGCGGTCCCGGCGCCGGTGCGGCTCCGTAGGGACGCGTGGGCCCTGGACGCGGCGCCTGGCTCCTCGCGGCGCTCCTCGCCGCAGCCCCGGCGCACGCCGTCGAGGTGGTGCGGATCTCGCTCGCCGAGGGCGCCACCGAGGTGGAGGTCTCCGGCCCCGGGCTCACGGTCGAGTCGCTGCGGGACGGTGCCGAGCGGCGCCCCGTCCCGGGGGACCGGGCTCGCGTGCGGCTCCAGGGCGACGTGATCACGGTGGATGGGACGCCGGTGGACGGCGCGGGGCTGGCATTCGCCGCGAAGGGTTCCATCCGCTGCGCCGGGCGCGACCTCTCCGGCGAGGTGGAGGTTCGACGGGGTCGGGGAGGGCTCTCCGTGATCGACGTGCTCCCGCTCGAGGAGTACGTCGCCGCCGTCGTGGGGGGCGAGATGCCCGTCACCTTCCCGCCCGAGGCGCTCAAGGCCCAGGCGGTGGCGGCGCGCACCTTCGCGGTGGGCAAGAAGATCGAGGCCCGCGAGCAGGCGCTCGACTTCGACCTGGGCTCCACCGTCCTCGACCAGGTCTACCCGGGCGTGGGCCGGGCCGACCCGCGGGCCCGGGCCGCCGCCACGGCGACCGCGGGAGAGGTGCTGGTGAAGGATCACCGCCCCATCGAGGCCTACTTTCACTCCGCGTGTGGTGGGCGGACCGAGCGGGGAGCCGATGCCCTCGGGCGAGACCTCCGCTACCTGCCCTCGGTCGCCTGCGACCGATGCCAGGGATCCCCGGCCTGGCGCTGGACGCTGCGCCTCCCGGCTGCGGAGCTGGGTCGTACCGCCGGCCTCCCGGGCGACGCCACGCGGATGACGGTGGTGCGGACCACCTCGACCGGGCGGGTGTCGCGGGTCTCGGTGGAGGGGGGCGGAGGGCGCGTGCAGCTCGACGGCGTGGAGCTGCGACGCAGGCTCGGCTACGAGCGGCTGCCCTCCCTCGCCTTCACGGTGAAGGCGGAGAAGGGTTCCTTCGTCCTCTCCGGCCAGGGTCGGGGGCACGGCGCCGGGATGTGCCAGTGGGGCGCCGCCGGATACGCGAAGGCGGGGCAGGACTACCGGGCCATCCTGGTCCGTTACTACCCGGGCGCCGAGATCGCCCGGATGTACTGAGCCCGCGCCATGGAGGTCTCCGAGCTCGACTTCACGCTCCCCGAGGAGCTCATCGCCCAGGCCCCGGTCGAGCCGCGCGATGCCTCGCGCCTCCTCGTCCTCCCCCGAGGCGGCGGCGACCCCGTCCACCGGCGCTTCACCGAGCTGCCCGACCTGCTCGCCCCCGGCGACCTGCTCGTGCTGAACGACAGCCGCGTCATCCCCGCCCGGCTGATCGGGCGCAAGGAGAGCGGGGGCAAGGTGGAGGTGCTCCTCGTCGAGCCCGCGCAGGGTGATGCGGCGGGGCCCGCCCGCTGGCACGCCATGGCCCAGGCCTCGAAGCCGATCCGGGTGGGGACCCGACTCGACTTCGACGGGCTGCGGGCGGAGGTGACCGGGGTCGAGGGGGACGGGTTCTACGAGGTGCGCTTCGACCGGGACGAGCCGGGGCTGGCGGCCGAACTGGAGCGGGTGGGTCGGGTCCCGCTCCCCCCGTACATCCGGCGCGATCCGGAAGTGGCCGACCGGGAGCGCTACCAGACGGTGGTGGCCCGATGGCCCGGGAGCGTGGCCGCCCCCACCGCCGGCCTCCACTTCACCGCGGGACTCCTCGAGCGGCTCGCGTCCCGGGGGGTGGAGCGGGCCACCGTGACGCTCCACGTGGGGCCGGGCACGTTCCTGCCGGTCCGCGCGTCGCGTCTCGAGGACCACCGGATGCACTCGGAGCGGTACGAGGTGCCGGAGGCGACGGCCGTGGCCTTCGCGGCGGCCCGGAGGCGGGGCGGCCGGGTGGTGGCCGTGGGCACCACGGCGGTCCGGACGCTGGAGAGCGCCTGCTCCGGGGGGGAACTGAGCCCCGGGCCGGGGCGCACCGATATCTTCATCCGCCCCGGCCACCTCTTCCGGGCGGTGAACGGGCTCGTCACCAACTTCCACCTGCCCCGATCCACGCTCCTCGCCCTCGTCTGCGCCCTGGGAGGCCAGGAAAACGTGCTCGGGGCCTACCGGAAAGCTGTCGCTGCGAGGTATCGTTTTTTCACTTATGGGGATTCCATGGTTATCCTTTGAGGGGTCCCGGGCTTGCACACGCCGGCGCCATACCCCCGGGTTCGGCGCAAGAAGGAGTCCGCAGTGAAGATCAAGACCGGTGCGCTCAACATCGAGTCGAGTCATTTCCTGGCCGGGTGGAGCCCCGACGTGGGCACCCTGTTCGTGCCCGCGCTCTCCCAGTCTCACGTGGGGGACCGGGTCGTCGTCCGCATCGGCCTGCAAGGGCAACCGGTCTACGCCTCCATCTGCGGCGAGGTCTCGATGGCCCGGCCGGTCGGGAGCCCCTCCCTTCCTCCCGGCGTCAAGATCCAGGTCGACCCCGCGAGCCTGCCCGCGGTGCGTTACCTGGCGGCGGTGGCGAGCGGCGCGCCGGCCAACTTCCGGGTGCGATCCCCGCGGTTCCTGCGGGAGCGACCGGTGGTGGTATCGGTGGGCGGGAAGCGGGTCCGAACGCACACGCTCAGCGTTTCCGAGGCCGGCTGCGCGATCGCCTGGCCCGAGGCCGAGTTCCCGGAGTCGGGCGAGGTCGCTTCGCTCCGGTTCGGCCCCTGGCTCCTCTCCCCGTCCATCGCCGCCGCGGTGAACTGGCGCTCGCCGGAGGACGCGACGCTGGGTCTGAGTGTCATCGTGAAGGGCAGGGGAGGCCGGGCCTGGCGAGAGGTGGTTCAAGAGGCCTCGAGGACTCTCGCCGGCGACGTCTAGTGCCCCTTGACAGCGCACGCGCCGCGGGAGAAACGGGGCCGTGATCCGCTTCCAGCTCCTCGCCGAGGACGGCGCCGCGCGACGCGGCCGACTCGAGACGCCCCACGGCGCATTCGACACGCCCGTGTTCATGCCGGTCGGCACGGTGGGCAGTGTGAAGGCCCTTTCCCCGCGCGACCTCACCGACCTCGGCGCGCGGATGATCCTGGGCAACACCTACCACCTCTACCTGCGCCCGGGGCACGAGCGGGTCCGGCGGCTGGGCGGCCTGCACCGGTTCATCTCCTGGGGCGGCTCGATGCTCACCGATTCGGGAGGCTTCCAGGTCTACAGCCTCCAGGGAACACGTCGGGAGGGGGCCGCGCCGCTCGTGCGGATCGCCGAGGAGGGGGTCACCTTCCGCAGCCACCTCGACGGCTCACGCCACTTCTTCTCGCCGGAGAGCACGATGCGCGTCCAGTTCGACCTGGGCGCCGACGTGATCATGGCCTTCGACGAGTGCCCTCCGTCGAAGGCGGAGCGCTCCTACCACGAGCAGTCGCTCGCCAGGACCCAGCGCTGGCTCGTCCGGTGCCGGGACACCTGGCTCGAGGCCGAGCCGCCATACGGGGAGCGGCCGGCGCTCTTCGGCATCGCCCAGGGCGGGCTCTTCCCCGACCTGAGGCGGCGCGCCATCGAGGAGGCCGCGGCCCTCGACCTTCCGGGTTACGCGCTGGGGGGCTACGCGGTGGGGGAGGAGCCCGCCGAGATGTGGGAGGGGGTGTCCCGCCATGCACCGGAGCTTCCTCGGGAAAAGCCCCGCTACCTCATGGGGGTTGGAACTCCCGAGGATCTGCTCGCCGGGATCGGGGCCGGGATCGACATGTTCGACTGCGTGCTCCCCACCCGGACGGCCCGCAACGGCCTGCTCTTCACGACCCGGGGGCGGCTCAACGTGAAGAACGCCCGCTTCGCCGAGGACGAAGGCCCTGCGGACCCAGGATGTTCCTGCTACACCTGCCGGACCTTCTCCCGCGCCTACCTGCGCCACATCTTCCGGGCCGGGGAGATCCTGGCCCTCCACCTCAACACCGTCCACAACGTGCACCACTACCTGCGGCTCATGGAGGGTGCGCGGGAGGCCATCGAGCAGGGGCGATTCGAGCCCTTCCGGCGCGAGCGGCTGGAGAGCTACGGGCGCGGCCTGGACGGGTAGGGCCCCCGGGGCGATTCGGGGTTGCCTGCCGGCGCAAAGTGTGGCTAAAACACGACGCTTTTTCCAATCACCGGAGTATCCATGAATCCCATCGTCACGGCCTTCCTGGCGCAGACCGCGCCGGACGCGCCGAACCCCCTGATGCAGCTCATCCCGTTCGTCCTCATCGCGGTGGTCTTCTACCTGGTCTTCTTCCGGCCCCAGCAGAAGCAGGTGAAGAAGCACCAGGAGTTCGTGACCCAGCTGCAGAAGGGCGCGGACGTCGTCACCCAGGGGGGCATCATCGGCAAGGTGTTCCAGGTCGACGACAAGACCGTCACCCTCGACCTCGGGGGCGGCAACAAGGTTCGCTTCGTGAAGGCTCAGGTCGCGGCCACGTGGTCCGACGCCCCGGCAGCCTCCGAAAAGGACGCGAAGGAGAAGAAGTAGATGGAGCGCACCTGGTACTGGCGGCTGGGGCTCGTCCTCGCCGTCCTCTTCTGGTCCCTCTGGCAGCTCGTGCCCACCTGGGCCTACTTCCACCTCCCCCCGGAGGAGCGGAACGGACCGGCGTACGAGAAGTCCGTTCCCGGCTGGGCGCCGAACGCGAGCAAGCACCTGAACCTCGGCCTCGACCTGCAGGGAGGCATCCTGCTCGCGATGGGCGTGGACGTTGACCGCGCGGTGAAGGCCAAGGTGGTCCGCCGCGCCGACGAGATCGGCGACTTCCTGAAGGGGAAGAACATCCCGGTGGCCTCGGCCGGTCCCTCCGCCGACGGCAACCGCGTGGAACTCCGCACCTCCGAGCCGAAGCAGGCCGAGCAGGTGGTGATGGACTTCTACGGTGCCGAGATGTCCGCGCCGAACGGCGCGCCCGAGGGCGCCGTGTGGTTCGCCTTCCGGCCCGACGTGATCAAGAACTTCCGGGAGAAGGCGGTGGAGCAGGCGGAGAAGACCATCCGCAACCGCGTCGACAAGTGGGGCGTCTCCGAGCCCGACATCAAGCGGAAGCAGAACTCCCAGATCCAGATCCAGCTGCCGGGCTTCAAGGATCCGGGCAAGGCCAAGGACCTCCTCGGCCGCACCGCACAGCTCGAGTTCAAGATCGCCGACGACGACTCCGCGGTCCTCGACGCGGTCCGAGTCACCATGCCTCCGTGCCCGCAGGGGCCGGACGGCGGCATCGCACTCCCGCTGCCCGTCACCGGCTGCTACTTCGTCGAGCAGGTGGACCTGCCCTCCGGCACCCGCCGCCAGGCCACCTACGTGGCCGCCGGCAAGCGGACCGAGCTCGAGGCGGTCATCGACGGCTCGCTCAAGCCGCTCCTCACTCGCGGCCAGGAGATCGGCATCGGCGAGGTGAACCTCAGCCAGGGGCTCGTGAAGGAGCGCTTCTACCGGACCTTCCTGCTCCACGGGAAGACCGAGCTGACCGGCGACTACATCTCCGACGCCCGCCCCTCCGTGGACAGCTCCAAGGGGGCTGGCGATCCGGTGGTGGCCTTCGCGATGTCCGCCGAGGGAGCGCGCCTCATGGAGCGGCTCACCACCGAAAATCTGGGCCGGCGCATGGCCATCGTGCTCGATTCCAAGGTGGAGAGCGCCCCGTACATCCAGGGCAAGATCTCCTCCAACGGGCAGATCACGCTGGGCACCGGACGCAACTACCAGGAGAAGTTCCAGGAGGCGAACGACATCTCGATCGTCCTCAAGGCCGGCGCGCTCCCCGCGCCCGTGACCATCTTCGAGGAGCGCACCGTCGGCGCCACCCTCGGGCCCGAGCTGGTGCGCAAGGGGACCATCGCGGCGCTCGTGGGCCTCGGCGCGGTGATGCTCTTCATGCTGCTCTACTACCGGATGAGCGGCCTCATCGCCGACGTGGCGCTCGTCGAGAACGGCCTGCTCGTGCTCGCCATCATGTCGCTCCTCGGCTCCACCCTCACGCTGCCCGGCATCGCCGGCTTCGTGCTCACGCTCGGCATGGCGGTGGACGCCAACGTCCTCATCAACGAGCGAATCCGCGAGGAGCTCCGCGCGGGCAGGACCGTGCGGCAGGCGGTCGATCAGGGCTACGACAAGGTCTTCTGGACCATCGTGGACAGCCACGTCACCGCGCTCGTCGCCGCCGTGGTCCTCATGCAGTACGGCTCCGGGCCGGTCCGCGGCTTCGCCGTCACCCTGATCATCGGCCTCCTCGCGTCGATGTTCACCTCCATCGTCGTCACGCGCGTGATCGTGGACTGGTCCACGCGCAACGACAACGCCCGGCTGAGCGTCTGATGCAATTCAAGACCTTCGACATCGTCCCCCACGGGACCAAGTTCGACTTCGTCGGCAAGCGCAAGATCGCGCTCATCCTCTCCACCCTCTTCAACCTGTCGGTGATCGTCTGGGCGCTCCCCCAGGTCCACGGCCTCGACTATGGCGTGGACTTCGCGGGCGGCACCGAGATGCAGGTGAAGTTCGACAAGTCGGTCGATCCCGGTGAGATCCGCAAGCACATCGAGGCCCTCGGGTTCAAGGACGCCATGGTCCAGACCTACGGACCCGAGAGCGACCACGGCTACCTGGTGCGTGTCGGCCGCGTGGCGCTGCTCACGCAGGAGGATGCCACCCGCATCATCACCGCCGTGAAGGCGAAGTTCCCGGTGGTCGGCAACCCGGCCTTCAGTCCCGAGATCGGCGACAAGATCGACTTCGAGTTCCAGGTCCTCCCGAGCGCCGCCGACTTGCAGACCGTGGTCGAGTCCACCGGCACGAGGGTCCGCGAGATCCGCGAGGAGGCCGGGCTCACCGCGGGCACCCGCTCGCTGGCCGTCCTCACCCAGGGGATCCAGGACCGGGTGGAGAAGGAACTGCTCGGCAAGTTCACCGACGCGAAGCCCCAGGTGCTGCGGGTGGAGTACGTCGGTCCGGCGGTGGGGCGCGAACTCCGCAATCAGGGGTTCAAGGCCATCCTCTACGCCATGGCCCTCATCGTGGTGTACGTCGGGCTCCGGTTCGACTTCCGCTTCTCCCCCGGCGTCATCATCGCCATCCTGCACGACGCCATCATCACGCTCGGCTACTTCGCCTTCAGCGGGCGCGAGTTCAACCTCACCTCCGTTGCCGTGATCCTCACCGTGGTGGGCTACTCGGTGAACGACACCGTCGTGGTCTACGACCGGATCCGGGAGAACCAGGGCAAGTACAAGGGGAAGAAGCTCGCAGACATCGTCAACCTCTCCATCAACGAGACCCTGGGGCGCACGATCCTCACCTCGTTCGCCACCGCGCTGTCGCTCGTGGGGCTCCTCATCTTCGGCGTCGGGACCATCTTCGACTTCGCCATGGCGATGCTCATCGGCATCGTCTCCGGCACCTACTCGACCTGGTTCATCGCCGCCCCCATGACCATCTGGCTGGAGGAGCGGGCGGAGGCGGCCCGGCAGGGCAAGGCAGGCGCCAAGGCAGCGTGAAGCTGGGTACGTGATTGCCTGGGTACGCGGGGGGGTCCCCCATTAGTATAGTGTCCGTTCGGTCTAGAACGGCGGGGGGCAACGAAGCTTGGATCCGTTATCGATTGCCATCGCCGCCACAGGCGTCTCTGTCGCGCTCACGATGGGACTCTCCCACCTCATCTGGAGGCGGGGACGGCAGAAGCGGGATGCGGTGGTCCTCCAGGAGAAGCTGGAGAAGAACCTCCACATCCCCCGCTCGCTCCACCCGGTCATCGACACCTCCATCTGCATCGGCTCCCTCTCCTGCCTCAAGGCCTGCCCGGAGGGGGACATCCTGGGCATCCTCAAGGGGGCTGCCACCCTGGTCCATGCCGACCACTGCATCGGCCACGGCCGCTGCGCGGCCGAATGTCCGGTGCAGGCCATCAAGCTGGTCATGGGCACGTCCGAGCGTGGCGTGGACCTGCCCGAGGTGGACGGATACTTCGAGTCGAGCAAGCCGGGCGTCCACGTGGTGGGGGAACTCGGTGGCATGGGGCTCCTCCGCAATGCGATCCGGCAGGGGCTCCAGACCGCGGCACGGCTCGACGAGTTGCTCCCGAAGGGCCAGAAGGGAGGGGCGGGACGGGGGCCAGCCGGCGCCGTGGACGTGGCCATCGTCGGGGCCGGACCCGCCGGTCTCGCCACCGCATGCGCGCTCCAGGAGGCCGGGCGGAGCTACCGGGTGCTCGAGCAGGGTACCTGGGGCGGAACGATGTTCCACTACCCGCGGCGCAAGGTGGTGATGACCGAGCCGATGTCCATCCCGGGCGTCGGCAAGATCGGGAAGAAGGTCATCAGCAAGGAGGAGCTGCTCGAGGCCTGGACCCGGGGCTTGAAGAAGACCGGCGTGTCGGTCGAGGAGAACGTGCAGGTCTCGCGGGTCGAGGGAGAGGACGGCGCATTCACGCTCCAGACGGCGAAGGGGCCGGTGCATGCGCGCAAGGTGGTGCTCGCCATCGGGCGGCGCGGGTCGCCCCGGAAAGTCGGGGCTCCGGGGGAGGAACTCGAGAAGGTCACCTACGGGTTCACCGACGCGGAGCAGTACGCGGGGCGCCGCGTGCTCGTCGTCGGAGGCGGCGACTCCGCGCTCGAGGCCGCCATCCAGATCGCAAAGCTGGGGAGTGCCGAGGTGGCGCTCTCCTACCGGGGCGCGGAGCTCGGGCGCGCCCGGGAGGCCAACCGGAGCAGCATCACCTCTCTCGCCGCGGACGGACAGCTCACGCTGCTCCTGCCGTCCCAGGTGATGGAGATCACGCCCGACGAGGTCCGGATCGATTGGCAGGGGCGCGAATTGCGCCTCCCCAACGACGACATCATCGTCAACATCGGAGGCGATCCGCCGGACGCATTTCTCAAGGCGGCCGGCGTTGACATGCGCCGCTACAAGGGCGAGCGGCTCGGCGAGAAGACGAGCGAGCTCATCCTGCGCCCCGAGCTGCGCCGGGCACGCCGGAGGAGGCGCCTGGGCTTCCTCCTCTACGCATGCCTGGGGACCGCGATCGTCGCCTACCTCGCCTGGAAGGGCTGGGACTACTACCAGCTTCCCAGGATGTCCCGCCTGCGCTCGCCGATGCACAAGGTCTTCAAGTCGGCCGGGCCCTGGGGGCACGGCGTGGGCATCGTCGCCACGCTCTTCATGCTCTCCAACTTCCTCTACCCGGTGCGGAAGCGGACCCGCGCCCTCACCGGGTTCGGGAACATCCAGAGCTGGATGAGCTTCCACGTCTTCGTGGGCTTCATGAGCCCCCTCGTCATCGCCTTCCACGCGGCGTTCCAGTCGAAGAACCTCCTCGCCACCGCCACCGCCACCGCGCTCGGGATCGTGGTCGGCACCGGCCTCGTGGGGCGCTTCATCTACGGTCTCGTCCCGTCGGTGGACGGGCAGGTCGAGGAGCTCGAGCTCATCGCCGCCCGGTTCGAGCGGCTCCGGGCCGATCTCGAGCCGATGCTGGCCGGAACCCGGGACCGGGGTCGCCTCGACCGGCTGGTCGCTTCCGCCGCGTCCGACGTTCCCAGCGGATCCTTGATCCTCGCGGTGCTCCGGGAACCGTTTGCCGGACTGCGCCTCCTGTTCCGTCTCTGGAGCGTGCGCCCCCTCTTCGGTGAGGGGAGCCAGTTCACGCGCTTCCGGCTCTCCGTGGTGCGCCTGCGCCGGCTCCGGTTCCAGGTGGCCTTCTACAGCGGTCTGCGCAACCTCCTCCGGGGGTGGCGGGTGTTGCACGCCTCGCTTGCGGGGTTCCTCGTCTTCGTCATGACGGTCCACATCGGCGTCTCCCTCTTCCTGGGGTACGGACTCAAATGAAGACACATCATCGAGCGGCACCGATCCGGGATCGTCGGGCAGCAGCGATGCTCGTCGCCACGCTGGTCGCGGTCACGGCGTTTCCGCTCCTTGCCCGGGCCGATCTGGTCTCACCTGGCGAACTCTCCCGCGCCCACGAGAAGCTGGAGGGGCTCCAGAACTGCACGAAGTGCCACCAGGCCGGCCAGCAGTTCTCGGCCGAGAAGTGCCTGGAGTGCCACAAGGAGCTCCGGGCCTCCATCTCCGCGGGCAAGGGCTTCCACGGGCGATCCTCCGAGAAGAAGTGCGAGACCTGCCATCACGAGCACCAGGGGAGGGGCTTCGCCCTCGTGGACTGGGGCGACCGGGGCCAGTCTTCCTTCGACCACGCCAAGACCGGCTATCCGCTCACCGGCAAGCACGCCAAGGTGAAGTGCGCCGACTGCCACGACGCGCGACGCGTCACCGACCCCGCCGTGAAGGAGGTGCTCTCGAAGGGGCGCAAGAGCCTGCTCGGCGCGCCGGCCACCTGCGCCGGCTGCCACTTCGACGAGCACCGGAAGCAGCTCGGCGACGACTGCCAGAAGTGCCACGAGCCCGCGAACTGGAAGCCGGCCACCAAGGGCTTCAACCATGCCCAGGTGCGGTACCCGCTCACCGGCGCCCACGAGAAGGTGCAGTGCGCGAAGTGCCACGTGCCGGTCACCGACCCCGACGGCAAGCACTCGTTCCCGCAGGCGGTGGCCCCCACCTACGCCCGGTACAAGCCGCTTCCCTTCGCCCTCTGCAGCGACTGCCACAAGGACCCGCACCAGGGGCGCCTCGGTGCGCTCTGCGTGACCTGCCACCTGGTCGAGGGCTGGAAGGTCATGAGGGGCGCCCAGGGCCCCGGCGCCGCGTTCCACGAGAAGACCCGCTATCCGCTGCGCGGCGCGCACGTCCAGGTGGAGTGCAAGGCCTGCCACGGGCCGTTCCAGGGGCAGGTGAAGGGCGTCTACAAGAACATGGCCTTCGCCGCCTGCACCGATTGCCACCAGGACGCCCACCTCGCGCAGCTGGGCAAGAAGGGGCTGCCCCAGGCGGCGTGTGATCGCTGCCACGCGGTGCAGGGCTGGGTTCCGGTCCGGTTCGAGCTCGCCGAGCACCAGAAGACCCGCTATCCGCTCGAGGGGGCCCACGTCGCGGTCGCCTGCGATCGGTGCCATTCGAAGGATCCAAAGATGACGGAGAAGGTGCCGCCGGCCATGCGGGCCGAGGCGCAGCGGCAGCACCGGCCGCTCAAGCTCAGCCAGTTCACGATGGAGAAGAAGGTAGACCCGAAGCGTTGCAGCGCGTGTCACCGCGACGTTCACCAGGGGCAGTTCGAGAAGCGCATGGCCGTGGACGGGTGCGCGGCGTGCCACGACCAGGCCACCTTCACGAAGACCCGCTTCGACCACGCCAGGGACACCAAGTTCCGCCTCGACGGGAAGCACGGCCGGACGGCCTGCGCGTCCTGCCACGCGACCGCAACCGGGAAGGACGGAAAGCCCTTCGTCCGGTACGCGGGTGCGCCGGTCGCCTGCGCCCGGTGCCACGCCGACCCGCACGCAGCCCAGTTCGCGGTGAAGAAGGTGACCGAGTGCGCTGCCTGCCACGGCGTGGAGGAGTGGAAGAAATTGAAGTTCGTCCACACCGAGCCGTTCACGACCTACGCGCTCTCGGGCAAGCACGAGAAGCTGGCGTGCGAGAAGTGCCACCCGACGGTGAAGGTGGGACGCCTCGACATCAAGCGGTACAAGCCCGTGCCGCGCGACTGCCAGGGCTGCCACGCCGACTTCCACAAGGGCGCCTTCCGGGGGTACGAGCCGTGAACCCGATAGCCGCAGCCGCCGCGCTGCTCCTCGCCGCCACCTCCCAGGCCCAGACGCCCGACGCCTCCGTGACCGCGCCGAAGGCGCCGGCTGCCCACGCCACGGACACGAAGTGCTCCGCCTGTCACACCCCCGATGGCTGGGGAGACGTGAAGTTCGTCCACGAGCGGACCGGATTCCCGCTCACCGGAGCGCACGCCCGCGTGGCGTGCCGGAAGTGCCACGTGGGGGACTTCAAGGAGCCCCTGGCGCGCAGCTGCTCCGGGTGCCACCGCGACATCCACGGCGGCTACGCCGGCGTCCAGTGCGCCTCCTGCCACGACACCGAGGGCTGGAAGTCGAAGTTCGACGCGGACGCCCACCGGCGGACCAACTTCCCGCTGCAGGGCCGCCACGCGCTTCTCCCCTGCGAGCAGTGCCACGGGGACCGGCGCGACCGGTCGTTCGCGCGGTCGACGGTGCCGTGCTGGGAGTGCCACCAGACCGACCTGGCCACCGCCTCGGCCAAGGGGGTTGACCACTCCGGCTTCGCCGGCTATCCGCAGCTCGCCTGCCTCGGCTGTCACGGGTTCTGGCGCTGGAGTCCGGCCACGCTCAACGGCCACGGCACCTGCTTCCCCATCAACTCCGGGCGCCACTCCGGGATCGCGTGCCTGTCGTGCCACGTCACGCTCCCGGTCCCGCTCGTGATCGGTTCGTGCACGAGCGTGCCGTACCCCGACTGCATCCGTTGCCACTCCTGCGCGAAGCATCCACAGACCCAGGGCTTCGTCTGCGCCAACCAGAACTGCTACGGCTGCCATTACGACGGAAAGGTGAACGGCAACGCAGCCCCCACCCAGCTTCGCAGCACGCCCATGCAGAAGCGGGTGAAGCCGTGAGCGCGCTGCCGATCCTGGCGCTCCTCGGGGCCGTGGTGACCGGGCAGGCGACGCCCCCGGCCGGTGCTCCGTCCCCGCAATCCACGGTCCAGCCGGTGCCCACGGTGCCCACGGTGGCCCGGAGCGTGGAGGGGAAGGTGACCTTCGCCACGGCCTCGGCGGGATACCTCGACGCGGGCGCCCTGGAAGGGGTCGCGATCGGGCAGGTGATCTCCCTCACCCGGGGGAAGGTCTCCTCCGGCACCTGCACCGTGCGGGAGACGGCCGACCACTCGGCAACCTGTGCGGGTCAGGGGATCCGCGCGGGCGACCGCTTCGCGCTCGAGACGAAGGTCCCGGGCGCGCCGGCGGTGGCGACCATGGCCCCGCTCCCCAGCGACGAGGAGCTCGGCAGCCGGAACGCAGCGGTGACCGGCGTGCCCGTCGCGCTGGTCGAGGCGAAGGCCCAGCCCCGGGACGTCCAGATCGGTCAGCTCCCGGTCCTGCGGGGCGATCTGGGTTATGCGGTCTGGCTCGCGAGCCCCTCCGGCCCCGGCGACTCCCAGCGGCTCCAGCTCGACGTGCAGGTGCACGGCCTCGACACGTTCGCCGGCTTCAAGCTGGAGGCCGACGCCCGGCTCATGCAGTGGACCCAGCGCAACTCGACCTACGTCCCCGGATCGTCCACCCAGCTCCTGGTCTACGACCTGGAACTCGCCCAGCGCGATCCCCGGAAGTCCTGGAGCGCGGCCTTCGGGCGCGTCCAGCCCTGGTTCGTCCCCGGCGCCACCGTGTTCGACGGGGCCCAGGGTGGGCTTCGTTTCGGCAGGTCCGAGGTGGGCGTGTTCGGAGGCCTCGTGCCGGACACCTGGACGACCGAACCGACGGTGAACCAGTACACCGGCGGACTCTACGCCAACTTCGAGGCCCCCCTGGGCGCGACGCTGCTCTCCGGAAGTGCGCGGGCCGCCCTGGTGCAGAACCAGGCTGTCCAGCGCCACTACGAGGGGGAACTGCTGCTCAGCTACTGGGCGGGAGCCATGCTGGCCGTCAGCGGGGACCTCCGGGTGGGATTCGGGGACGTGCACTCCCCGGGCTACATCGACGCAGGGCGTCTCGCCGTCACGTTCCGCCCGGACCCGATCGTGTGGTTCACGGCCGGCTTCTCCTACTGGGGGCTCACGGTACCGGATGGCGAGCCCATCTCCACCTATCCGGGCCCGTCGCGGCGCGCGGACGGGTCGGCCGGCGTGGAGGCCACGCCCTGGCTGCGCATCGCGGTGCTGGGAGGCTGGGTGAGCGACCTCACGTCCGACCTCTCCCATTCCTACGTCGGTCCCGAGGTCACCTTCACGAAGGTGCTCTCCGGCCTCTCCTTCGGTTACCTGAAGGACTTCGGCTGGGTGGACGGGCAGAGCGCCTGGAGCCAGGTCGCCTGGGCGCCGGCGGAGGGGACCCGCCTCACCGCGCGCGTCTCCTGGTTCCAGACGCTGGAGACGGTCCAGGGCGTCGCCATGCCCGCCACGACGAACGATCTCGGGCTCACGTTGAACGGAGTCGTCGCGCTCAACCGGTGGCTGGCCGTGCGGGCCTCCATCCTGTTGCGAGGCGGGATCGACAACATGGAGGCGTCGGTTCCGTGGGGTACGGCGGCGAACGTGTTCCTGGTGGGGGCCTACTAGCCGGCGGGACGGGGACGAGGCCTCCCGGGTCGCCGGTGCGTAGACAGCGGGGGGTTCTCGGACTGTCGTCGTGAACTTGTCCATCAGGTCGTCGCCGTAGGGGTCCCGCGCTGCTTCCAGGTTGTGGGGTTTGCAGAGGATCCGGCCGTTGGCGACCGTGGAGGGGCCGCCCCGGCCGCGCGGTTGGATGTGGTCCACCTCGAGCTTGACCGTGGCGCCGCAGGTGGAGCCGTCGTGGGTGGGCAGCGGGCTGGACGTGAGTCTGGCCGGCCTTGGCCTTCTCGAGGAGGGCGAGGAAGTCGCGGGAGGCCGTGAGGTGGATCCGGCTCAACGTGGCCGTCATCGGTTCGACGAGGGTGCGCGGCGGATCGACTTGAACCCGTTCGGGGTGGGTCGGACGCGGTTCAACCGCTGAACCGACGGTCCGTTCCACGGTCACGACCGTGCGTTCCGGAACCTTCTCCACCGGCCGGATCCCGGCCACCAGCTCCTTCGCCTCCTGCGGGACCGGTGGAAGAACTTCGGCAGGGTTTCGACCCGGTTGTCCTCCGTCATCACCTTGGAGAGGCCGGTGCACCGGTGGAGATGGACGAAGAGGCTCGGGTACCCGAGTCGCCGGGAGATGGCCAGCGCGCCGATCCCGGGGGGCCCAGCCATCGGAACGCGAATTCGCCCGAGAGTGCGTCAAGCACTCCCCGTCACACGCCCCATTTTTCCGATGGTCCGTATCACGGAACGCCCGCCCCGAAGCGCCGGAGGCCGTGTGTGTCCCGCCTGCGCAAGGTAGGGCGGTCACGAGGCGGCGGCAGTCGTCGTCCTTGACGCCTTGAATCTCGCTGGCGTCCGGTTACACTGCGCCGCGTGCTCCGATGGCGCTAAGCCGCCGGTTGCCTGGAGGAAATCCCATCTTGAACCGTCCGCTCGTCGCCCTCGCCGCAGCCCTCGCCATCGCCGGATGCAAGAAGAACGAGCCGGTGACCGCAGCCCCCGTCGCTCCTCCCGCGGGTGCGTTCCCCGCGGGTGGCGCCCCCGGGATGCCACCGCCGTCCATGCCGCCGCCCGCGATGCCACCCGGCGGGGGAGGAATGCCACCCGGCGGGATGATGGGGGCGCCCAGCATTCCCGGAGGCGCATCCAGCTTCGACCAGCAGATCGCCGTCGGGAAGCAGATGGTCGCCCAGGACCCGAAGAACATCCAGGCATGGGTCGGGCTCGGGAACCTCTACTTCGACAGCTTCAAGGCGACCGGCGACCGGCAGCGGGCGCAGGCCTCCATCGACGCCTACGCCAACGCCCTCGCCATCGACCCGAAGAACCCCGACGTGCTCACCGACCAGGGCGTGATGTACCGGGACCTCGGCCAGAACGACAAGGCGCTCGCCAACTTCGTGAAGGCGAACCAGCTGAACCCGAACCACATGCAGAGCCTCATGAACGCCGGCGTCGTCTACTCGGAGACCAACCAGCCGAAGATGGCCGAGGAGGCGTGGCTGAAGGTCATCGCCACCGACAAGACCGGTCAGTTCGCCGGGCAGGCCGGCGCCGCCATCGCCGAGCTTCGCAGGCGCCAGGCTGGCTCGGGCATGCCCGCAGCCCCTCCGGCCCGCTGATCCCCCCCCACCTTACAGAGCCGCACGGAGGCTTCCATGGCCCGCAAGATGAACTTCAACGCCGGACCCGCAGCGCTGCCGCTCCCCGCACTCGAACGGGCGCGCGACGAACTCCTCGACCTCGCCGGAAGCGGGATGTCGGTGATGGAGCACAGCCACCGCGGCAAGGAGTACGAGGCGGTGCACGACGAGGCCCTCTCTCTCCTCCGGGAACTGCTCGCCGTCCCGGCCAGCCACGAGATCCTCTTTCTCCAGGGCGGTGCGTCGCAGCTCTTCGCCCAGATCCCGATGAACCTCATGGAGAAGGGCAAGGCGGCCCAGTACCTCGTGACCGGCGCCTGGGGCGAGAAGGCGCTCGGCGAGGCGAAGGTGGTCGCGACGATGCTCGGCGCCTCGGTGTCGAGCCAGTCCACGGGTACGGGTGACGGCAAGGAGAAGAGCTACGTCCGCGTTCCCGCCCCGGCCGAGGTGAAGGTGGACCCCGCCGCCTCCTACCTCCACCTCACCTCCAACGAGACCATCCACGGCGTGGAGTTCAACGTGGAAGCCGCCCGCGCGTTCCCGGCCACCGGCACCGTCCCCCTCGTGGGCGACATGTCGAGCGACTTCCTCTGGCGGCCGTTCGACGTCTCCCGGTTCGGCCTGGTGTACGCCGGCGCCCAGAAGAACATCGGACCCTCGGGCATCGTGGTGGCCATCGTCTCGAAGGAGCTCATCGAGAAGGGGCGCAAGGACATCCCCAAGATCTTCCAGTTCCGAACCCACGCCGAGAACAGGTCGCTCTACAACACGCCGCCCACCTTCGGCGTTTACATGGTGCGCAACGTGCTCGCATGGCTGAAGGGGCTGGGCGGCCTCCCGGCGATGGAGGCGGCCAACCGGAGGAAGGCGGCGCGTCTCTACGGCGCCATCGAGGCGAACCCGGCCTTCTACCGGTCTCCGGTGGAGCGGGAGAGCCGGTCGGTGATGAACGTGGTCTTCCGGCTGCCCACCGAGCCGCTCGAGGAGCAGTTCGTCGCCGAGGCGAAGAAGCTCGGCATGGTCGGCCTGAAGGGGCACCGCTCGGTCGGCGGCATCCGGGTGTCCACCTACAACGCCGTCCCCTTCGAGTGGGTGGACGCGCTGGCGTCGTTCATGGCGGAGTTCTCGAAGGGCAAGTAGCGCGGCGGGCGCGACGTCCGCGTCGTCACTCCCAGTGTACTCTCCGCGTCCGGGAGGCAGGACGACGAGGCAACGCGCCTCCGGCCCGTGACGTAGGCAGGAGACGCCCGACGAGCTCGACTCCGGTACTGCCTAGCCGGGAGAGGGATGACCCACCACGGCGCCGCTCCGGAGCGTGAGGAGCGACACCTCGGGCGAGGCATTCAGCCGCAGGTTCACGCCCACGTTCCCGACACCGCGGTTCACGTAGAGCTGGACCGTCCCCACCTGGTAGAGCCCGTCCAGGTAGCGCTCCTGCACGATCCAGCGGAGCGCCGGCATCAGGAGCGGAACGTTCACCTGCCCGCCGTGGGTGTGGCCGGAGAGGAGCAGCATCGGCTTGCCCCAGTTGGCGAGGAGCTCCGCCGTCTTCGGGACGTGGGCGAGGTAGAGGCGCGAGCCCGGGGCGGCCCCCTTCATGGCGAGGGGCGGATCGGCCGACAGCGTCCGGAGGTCGTCGATGCCCACCACGGTGAAGGGCGCGCCGCGAAGGCGGAGCGTGGTGTTCTCGTTCAGTAGCACGCCGTAACCGAGATGCTCGAGGGCCCCGGCGGCGCCGACCGGGTCCACCCAGCGATCGTGGTTCCCCAGGGTGGCGAGGGTGGGGGCCTCGATCCCGCCGAGCTGTTCTCCGATGAGGGAAACCCCGTCCCGGTTCCGGGTCAGGTAGTCGCCGGTCAGGACGACCAGGTCCGGACGGAACCGATTCGCCTCGGCGACCGCCGCCCGGATGCGATCCACCGGGGTGAGGCTCCCCACGTGGATGTCCGACAGCTGCGCGACCCGAAGCCCGTCGTGGGCGGGATCGAGGTCGGGGACCACGATCTCGCTCGGTTCCGGCGTCACCTCCTCGGACGAGGCGAGGGCCGGGGCGGGCGCGGCCGACGCGGCGACTGCGGCTGCAGCACCCAGCAGGAACTGTCTGCGCGTCACGGAGGGCATCGGTGGTGCAACGTACACGGGGGCTATCTTCTTCCGACGTCGGGACCTGTTGCGTGGAGCCGTGGCGTGGCCACGCCGTCGTAATGAAGTGAGGCGCCCGGGGATCGAACCCGGAACCACCGGCTT
>SESG01002989.1_pt1 | contig 18515 bp, 13 predicted proteins | sample 3171421 | NCBI WGS metagenome assembly SESG01 (sample SAMN10866946, study PRJNA518727) | freshwater metagenome | biome: subpolar coniferous forest; feature: holomictic lake; material: water; isolation source: holomictic Lake 227, 6 m and 8 m depth | place: Canada: near Kenora, Ontario | collected... | reverse complement strand
CTGACAGAATGATGAGTCTCATGTTCTATAGTATTAAATTAAGCTGAAAGACGGATCAAAATTGATAAAATTTATAAAACTATCAACCATTTTTGTTAAAAAAGAAGATTTTATTTTTGGTTTGATTCTAAATTTGGTCATGCAATTGCAACATTATTAAACTTTTTGGAGAATACCCCGTACTTATAACCATATGGTGTAGTCTCAATTGTTAAGAAAAGGTTTCCTCTGGCCTGTCCTGTTAAACCATTGTTATACTTTACTGTCAAAAATGATCATTGTTCGGATCTGCAGGAATACTGATCCATTTTTAAGTAATTATGCCCCTTCACCTGACTATACCATTTGGTTAAGATATAAAAAAAATCGTTATGGCTTTAAAATTGAATCAGGAGAGTTCTCTATGAAAAAAATTATCTCTCTGATTTTCATCCTATCTATATTCACTGTCCAACTTCTGCAAGCTCAGAAAACCGTATTTTCCGGCAAGATCACAGAGGCAAAGACAGGGATGCCTATTCCTTATGTGACGATTGTTTTCAAAGGGACTTTCATCGGGACTATGTCCGACCTGAACGGAAACTTCAATCTCAGTTCCAATACACCCACAACTACGATTGAAATCACCTGTATCGGATACAAAAGGAAAGAGATTGCTGTTAACCTGAAGCAATCTGTCAACTTGAAAATTGTACTCGAAGAGGACATGATTATGACAGGCGAGGTGGTTGTCCGTCCGGGAGAGAATCCTGCAATCCCATTGTTCAAAAAGATCGTCGAACACAAAAGAGAGAACAATCCCGCCAACTTCCCATCCTGGCACAGCAGTTTGTACTCTAAAGTTGAAGTCGACCTGAAGAATATCGACAAGAATTTGAGAACAAAAAAAATTCTGGAGTCCTTTGACTTCGTCTTCGACTACATGGACTCACTCAAAACCGAAGGAAAAGCTTTTTTACCTGTTTTCTTTTCTGAGACTTTCTCCAATTATTTTCATGAAGAAGGCACCCCCAAAGACCGGGAGGAAATCGTAGCGAATAAGGCATCAGGAATGACCACCAACATGATTTCAAAGTTTACAGGGAAACTCTATGAAGGATTAAATCCCTACGATAACTTTCTGATGATCAAGGATGTCGGTTTGATATCTCCGCTTAATAGCCTTGGGTTACAGTTCTACAAGTATTACCTTCAGGATAGTACGGTGAAGGAAGGGAAAAAATATTACGAACTTTCCTTCAAGCCCAAATCAGTTCAAAGCCCTTCTTTTAGAGGTCGGTTCTGGGTCGAAGCAGGCAGCTATGCCGTAACCAAAATAGACATGCAGTTATCTGAAAAAGCGAATGTCAATTTTGTCAATAATTTCAAATATTCAGTCGAATATGCCCTTGTAAGCGATAAATGGACGCCGAAAAACGAATTGATTGTGTTGGATGTCGACATTCAAAAGAATGCAAAATCCAAAAGAATCGGAGTCATTGGACGAAAAACCAATTTTTATCAGGATTTCATTTTTGAAAAAGCCATTGGTGTCAAACTGGAGGCCAATGAACAAATTTCCGTTCGCGACGATGCCTACAACAGAAATACAAAATTTTGGGAAGATTCCAGACCCATCGAGCTTCAGAAGAGAGAACAAGGAATATACACCATGGTTGATTCCATCAAGCATGTGCCCTTGTACAAGACCGCATCAGAATACCTGTATATGTTGTATTATGGCTACCGCGATCTGGGTAAAGTAGAAATCGGTCAGTATTACTCCTTTTATTCAAATAATCCGGTGGAAGGAAACAGATTCAAGTTTGGAGCCCGTACGACCATGAAATTCAACCCCAATCTCCGGATCAACGGCTATGTTGCCTATGGTTCGCAAGATGAACTCTGGAAATACAGCGGCGGTTTCGAATACTATTTCTCAAAAAAACCAAAAGATTATCTTTCTGTTCAATACAAGCATGACTACGAAATTTTCGGCAAAAGTGACAATGCCTTCATGATAGATAATGTTCTGAATACCCTCTTAAAAAAGCGTTCATTCAATAAATTGAATCTCACCAACCGGATCGCGATCAACTATGAAAAAGAATGGGTGGCAGGCTTAACCAATAAATTTTCATTTAACGGCACTAAGTTTTTCAGCGCACCTTTCGTCCAATTTATCGCTCCATCAGGAAACGTGATCCCTTCCATTACGAACAGCGAAATAGGGATCAACACACGTTATGCCCCGAATGAATATTATATCCAGGATGGCTTTGAAAGATCTAAATTTGAGAATTCCAAACCCATTTTCAACCTGAGTTTGTCCAAAGGCATCAAAGGTCTGCTTGGTGGAGAGTTTGACTATTTGAGGGTCGAAGCAAAGGTCAACCAGAAATTAAAGTTAAATCCATTCGGATTCCTCTACTATTCCTTGCAGGCAGGCCGTATCTGGGGCGAAGTTCCTTTCCCGCTGATGAAAATTCATGAGGGGAACGACACCTATGTCTATGATTTCTACTCATTTAATATGATGTTCATGCAGGAATTTGTGAGCGACAAATATGCAACCATATTACTGGAACACCATTTTCAGGGCTATTTTCTGAACAAGATTCCAATATTCAGACGGTTAAAATGGAGAGAATTGGTTGGTGTACACACTTTATGGGGAAATTATGACCCCTCACAACATACCTCAATGCTCTTCCCGGAAGGAATGAAAGGGTTACAAAATAATCCTTACACCGAACTTTCCTTAGGATTGGAGAATGTATTCAAAGTCTTCAAAATTGTGGGTGTATGGAGAACTAATAAACTGGACCAGACCGGTTCCCGGTTTGGAATAGTAGGCACCATGCAAATAGCGTTGTAGAACGCTTTTCACAAAAAGAAATCCGGCGATTTCAGCAAAATGTTTTCACTTTAGCTACATTTGCGCCATCCAAAAATGTACCCATGCAAATTAACCACCTTGGTGAAATTACAGGCATTCTGACGGCTGTCTGCTGGACGGTTTCAGCCCTCACTTTTTCAGTGGCTACCCGACGTGCAGGGTCCCTGACCGTAAACCTTTTCAGACTTTTATTTGCCATGATCATGTACATGGCCTGGTCTAGAGTGATGAGAGGGATGTGGTTGCCTACTGATGCCTCACCTGAAGCCTGGAAATGGCTTTCAGTTTCAGGATTCATCGGATTTGTTCTGGGTGATTATTTCCTTTTTTATTCCTATTCGTACCAGTCGGCCAAGGTTTCCATGCTGATCATGTCTCTTGCCCCTCCTATCGCGACCCTCTTCGGGGTGATTGTTCTCCACGAAAGCTTTACCTGGCTGAATTTTCTCGGGATGATTCTCGTTCTTTCAGGTATTGCCATTGTCATCCTGAAACGCGAAGAGGTAGATGATAAAATGACACACGGACTAAATTATCCTATCAAAGGCTTGCTGCTTGCATTTGGCGGTGCTGCCGGCCAGGGTATCGGAGCGGTATTTTCCAAACTGGGAATGGGAAGTTATGATCCATTTTCCTCCTCACAGATCAGAACAGTAACAGGAATCATTGGTTTTATCCTGATTATCAGCCTGACAAAGAACTGGAAAAATGTAAAAACATCCATCCTGCACAACAAAGCGCTTAAACCCCTTTTGGTAGGTTCATTCTTTGGCCCCTTTCTGGGTGTATCACTGAGCCTGCTTGCGTTTCAACATACCAAGGTAGGTGTCGCCTCCACACTTATTGCAACCGTGCCTGTCTTTATCCTTTTGCCCTCCGTCCTGTTTCTGGGTGAAAAATTAAACTGGAAAGAGGTGATTGGCGCATTCCTGGCTGTCGGGGGGATGTTTGTATTTTTCATTTAACCCTACTTCGGCCATGGACTTTCTTTCTCTGACCCTCCTGCGTCAAAGTGACCGCGCCTATATTGATCAGCCGGTCGAACACGAAAAACTGGAACGAATTCTGGAATGTGCTCGTATGGCCCCCTCGGCATGTAATGCGCAACCCTGGAAAGTGATTGTTATCGACCAGCCGGAATTAAAAAACAAAATTGCCGATGCCACTTCCAGTCAATTAATCGGAATCAACCACTTCACCAAACAGGCTCCCGTTCATTTGGTGATCGTTGAAGAACCCGGCAACTATTCTTCGCAATTGGGTGGTTGGATTAAGAAAAAGCATTTCCCGCTGATCGATATCGGAATCTTCGCAGGTCATATTTGTTTGGCAGCGGCAACGGAGGGATTGGGTAGTTGCATGATCGGATGGTTCGATGAAACAGTGGTGAAAAAAACTCTTGGGATTCCCTCATCAAAAAGGGTCGCGCTCATTGTTCTGATTGGTTATCCCGCAAAGGAAACGCGGAATAAAAAGAGAAAAGAAACCTCGGAGATTGTCAGTCACAACTCATATAAGTAATGAAAAGTGACAGGCAACTTCACTTTTCACTTTTGGGGAGAACTTCCTCGATGACGCTTCCTGTAGTCCCGGCCGGAGGAACAATACCAAGCAACGCACAGATCGTTGGAACAACATCAGCCGCATCCGTCTTTTTCAGGGAAGCACCTTTTTTAACCCCTGCGCCATACCAAACCAATGGTACCTGGTCATTGTCTGTGTAATCAACTGCTTTGTACTTGTCCTTCGGAAGCCATCCCTCTTCATAGCGAATCATCACATCACCCGATCTTTTGATGTAAAAATTGTTTTGAAATGATGCCAGCGGACCTCCCAAAAAATTATCTGATTCAATTTCGGTGGCGGCTTTTGCGTAGGCGATTCCCTCAAACTGATTCAGGAATCTGGCAATATCTATTTGCATGTCCCTGAGGTTGATTTTCTTCTTTGTCACCAGTTCATGATTCAGGTACAGTTGCTGATTACTGAACTTTTCAACCCACACCCCTTCTCCGTATTTGATATTTAAATAGGACTTCAAAAGTGCAACAGAACTTTCCGGATCAAAAATTCCAGTGTTCATCCGGTATTTCTCCTTCAAATAGTCAGCATGATAGGAAACGCTCGAAGTGGAAGTGAGAAAAATCAATACATTTTCTGTTCCGTAGCCACTTTCGATGTATTTCAACAACTCAGCAATGTCTTTATCCATCCGCAGGTAAGTGTCCTCCATTTCGACTGAAAACGGTCCAAAATTGCCGCATTCTTTATCCATTGAGGAGAAAACCAAAGTCAGAAGATCTGGAATAAAGTCGTATCCGAGCTGCTCCTTGGGAATCAACTGCAGGGCGAAATCCTTGAGATAAGTGTTGGCAAAGGGAGTATTTTTAAGGAAGGAATAAGACCCTCCGGATTCTTTCTTCAGTTTGGCAAGATCGTAAGGAAAATTGTGATATTTACCCAGAAAGCCACTCTCATGAAGAGAAGCACTTTCCACGCTCTCACTATAACCAATTTGGTCTGTTAATGTTTGCCAGTTGTAGTCCAGGTATTTGTCTGCCAGTTTGAATTTATTGAATTCGGCGGCCCAAACAGGGTATTGCGCCATATAGTAGGAGCTGGAAATCAGATTTCCTGTCTTGTCGTCCAGCCAGTAGGCACCATCCGCAGCATGACCGGCAGAGAATACAGCTGCATAATCATTCATTGCGATGCTGAACACCCTAGATCGTCCCTTAGTTACAAGTTTTAACCGATCACCCAGAGTTGGTGTCATTAACCGGATTGCCGATCGTTGGCCGGATTTGGAATCTGAACCGATTGTTGAATACAAATTGTCGAAGGTACAGTCAGTTTCCTTGTTGAGTAATCGATCAATCCAGTTGTCATTCACAATCCCGTGATGCGAAGGCGTGGTGCCCGTAAATAGAGTCGCCATACCTACTGTTGGGCGCTGAATAAGATTGTTCACGTGGTGGTTGGCGCATATAAATCCTCCTGAATAAAGCCGTTTAAAACCATCCTCCCCAAATTTGCTCCAATACCGTTCGATATAGTCAGGATGCATATTTTCAACCACCAGCCCAACAATTAATCTGGGAGCAGCCGATGAAACAGTTGTATGCCCCTGGGCAAAAAGAAAAAGAGGAAAAACAAAACAGACAAAAAACAAAAAAAAGCGCCGAACCATACCTGATAATTTTAGACAAATGTAACGACTTGAGTCGAACAGACAAAAAACAATTATTTTTGCACTTAATTTGATACCATTAAAATCAGCAGCAGTGATGAATCCGGTAAAAGAAGTTTGTGTAGAATCGTATAACGAAGCGTTGAAGGCAGTCGCTGCGGGAGCCACACGCATTGAACTTTGTGAAAATCTTTCGGTAGGAGGCACAACACCTTCTTACGGAACCATCAAAAAATGCATTCAAAAACTGAATGTTCCCGTCATGGTGATGATCAGGCCGCGAGGCGGCAACTTCATCTACACCGATGATGAATATGAAATCATGCAGGAAGACCTGCTTCGTTGCAAAGAATTGAAAGCCGCAGGGGTTGTCCTCGGATTACTTGGCGAACATGGTGAAATTGATGCGCAACGCACCCTGCAGCTTGTCCTGCTTGCCGGAAGTATGGAGGTTACCTTTCACAAAGCCATAGATGTGGCGGAAAATATCCCCGAATGCGTGTCAATCCTCAAAAAAACTGGAGTAAAGAGAATCCTTTCGTCCGGCGGTGAAAAAACCGCACTTGAAGGTCGTTTGATGCTGAACAGGATGATCAGGCTTGCTGCACCGGAAATGTCGATTGTCGTAGCCGGGAAGGTGACCCACGAAAACTTTGAAGAAATCAGCAGTATCATACCTTCAGGCGAATACCACGGCCGAAAACTGGTCGATTTCTGACTTTCCGGTATCAATAGCCACCATCAAAATGATCAATAAAAATGAATAAAATCAGATTTAAATACTTATTACCCGTCATACTTCTTGGCATCTCTTTTGCAGTTTCCGCTCAGGTAATTAATCTGCCCAACTTTCGGATGCCATTCACCGCAAAGCATGTCTTTCTTTACCGACTTAATGCAGACACGCTGTTTGGAGAAAAACAAAATGTGATTGTGGCAGAAATAAAAAAAGATGTGACCCTGTCAGGAAATAAATTGGCCATAGCCTTTGCTGATTCTGCCTTGAAGCAGACCAGTATATTTGCCAAAGAAAATAAAGCATTGGTGGCACTCAACGGGGGTTTCTTCAATGTTGAAAAAGGAGGTTCGGTCTCCTATCTTGAATCGGCAGGAAAAGTAATTGCCAGAAACAGGAAACCAAAGGAAAAATGGGCAAAAACCGATTCATTGCTGAACGGAGCTATTGTTCTCGATTATAAGGGAAATCTGAAAATAGAGGTTGCAAAATCTGAATCATTCTACGAACATTCCGATCAGGAACAAGCTGTTCTGGTATCAGGTCCGGCCTTGCTGGCAGGTGGTGAAAAGCTGCAACTGGAAAACTCCGAATTCGTAAAAAAAAGGCATCCCAGAACATGTTTGTGCACTACTCAAGATGGCGACATTTTATTTGTTGCCATCGATGGCCGCAGTGAGGCTGCCTCCGGTATGAATCTGAAAGAAGTTCAGGGGTTTTTATTGCGACTGCAATGCAGGGATGCAATCAATCTGGATGGTGGTGGCTCTACCACTTTATGGGTCAATGACGGCGTTGTAAAGGGGATTATTAACACCCCCAGCGACAAGGCAGGTGAACGGCCGGTTGCCAATGTCATACTGATTCGGGAATGAAACCTCAATTTTCGTTAAGAATCGATGAACCATGACAACCTGATTCACTGTTGCTGTCGACCATATTTTACGTAACCTGCCGAACCGATTTCTGATGCTATAAGTTTTTGGTTCTCTTGCAAATTTCAAGATAAACCGTCACCTTTATGATGTGTTAAATATTCCGGAAATTGAAACTATTGATTTTTACCTTTTTATTGCTCCTATTAGCAGGTACCTTATCATCAAAGGATTTAAAATCCGGGTCAATTGGTGAAGGCACGGAAGGATCATTTCGACCATCCCCAGCGATACCAAAAGATCATAAACCGGAAGTGAAACCTTGGAAAGGCAGAAGATCGGACGATTCTTCATCGGTTCTGACACCTTTGGCCCCAATTCTCACCTCAATTAAATCTCCTAAACTTATTTTAATACCTACCGACACATCAAAATTAATACCCATAAGCACAATAAGATACAAGCAAAGCCTCAACGAACTGTCCCTCAAAAGTAGTTTTGCCAAAAATATTATGGGATATTTTGTAACCTCACAGGGAACAACCATTGATAATGCAGGAGTTGAGAGTATCACCTATTTCAATACGTTCCAGGGCAAAAAAATTGCATCGATCAGCGTCGTCAGACTTCATCCTTTTGGAACTTCCATGGACAACACCTCACAGGATGCTACCAAATGGATTCAAAAGGCGGGTAACAGGCTACACATGAATACGGTTGAAAGCAAACTGATGATGCAAATGCAATTTCATGAAGGAGAATTGGTCATTCCTAAGGTGATGGCTGAAAGTGAAAAAATATTGCGCGACAGGAACTACATCGAGGATGTCTCAATCCGCCTCGTTCCGGTTGATAACAATCCGGATGAAGTGAATGTCATCATCGTCAGCAAGGACAAATTTGAATACGGGGTCAATTTTGGTGTCAGCAAAGACAACAGCGATCTGGAGATTGTCAATGCTAACATGTTCGGACTGGGGCACCGTTTAACTTTCGGATTGGCCCAAAAAAATGCCTTTCTACCGAAAGTAGGCGTATACTCCTCCTACCATATCGACAATATTTTCGGCAAATTCATCAACTCAACAATCGGATTTTCTGACACTTACCTCAAAAAAGATTATGTCTTTTCGATTGACAGACAGTTCCTTACCTCACAGGAAGAAAATGTTGGCGGAGCCTCTTTTGATCACGTTTCCAGATACAATTACATTGCAGAGGATCATCCAATTGCCATGGATACTACTGTCGCCTATGTCACAAGCGACCTCTGGTTTGCCCACGCATTTTCCGGCCCAAAGAATCTTCTTAACAAGACTATACTCTCATTCAGGTATTACCATCAGGTGTTTGATCTTCTTCCTGATAAATCGTTCGGAAAAAGCGAATTTCTGAGAAATCATGATTTTTTTGTCACCGGAGTGGGGTTTTCAAGTAGAAATCTGTACAAAAACAGCCTGGTTTATGGCTATGGGGTTACTGAAGACATTCCTTATGGGCACTACTTTCAAATCAATGCCGGACTCGACAAATCACAGTTTGGGGTTTGGCCATATATGGGCTTCTCGTTAAGCAATGCCATAATTGGAAGTGAAGGAAGCTATTTCTTTGGACAGATTGCACTGGATGGTTTCCTTGACAATAACACAGTCAAACAGGGAACCCTCCTGGTTAAAGGGAATTTCTTCTCCAGAAAATTCTTTGCCCAGGGTGATCCGGTCAGGCAATTTATCAACATTGAATTACAGGGGGGGATCAACCGACTTGATGAAGAGTACATCACAATTAATAATCACTATGGTATCAGAGATTTTCACACCAACGAATTAAGAGGCAAATGCAGGTTGAAATTAAATTTCGAAACGGTAAGGTATTTAAGGTGGAGTTTCTATGGTTTCAAATTCACCAACTATCTCTATGCTGATTTGGCCTTTTTATCCGACCGTTTGAAAACCATTCTTTCGCAGGACTTTTATGCAGGAATCGGAACAGGCATAAGAATTTTTAATGAATCACTCATCTTTAAAATAATTGACATCCGGCTTTCCTGGTTTCCTATCTTGCCCCCGGAAGGAATGAGTCATTTCGGAGCTAATTATCAGGGGATAACAAAATCCACTTTCGATGATTTTCTGGGGAAGAAACCTGAAGTAATCAGGTACCAATAGGCTATAAAAAAACTATGCAACCTGCAGACCGGATACAACAACGATAGCCTTGCATTTTTAGCAAAGCTTTACGTAAAAACTATTTTTGTCTTTTGTACTTCTCACTTACATTATCCGGTTACTGATTCTTTCTGCAAGGAACGAATAAAGTAACTTACTAATGTTTTTACCTCTTACCTTTCTTTTTTGATTCTTTTACTGATTAAATTCTCTGTTTGGTCCATTTTCCGCATTTATCAGTTACCGAATCGTCTTGCAAGGAACAATTAAGCAACCTATTAATGTTTCCGGACCTTCTACCTTGTTATTCTATTAATTATCAGAATTACTGATGTTTATATCCTCTTTCCTCTGACCGTTACTGTATCTTCTTGCAAGGAACAAATAAAGCAACTTACTTCGATTTTGGACATTTAACCAATTTATCTGTTATTCCAATTGTTTCAATAATTTACTGGATTGCTCACGATAGAAACCATTTTCTGACACAATGGACTTGAATTGTTTAATCGCTTTTTCCCGCTCTTCTATCCTGAGATAGCAGAGACCGATATACCATTCTGATTGTTCGACCAAAAGGTTATCACCATGCTGAACTACTTCATTGAAGGATCTGATCGCATTGGTGTAATCTCCCAGTCCCTGGTAAGCTATTCCTGAATAAAAACTGACACTGAAACCATCCTGCTTAACTGACGAAGCATTTTGGAGTATTTTCAGAGCAGAAGGATAATTACCTTTGTCTATTTCATAAAGCGCTGAATTCATTGCATTTACCGATGAGGAGGCAGACCTGGAAACATTCGCTCCATTTTTATACGGCTGATAATAGGAGGTATACAATTGCTTGCTTGGATAGGTCTTATGCTTGATCAAAGAGGAAAAAGCAAGTACCATAACGATGGACGAGGCCACGGCATACCAGACAAGTTTCTTGAGTTTTGGTGAACCCACACCCAATTTCTCACTTCCTCGATCGTTTTCATCACTGGCAATATTCTTCAACTTTGCCCGCAATGCCATTATATCAGCCTCTCCTACTGCCTTATCTAAATCTTTATGAAAGTTAAGTTCTGCCAACAGACCGGAGTTACTGATTAATTCCTCTTCAAAATGAGCAAGCGAAAGCTCATCCATTTCATCAGTCAGATAACTGTCAATCTCTTCTACAGACCGTGAATGAGAATTCTCATTCTTCATCATCTGTTTCAGTCCATTTCTCAATTTCATGATGTCCATTTCCTCAATGGCGCTATTGATCTCACTGTGAAGATCTATTTCATTGGAAAGCGACGCATTCATCATGGCCTCTTCCCTGATTAATTTCTCAAGTTCATCATCCAGTTCCCCATCAACAAAGTCCTCAATTTGCTCGAATGTGTGCTCATACACGCTGACACTCTCGCCAATCGACTGAAGATTAGCTCTTAAGTCAATAATTTCTTTTTCGGATATTGCGTCCTGGATTTCGTCAAAAAGCAATTCATCCTCGAGCGACATCTTCTGACAATCATTTTCATGATTTACTTCTTTCTCCGAATAAAGGTCATGAACAACCTCTTTAGAGGCCAGCGCATGATTCTTAATGTGAAGTTTCTGAAGATAATTTCCGATCTCCGGTTCAAACTCGTCAACATTTAAATTGACCGGTTGAACCACCTCCTCTGACAAGCCAAAATAAGCTTCGGCCTCATTTGAATGTCCAGTTGCGGAGGCATCTGTTGTGTGGTTGGTAATATTTTTCAATTGGTTTCGTAATGACATGATATCCTCTTCATTCAACGCTTTATCAATATCCATAAAAAGACTAATCTCCTCGGCAAGCAATGGATCGTCACCTGCAAAAGCTTGAATTCCATTCAGATCGACTTCATTAAAGCCTTCGTATTCAAGTCTTTCTATTATTTTATTGTGAATGTTTGGAATCATTATGTTTATTTTTAAAAACCTCGTTAAGCTTGTAAAATCCTTTGCAGCTATCTAAAAAGCGGCATGAACATAATTTTGCAGATCTACGCAAACAATCGAATGTTGCAGACTGAAAAATTAAAATTACAGGGGAAATTTACTCTTCGATGATAATTGGAGCTGGGATGCCGTATCCTACAGAAAATTCTTCTATAATGATAGGGGCTGGGATGCCATATCCGCCTTTAACTGATGCTAATTCTTCGTTGGAAAGTACTTCTACGGTCAGGAGGTTAAAAATTTTCATGGTAAAATGTCTTAATAAGTTGATAATACTTTATTGTTCCTTGCGAATCTTAATACCATGAATTGAAAAAAGGTAACCCCTTTCAATTGAAAAAATCGAACATTTTTTTATTGAATTTTATATAATCTTGATTTTGTGATAGTTAAAAAGTGCATTTTTTTTTAATGTTATCTGATTTTTAATTTAATTTACACTTATTGAATTGCAATACCTAAACATGAAGCCAAGCTTTTTCCTGAAAAAGAATCATTTATTGCCATTAATGTTTTGCCTGCTTTTGCTGGCATCTTTTTTCGCTTCGGCTCAACATCCCACGCCTGAGTCGGATGAGGATCCATATAGCCTGGCCAGACAGGAATACAATAATGGCTCTTTCGATTTGGCTTTGAAACTTTTTAGTACTTCACTTCGGATCAGGATTATCAAAAATGGATCAAACTCAGTGCCGGTTGCCAATGTTTTGACCAACTTAGGTGCCATCAAAATTCAGTTCGGATCCTATGATCAAGCCATTGACTTTTATCAAAAGGCAGCAACCATCTATTTTAATGAAGGTGACGAAAAATTGAAACAACTTGCGTCCGTACAGCAAAACCTGGCCATCTGTTTTAATCAGAAAGGTGATTTCGAAAAAGCCAAGACTTATTATGAAAATTGCGAAAGAATCTTCAGGGCGCTAAAAGTTGAAAATTCCGGTGATTATGAAAATTTAGTGATCAATCAGACACTCCTCTATTTAGATTATAATAATCTGGTGATAGCTGAAAAATTTAACAACAACGCTTTCAACATCAAAACATCAAAAAAAAATGAATTCATAAAATGGAATAACAAAGGATTAATTTATTTTAAGAAAAAAAATAACGCGGAAAGTATTGGCTGTTTTGAAAAGGCGCTCAAAGTTGGTCATGCTGATTTCGGAGAAAACTTTACCCAGGGAGATCTGATTCATATGAATCTCGGAATGGTCTATTTAGAGATGGAAGATTTTGATAATTCCATGCGCAATTATCAGATTGCCAAAGAATTAATTGAATCAACAAATGGGAAACAAGGTGTTTCCTATTCTTCTTGTTTAAAGGATATGGGACAAAACTATCTAAGGAAGAAGGAAAACGAAAGCAATCTCGAGAAATTTCTGGTTCAACGTAAGAAAAATATAGAGATTGCACTTGATTACTTTCAGAAAGCAATCATAGCAATTACACCCGGATTCACTTCTGAAGACCGTGCCATTAATCCTGACCCAGAGAATGCCATCGACAAAACAAGGCTGCTTGATGCCTTCAAAAACAAGGCAGATGCTTTGTATCTGTTGGCCCAATTGGAGGAGAAACAGGAAAATAAAGAAGACAATTTGAAACACATGAAGTTGGCGCTTGCCACTTACGATTTGTCGGTCAAAACAATCCAACTGATCAGAAACGGTTTTCAGAATCAGGAAAGCAGGCTGTTTCTTGCCGAGAATGAACATCCAGTCTTTGCTGAAGCATTGGAGGTAGCAGTCGATTTGTATGAAAAAACCAACGACAAGTTATATTTTGACAAGGGGTTTGAATTTTCTGAACGAAGCAGATCGGCCGATTTTCAATCTATGCTTCGGGAATTGCAAGCCAAAGAATTTTCAGCTTTGCCTGATTCCCTTTTGCGGAAAGAAACTGATCTCAAAGGAGATATCTCCACCTTTGACAACTTAATATTCAATGAAAAAAGCGCACCGACACCTGACATGAAAAAAATCAACCTTTGGAAGGACAAAGTATTCGTACTCACACAAAGTTACCAGGAGATGATCAGTTTTGTGGAAAAGAAATATCCAAGATATTACCAGTACAAATATGCTGATCCTATCGTTTCTGTGGAAAAAATTCAGCAATCTCTTGACAGAAGGGAAGCATTTATTGAGTATTTTATCAATGAAAAAAGAGGTACTGGAGAATTATATACTTTCGTAATTACAGACCATGCTTACAGTATATTACGCAATCCATTAAATTCCGGTTTTAGCAACACGGTGGATCATTTTCTTCAATTCATCAAAAATGGAATGGTTCTTACAACCCGGAAAGCAGACTACATCAGATACACAAAAGATGCTTACGACCTGTATAAACTATTGATAGAGCCGGTTACGCCGTTTATGCAAAATTACAGGCTTGTGATTGTCCCTGACGATAAACTTGCCTATCTCCCATTTGATGCATTCCTGGCTTCTGCCGCTGATACAACCAGGATGGATTTCAGAAATCTGGATTATGTGGTGCATCATCATGCAATTTCTTACACTTATTCCGCTACCCTCCTTTACTTCTATTTTCAAAATAGCCGGAAATTCAGCAATAAAATTGGGGCATTTGCGCCTGATTACAGTTCAGAATCTTCATTATCAGGGGCTGATGATGATCATTTCCTCCCTTTACCCGGTGCAGAGGCTGAAGTTGCAGGGTTAACGACACTCTTGCAGGGCGATCAGTTTTCGGGAACCAGAGCAACCAGACAAAGTTTTCTCCAAAATGCCGGAAACTACGACATCTTGCACCTGGCCATGCATACCATACTCAACGATACATTGCCACTATATTCCAAAATGGTTTTTTCGCCGGATCCGTCAGGAAAAGATGAAAAGGTCTTAAATACGTACGAAATTTATAACCTAAAGCTCAAATCAGATATGGTTGTCCTGAGCGGTTGTAATACGGGTTCGGGAAAGCTTCAGAAAGGTGAGGGCGTCATGAGCCTGGCGAGGGCTTTCCTTTATGCGGGATGTCCAAGTATCATTATGACTCTTTGGAATGTAGAGGATACCTCCAGTTCAGTCCTGATGATCGAATTTTACAAGAACATAAAAAATGGATATTCCAAGGACGAAGCACTGAGAAGGGCCAAAGTAAGTTATCTTGAACAAGCTGATCCAATGAAAGCACATCCATACTTCTGGCTGGGATATGTTTCTATTGGGAAACAGACCTCCCTATTCAAAACAAAGGCAGGATATTTTGTTGGCTTAATAATTTTTGTATTTTTAGCAATCGTTTTGGAAAAATGGTATTTCAAGCGGAAAAAAAGAACTAACCGACTAAAATGATTAATTACAACAATGAAGAGCTTCTGAATGGGATCTTACGTAATGACAACGTAATTCTTCAGCACATCTATAAAAATTTCTATTACAAAGTCAACCTGTACATTAAAAAAAACAGTGGGGACGATGATGATGCCAATGATGTTTTTCAAGAGGCAATAATTGTTGTTTACAGAAAATTGAAGGCCAATGATCTCATTATCAATTGCGCTTTTGAAACTTATCTGTATTCCGTCTGTAAATTTCTCTGGTTAAAACAACTTACACGTCTTAAATCGGAAAAAGAAATGATGATGGATCCTACCAACTTTGAGGTGGAATTTGATCATGATTTTTCCGAACTTGTTGAAAAGAATGAGCGGTTCAAACTCTATCAGAAGCATTTTCAATTGTTGGGAAGTGACTGTCAAAAATTACTTCAGCTATTTTTCGATAGGGTGCCATTGAAACAAATTGCTCAGATAATGGGCTTCAGTAGCGAGAAATACGTTAAGAAACGTAAATTTAAGTGCAAAGAATATCTTGTTACCAGCATCAAACAAGATGCAAGTTTCAAAAAAATCGGGCAATAACCTTCTCCTCCATTTTCATTTTTCCTCTTCCGGTTCTACTTTCTGATCAGTATTCTGATTGGCCTTCCTGAGGGTCGCTTTTTCTTTGTAGGTTCCCCTGAACAACTCAAAACATCTGAAACTACAAGGAATTGATCCGTTAAATAGTTCAATCTTCCTCGAAGGTTTTAACCCTATGCTTTTAAAGCCATCTTCTGAACTTGAGATGATCCAGGCAGAATAGCCGGCATATTTCTGTTTCAAAACATCACCAATAGCTTTGTATAAATCCGTAACGGATCTCAACTTAAGTCTCTCACCGTAAGGAGGATTAGTCACGATAATCCCATTTTCAAAAGGGGGATCCAGCTCCATAAAGTCCTTGGTTTCTATCTCAATAACTTTGGAAAGACCGGCATTTTTAATGTTGACGCGGGCAATCGCACAACTCTGAACCGACAAATCTGATCCGAAAATCCGGACTGAAGAATCCCTCTCATAATCCGCATTATAGATTTCAGAGAATAGTGATTCATCAAAGTCCTGCCATTTTTCAAATCCAAACGATTTCCTGTAGATTCCGGCAGGGATTCCTTTTGCGATCATGGCAGCTTCAATGAGGAAAGTGCCGGAACCACACATAGGGTCCAGAAAGTCGGTATTTCCATCCCATCCTGCCAGCATGATCATGCCGGCAGCAAGAACTTCGTTGATCGGGGCCTCCACCTGACCCAATCTGTATCCACGCTTGTGCAGTGATTCACCTGAACTGTCAAGTGATACCTCGCAATAATCCCCCATCAGGTACAGATGGACGATGATATCCGGCTCCTCCGCATTGACAGAAGGCCTCTTTCCTGTTGATTCCCTGAAGTAATCGGCTATAGCATCCTTCACTTTCAGTGATGCATACATTGAATTGACAAACAATTCGGACTGAACAGTACTTTCTATCGCAAAACTTTTCCCAAGTGAAAGGTAATCTGACCAGGGTATACTTTTGGCATGGTTGTACAGGTCCTCTTTCTTATCTACCCTGAACTGAGCAATGGGCTTGAGCACCTTTAAAGCGGTTCGCAAAAGGAAGTTCGCTTTGTACAAAAAGGCCTTGTCGCCCACGAAGGAAACAGCCCTTCGTTCCGGGGTGACTGATTCGGCCCCAAGGGCTCTGAGTTCTCCGGCAAGCACTGGTTCCAGCCCTGCAAATGTCTTGACAACAATCTTAAATTTATTCACGGAAACAGGATCAAATTATTTGACCGCAAAGTAAGTTTTCTTTCCGGATAGTTGAAGCATTCCCCAACAAAGATTATATACCTGCCCCCAGATTAAATTCTGTTGATTTCGCCTTGTTCTGAACAATTTTAGAATAAGGCGGCAAATTGTTGGTTACCCATATGTTGCCACCAATCACAGAATCGTGGCCAATCGTTATCCGTCCAAGGATCGATGCATTTGAATACACCACCACATGGTCTTCAACAATTGGGTGCCGCGGTACTCCTTTCACCGGATTCCCGGATTCATCCAAAGCAAAACTCTTTGCCCCCAAAGTTACACCCTGGTACAAAGTAACATGAGCACCGATAATGGAAGTAGAACCTATCACAATTCCCGTACCGTGGTCTATTGCAAAATAGGGTCCAATGGATGCTTCGGGGTGAATATCAATCCCCGTCTCAGAATGGGCCATCTCCGTAATAATCCTTGGAATCAGAGGAATCCCGTAGCTAACGAGCGTATGTGCAATTCTGTAACTTGAAATGGCCCTGATGGCAGGGTAACAAAAAATGACCTCACTGATACTTTTGGTAGCCGGATCACCCAGGTAAACAGCCTCCACATCCGTAATCAATATCTTTCTCAGTTCTGGTAGCGAGGATATAAACTCTGCTGCATGCCTTTCAGCTTCAGCTTTTCTGAAATCCAGATCAGTACTGACTTCATTGTCGCACATAAAGCAAAGTCCGGCAAGAATTTGCTCTGAAAGAAGATGATAAACCTCATCCACCAACACACCCATATGGTATTGAAAGGTTGTCTGATGAAAGTTATTGGGCCCAAAATATCCCGGAAAAATTATCTGCCTGACCTTATCGACCAAGATCTTCAATTTTTCCGTTGAAGGCATAGGTTCACCAGCGCGCTGAGCATGCGTAACTTCACCTATCCTGGAAATATCAGACAGGTTAAGAACCGCGTCACTTATTGATTCCCTGATCTTTTTCACCGCAAAGTCATTCATACGTTTAAGTTGCTAAATTTATTGTATGTGATATTAGAAGGAACTTATTGTCTGAATTCCATTTTATGAATATAATCACATGACAGACTCAATCCAATTTAACGTGGCAGGGAGGAAAAGGTTATAAAGTTAAATGATTTTATGCTGATTTAGAAATTTCAGTCCGTTCAATAATCTGATTTCTCCTAAACCTTCTACAATCTCAAAAGTGAAACCATGAGAGGTAATCTCATGGCAGTACAATTCAAATAGTTTGTTGCGCATTTCCCCTCCATTTTCCCTGACCGGATCATCAATCCAGGGTAAATCGGGACTGCAAACCAGGAAAAGATCAATCTTAGCGGATGAAATGTATCGCTCAATCCATTCAGGATAGGATCCGTAAACCACTTCAAACCACACTTTTGTCATTATCAGCCAGGTATCCATGAACAAAACAGAACTTCCAAAGGAAGCCGAAAACTCTTCTTCCTGCCTGACCTGATATCTTGCAATATTTTCAACATCTTCGTAAGTATAAGGTCTTTGAAGTCCTTCTACATAGGTGCGTGCATATTCCGGAATCCATCGCACAT
>SESG01022207.1_pt1 | contig 18522 bp, 16 predicted proteins | sample 3171421 | NCBI WGS metagenome assembly SESG01 (sample SAMN10866946, study PRJNA518727) | freshwater metagenome | biome: subpolar coniferous forest; feature: holomictic lake; material: water; isolation source: holomictic Lake 227, 6 m and 8 m depth | place: Canada: near Kenora, Ontario | collected... | reverse complement strand
CGACACCGCGACCCGAGACTGCGGTGACGACATCGGCGGTGGAAAAACCGGCTTCGAAGATCAGCAGCCATACTTCCTGGTCAGTCATGGTGTCGCTCACCGCCAGGCCGCGCTCGCGCGCCTTGGCCATGATTTTTTCGCGGTTCAGCCCGGCGCCGTCGTCGCCCACCTCGATGACAATGTTGCCGCCTTGGTGGAAGGCGCGCAGCGTGATCGTTCCGGTGGCCGGCTTGCCCGCGGCCAGCCGCTTCTGTGGCGACTCCACGCCATGGTCGAGACTGTTGCGCACCAGGTGGGTGAGTGGGTCGGCAATTTTCTCGATCAATCCCTTGTCAAGTTCGGTGCCTTCGCCCACTGTTTTGAGTTCAACCTGCTTGTCGAGCTTGCCGGCGAGGTCGCGCACCACGCGCGGGAAGCGGCTGAACACGAACGAAATCGGCATCATGCGAATCGACATCACCGACTCTTGCAGGTCACGCGTGTTGTGCTCGAGTTGCCCCAGCCCGGTGCGCAAGGACTCGTACAGCGCAGTGTCCACGCGCGACGCCGTCTGCGCCAGCATGGCCTGCGTGATGACCAGTTCGCCCACCAGATTGATGAGCTGATCGACTTTCTCAACGCCGACGCGGATCGAGGTGGCCTCGTTGTCGGGGCGGTCGTTGCTGCGGCGCTTTTCAGCGCCGGGGCGGTCGATGGCGCGCCGACTCGCCTCAGCATCGGCTGGCGTCTGCGCGAGCTCTGCCGCTTCGGCCGACGGGTCAGGATTGGCAACAACCGGCAGCGCGGCGTAGAAGCCGTACGACTGGTCTGCATCGGCACTGACTGGGTTGGCCGTAATCTGCGGCTCAAACGCAACGGCAGTGTCAGTCAGAATTGCGTACAGGTTCTCCAGGCTCGGATCGACCGGTTCGCTGCCCTGCGCGTCAGGCTGTGCGACCGGCTCGACCGGCGGAGCCGGCACGTGCGGCGCTGTGGGCTGCGCAACGACGACCTCTACCGGCGTCCCCTGGGCCAGCTCGTTGAGGCGCAAACAGATGGCCGCAACCACCTCTGCATCTACATCGCTTTCGAACTGCCGACCCGCAAGCTGGACCTTGATCACGTCCACCGCTTTGAGGAACACATCGACCATCTCGATGCGCAACTGCAGCTCGTCATTGCGCAGCTTGTCCAGCAGTGACTCCAGAATATGGGTGGTTTCTGTGATCTCATTGAAACCGAAGGTGGCGCTGCCGCCCTTGATCGAATGTGCGGTGCGGAAAATCGCGTTCAACGCGTCCTTGCCGGGGTCTTGTACGTCGAGTTCAAGCAACAAGTGCTCCATCTCCTCCAGCAACTCGGCTGATTCCTCGAAAAACACCTGGTAGAACTGACTCATGTCGATGGTCATTGCTGCACCTCGATAGCTTGAATTTGCGGAGTTACTGGTGTGCGTTGCATGGTGATCAGCCCACCAGCTTTTGCACCACCTCGATCAGGCGCAGTGGATCAAACGGCTTGACAAGCCAGCCCGTTGCGCCAGCGGCTTTGCCCTGACTTTTCATCTCGGCCCCTGCCTCTGTGGTCAGGATCAGAATGGGTGAAGTCTTGTAGCCGGGGAGTTGTCGCAAGGCTCTCACCAGGGCCAAGCCATCCATGCGCGGCATGTTCTGATCGGTCAGCACCAGATCCATTGCCTTCGTCTTGGCCTTGTTCAGGGCGTCAACCCCATCGACTGCCTCTATCACTTCGTAGCCGGCGCTCTTGAGGGTAAAAGACACCATGCTGCGGATAGACGGCGAATCATCGACCGCCAGTATGCATTTAGTCACACGACTTCCTTTTCTCGGTTCTCTTCATATGTCAGAACAAGGTCACTTCGCCGGCGTGCATCAGCTGCTGTTGTGCCGGATTGCTGGCCTTCTTGTGCTCCATTTCGTGCAGCAACTCCTGCACCTGCGCTGCAAAATTTTCCTGCCTCGATTCGCAAATTCGTCGCATCAGTTGATCCAGCGTATCGAGCTCACCTCTCACATGTCCGAGCTTCTGCCCCACCACGTCACGGAACTGCATGGCGATCACCGCGCCGTTCACATCACGCACACTGTTGAATGCCACCATCAGTTCACGGATCGCGTGCTCAAGCAGTTCATCTCCCAGTATCAATTCACTGCGGGCGCGCTGCACTTCGTTGCAGATCACCCGCGCCACGGCGTCGACCATGGCGCGTACCTCGCGCTCGACCCCCTTGGCGGATTCGGCCGCCGCCGTGTGAGCAGCAGCAAGCGCGGACCACAACACCAGAGCCCAGCCAAGCGCAACAACACCCAGCGGCCACACAATATCTATCGGCATCCCGCTGACGGACTTGAACCCGACAAGTCCGGCCCCTACCGCCAATGTCCATGCCGTTCCAATCAAGAGCGCTTGCCTGCGCACAATGTTGCCTCGCACTTACGTGTTTCTCCATAGTCAATGGGTGTACCTTATCAGTCCCATGACTGCGTCATGCCGCGAGCAGAAGGCCAAAAGACGCTCTATTCCCAATTCCCCCCGTCGAACGCGGTCGGACTGAGGGCGTTATAGTGTGCGCATGCCAAAAACTGACAGGAATACCAGATGAATATCCTGTTGCTCCAGGATACGGGTTGCGACCCCGATTCAATTTCACAGGAATTTCAGCGCAACGGTCTCGCACCGGTGCTGCGGCGCGTGGATGGTGCCGTCACCATGGCCCGGGCCCTCAGCGAGTTGCACTGGGACGTGGTGCTGTGCGACCACTTGCTGCCCGGACTGAGTTGCCTAGAGGCCCTGCAACTATTGCGTGCACACTCTGCCGACATCCCATTCATCGTGGTGTCCGCGCCGATGGGCGAGCACGAGGCGATGGCGATGGTGCGCGCCGGCATGGATGACTGCGTCATGAAAGACAAACTGTCGGAGCTGGCCCCGGCAATCCAGCGCTGTTTGAGCGCTGCACAGCAGCGAACCGCAGCGCGCCAGGAGCGACTTGCCCTGGAGGAAGCGCTGGTCAGTTTTCAGGCCGCCGTCTCCAACATGCCGGGCATGGTGTTCGAAATGGAGTTCGCGCCCGACGGTACTTCCTCACTTGTCTCCGTCAGCGAGGGCGCACAGGACCTGTTCCATACGAAACCCGAATTGCTGATGCAAGACCGCGATGCCATCGGCAGCAGAGTGGCGCCAGAAGATCTGGCATTGTTCATGCAAAGCCGCACGGCGGCCTTTCTGAACCAGGCGGACTGGAACTGGGCCGGGCGCATCCGCATCGCCGAAATGAACGAGGTCAAATGGATCGACCTGCGCTCCAAAGTGCGCCGGCGTGCTGATGCCTCCATTTGTTGGGACGGCATTGTCCTGAACATCACACGAAGCCGGGTCGCCGACATCAAAGCCCGACACGCACACGAGGAACTGGCGCGCCTGACCAAACACGTTGATACCGTCGAGCAGCAGCAACGCAGCCACATCGCACGCGAGATCCATGACGAGTTGGGTGGCACGTTGACTGCCATCAAAATCATGCTGAACCGCCTGAACGCCGAACCGACCGGCAGCAAGGCCTTGCAACTCGTTCAGACGACTGCCGGCCTGGTTGACTCCGCCATCGACACCACTCGCCGCATTGCCACGTCACTGCGGCCGGCGATACTCGATCTGGGCATCATGGCAGCGATCGAGTGGCACGCAGCCGAGTTCGAAAAGCGCATGGACATCAAGTGTCGGGTCATGTGCGGATTTGAAGAGATTGACCTCGACCGCAAACACAGCAGCGTGGTATTTCGCACCTTTCAGGAGGCACTGACCAATGTCGCCAAGCATGCCAAAGCCACGCGGGTGGAAGTCGAGCTGGATTCGCACGAGGAATACGTCACCCTGCAAGTCCACGACAACGGTTGCGGCATCGCCAATGAAGACCTCGACAAGCCGCAGGCGTTCGGCATCCTGGGCATGCAGGAGCGCGCTCGCAGCCTGGGTGGGCAGGCCAGCGTCGAACGCACGCACTCCGGCACGAAGGTCGTGCTGCGGATCCCGCGCGTGAGTTCCCTGGCGCCTCTGAGCCAAGCGCCAGCATGATTCGGGTACTGATCGCCGACGACCATGCCATCCTGCGCCGGGGGCTGGCCGAGATCATCTCGGATGCAGGCGATATGCAAGTGGTGGGCGAGGCGGAAAGCAGCGCCCAGACCCTCAAGTTCGCGCGTGATCACAGCCTCGATGTGGTGCTGCTCGACATCGACATGCCCGACCGCAATGGCATCGACACGCTGAAACTGCTCAAAGCTGAAAAACCGAAACTCGCGGTGCTGATGCTCACCCTGCACCCCGAGATGATTTACGCGCTGCGTGCCATCAAGGCCGGCGCATCGGGCTACCTGAACAAGCAAAGCGCGCCAACCATGCTGGTAACGGCGATACGTCAGGTGGCTACGGGTCGGCGTTACATCAGCCCAGCCACGGCCGAAGCCCTGGCCGATGCCGCTGCCACTGCCGACCAGCCCGCCCATACCACCCTGTCCGACCGCGAATACGAAACCATGCGCTTGATCGCTTCCGGGCGCACGCTCACCCTGATCGCCGCCGAGATGCACCTGAGCGTGAAGACCGTCAGCGTCTACCGCGCCCGCCTGCTGGAGAAAATGCAGCTCAAGAACAATGCCGAACTAACCCATTACGTTCTGAAAAACAAGCTCATCGACTCACAGCAGGAGACGCCCGCTGTGAGGCCCGAAGCAAACGCGGCCCCATCCGAAACCGTCCGCAATACCCTGCGCCTGCTGGCGTCGCGTCGCCTGGCGCCCACGCCTGAAAATTACCAGCGATGCTATTTAGAGATCACTGGCCAATCGCTTGCCGAGCCGGCGCCAGATGCCCGGGGCATGCCGACAGGCGAGCCGCCGCTGGCCCCGGTTTGGACCGAATTGATCTCTGAGCTTTTAAAACAGTTACAGCCCACCAAGCCCGATTGAGCATCGCCGGCAATTCGGAAAAGGGGCGATTTTCGCCCTCTGTTCACAGCGCAAACCTGGCGCCCTCGGAGTTACTATTTCCTGGCCTGAAGTCGATGGAGAACCCTCCACTGGCAGGCGAGGAAATACCGGTCATGGCAGCTCAACCAAGAAAAAGCAACGTAGTGCATCTGGCAATTCCCCCGGCGTCTGTCGGGAGCAAGACGGCCGCAAAGTCGCCAGTCCCGAGCAGTGCGGTGGCGCCGGCGGCTGAATACTTTCAGCGCATCGAACTCTATGCGCAAAAAATCCGGCAAACCAAGAACATCCACAACATCATCGAGACGCTGGAAGAAGCGCTGCGCGAAACCCGTGCCCTGCACACGACCAACGAGATGGCTGCGGCGCGCCAGCAGGTGGCCCACGCAGAGCAACGCATCGAGCGCCTCAAGAGTGAGCTAGAACTGGTCACCCGTCTGGTGCGCGAAGACCAGCTCACCTGCGCGCTCAACCGGCGCGGTTTGGACGACGCCCTCAAACGCGAACTCGCCCGCGCCACCCGCACCGACACGCCTTTGTGCGTAGCCATGCTCGACATCGACAACTTCAAGAGCCTCAACGACACGCACGGTCATCAGGCCGGCGACAGGGTCCTGATTCACCTGGTGAACATCATCCAGGACACGCTGCGCACCAACGACCTGGTCGGGCGCTACGGGGGCGAAGAGTTCCTGGTGCTGCTGCCTGGCTCACCCCTCGACGCTGCCTGCGAGATCATGCTGCGCCTGCAGTCCCAGCTGGCCCAGAAACCCATCGTCTGGGAGAACCAGCAACTGTGCGTAACTTTCAGCGTTGGCGTGGCTGCCCTGCGCCCCGCAGAAATAGAGCCAGCGCTCATTGGCCGCGCTGACAAAGCCATGTACGAAGCCAAGCGCAACGGCAAAAACTGCGTGGTCTTCGCCGCCTGAGCGGCGCATTCTTGCGACAAGGTTGAGGGCTTGCTACGCAGCCCTCATAACGGCTAGCGGCAATTTTTGCCTCTGGTTGCCAGACGCCGGCGCTGCACCGAGCAGTTACTGCGCGAGCGGCCCGCGCTCCAGCTTGGCGCCAGCGCGTCAGCCAGCGCCTCCACTTCGTCTCCGTCCAGGCCGTGGCGCTGCCCCAGCGTCAGCACCCGCCGCGCCAGCGCAGTCTGGCCGAGCTGGTCCAGGGCATCGATATAACTCAGCCAGTAACGTTGCGACTCGGGCTTTTGCCGCAGCGCCGCTTCCAGGTGCGCCAAAGCTGCCTCAGGTACGCCGAGCTGCAGCATCAACAACCCCAGGTTGTGGCTGGCAGGTGCGTGGGTCGGCTGTCTTTGCAGCACCTCGCAGTAAAGCCGGGCAGCCTCATGCAGCTGGCCAAAGTTGTGGTGATGCACCGCCAACAGCAAGGTCACTTGCAGCGCAGGCAAACCAGCCGCAGACCGAAACACGGCAGGCTCAGGCGGCGAACTAATCTGGTGGTCCATGGGCAGCTCCAGCAACTCGATTTGAGGCAGGATAACCCGCTCACGATTGCACTAAAACCCCAAACAAGCCCGATATTTACCCTCTATTCGACCTCTAATTAATTGGGGTCAGATTCCAATTAATTCGGGAAACGTCATTGGCTGGCGTTGACCAGTGTCTTGTACACGCCGCAGCCCACATAGAGATCATCGACGGCCGTCACATAGGACATTTTGCTTTGCAACTTCCCGCTAACGGGGTGGGTGAAGTCGTACTCCACCCAGCCCGGCCCATGTTCGGCCTGATCGATGATGGATTGCAACAACCCGCTGCCGTCAACGCCTTCAACATCCTGCACCCGTGTGCCAACCTTGGCAGCGTTGCCACCGAATGCAAGGTAGGTGCCCCGCGCATCCAGCGCAAAGACATACATGTCGCGGTCATAAAAATCATTGGCCGGATTGGTCACATCGCGCAGGAAACTGCTCCTGGTGCCGCGCTCGCGCTGCGCCACGGCATGGTTCACCAATGCCAAGGCCTCGACGGGCGAGCCCTGCAGCAGTTTGAACATCGCCACCGACTCCAGCAGCGTCGTGGCGCGCGTCTCCAGGGTTTGCGCCTCGTCCACCGCGTTTTCCACCATGGCGGCGTTGCTTTGGGTGATTTCATCGAGGTGATGCACCGCCTCGGTGATCTCGCTCAAGCCAGTACTTTGCTGCGCGCTCGATGCCGAAATCTGCGCCATGCTGGAGGCCACGTCGCGGATGCCCGTAACAATTTGGTTGATCGTGTCACCGGCCGCGTGAATCTTCTGCACGCTGCTCGCCACCTGGGCCGAAGACGTGCCAATGAGCTGCCTGATTTCTTTGGATGACGCGGCCGAGCGCTGCGCCAGCGAACGCACTTCGGTGGCCACCACGGCAAACCCGCGGCCCGATTCGCCGGCCCGGGCCGCTTCCACCGCGGCATTGAGCGCCAGGATATTGGTCTGAAATGCCAGACCGTCGATGACCCCGATGATTTCATCCATCCGCTTGGCACTGGCCTGAATGGCCTCGACAGACACCACGGCCTCGGCCATGACGGTTGCGCCACTGACTGCCACGTCACGCACTTCACTGGCCCGCGCGTTGGCGCCTTTGGCCGAGCCTGCGCTGACCTTCACGGCCGACAACAGCTCTTCAACGCGCGAGGCCGTCTGCTCCAGGCTGGCTGCCTGCTGCACCGTGCGGTCTGACAAATCCTGGCTGTCGCTCAGCAGCGTCATGCCGGTATGCGTCACAAACGCCGCATTGCCGCGCACATTGGCCACCATCGCCGAAACCGTCAGACCCAGTTGTCCCAGCGCCGTCACCATGTCACCCAATTCATCGCGGCTGCGTGCCACCTCGGTCTCACGCAAATCGCCTGATGTCATACGGCCCACGGTCAACACCAGTTGCGCAATATCCCGGGTAACGCTGACATAAAAAGACACCAGCAAAACCGCAAGCGCCGCTGCGTCCAACGCACATAGCGCGACCACGGCTCGAAAGGCCTCCGGCGGCCCGGTGCCAACAAAGAAAGCCCAGTTCACCACCAATATTGGCATGGCCGTCAGAAACCCGATCAGCGCAATCTTTTTCGAGAAAGAAAGCCTGCGCAGCACCACCACACCGAGACCGAACACACTGGTTGCTTGCATCAAAGAAGTCCTTGTAATCGTCGCGCCGTTTATTTTTCGCGGCATCTTGCTTATCGGCAAGCCGCGCTGAATCATTAACTCCGCCACCGGCGCGCGTCGGACTTTGACGGCGCCTGGCGCCGGCGGTCCAAATCGTGTCGCCGCTAAAGTTTCATAGCGACTTGTCCGATAGATAGATGCATGGAGGACGTTGATGATTACCAGACAGTGCGCCTTCGCCTGGCGTATCTTGGCCCAAACGCTCACCTTCCTGATGCTGGCTGCGGGTCTTTTCCTGTCGCCTGTTTTCAGTCAGAGCGGGGCATCCCCTTCCAATAAAGCCTCGCACGGCAACATCCTGCTGCTCTACTCTTATGGACACGGTGGCAAAGGCATCAGCGTCTTCGACGATGGTTTGATCAGCACCTTAAGTGCAGGCGGCGTCGGCACCAACAGTCTGTTTTTTGAGTTTCTGGATCTGGAGCGCAACCACACCGATCCGCAATACCGGACCCGCATTCAAGACCTATTGCGGAAAAAGTACGCCGAGCGGCACATCGATCTCATTGTTACTGTCCAGCAGCCGGCCCTGAATTGGTTGTTGAACGAGGGCCAGGAGATCGCTGCTGACGCACCCATCATTTCATTGCAGGCACCGCTGCCCACGGCAGCCGAGGTGAAATCGCGCCACGTCCTAAGCTTGCTGACCAGTTTCGATATAAAGGGAACTCTGGCGCACGCGCTGGCGCTGTTTCCCGATACCAAGAGGGTTTTCTTCGTCTCCGGTAGCAGTGATGCCGACAAAAAAATGGCAGCGCAAGCGGCCCGCATCGCTGAGCCCTTGAAGGGAGCCTTGGAGTTTGAGTACAGCGCCGACCTGTCCATGGATTCCATGCTCAAGCGCACCGCGACACTGCCACCCCACTCCCTCATCATCTTCACCCAATACAACCGCGATTCGAGTGGACTTGTGACGGTCGCCTACGAGGTCGAGAGCATGATCGTCAAGGCGGCAAATGCCCCGGTCTTCGGACTCTACGACTTCAATCTCATCAATGGCGGTATCGGCGGTTCGGTGATCGGGGTCAAGGCTTTGGGCGAGAAAGCGGCCGCCACGGCGCTGGACCTCCTGGGCGCAAGACTTCAGTTGACCCAGCCCTTGAGCAGTGCCACGCTCAGCCCGATTCCGATTTTCAACTGGGAAGAAATCAAACGCTGGGGTGGCAATGTCAGCGGACTTCCTGCCAACACCGTGTTCGTGAACCGTGCCCCGACTTTTTGGGAGCAATACAGGCTCTATGTGATTGGCCTGGGGATCTTCGTTGTTGCGCAGTCGCTCCTGATCGCAGCCTTGTTGATCAGCAGACGCAAGAGACGGCTCGTGGAGCTGTCGCTCCAGGAAAGCGAAGAAAACCTCGCCATCACATTGCACTCCATCGGTGATGCGGTCATCGCCACGGATCCGCAAGGGCGCGTCACCCGCATGAACCAGACCGCACAACGCCTGTCAGGCTGGACGCTGGCCGAAGCACTTCAGCGACCTCTTTCCGAAGTGTTCCGAATCGTCAATGCCACAACCCACCAGGCGATCGACGACCCCGTGCATTTGGTGATCAAACTTGGGCAAGTCGTTGGCATTGCCAACCATACGGTGCTGCTGGCACGCGATGGCAAGCAATACCAGATAGCCGACAGCGCAGCTCCGATCCGCAATGCAACCGGGGCAATCGTCGGCGTGGTGCTGGTCTTCAGTGACGTTACCGAGAGATACCGGATCGAGGAGGAACTGCGGCGTGCCGACGACAGAATACGCAACACATTCAAACTCATACAGATCCCGTTATCGCTCGAAACAAGCCAGGGTGTTCTGATCGATTGCAATGACGCCCTGTGCGAGGCAACAGGGTTCACCCGAGAGGAAACGCTGGGCCGCACTGCATTGGAACTGGGCCTGTGGGCAGATCCAGACCATCGCGGCGCCATGGTGGCCCTCCTGCGAAGGGATGGGCAGGTGAAGGATTTTGAATTTCAGTTGCGCCGCCGTGACGGTCAGTTAAGAACGATGGAGTTTTCAACCCGATTCCTGACACCGGAACCTGAATCCGTTCTGCTTTCTGTTGCCCGTGACATCACCAAGCGCAAGGCTGCAGAGGAGCAGATCCATACCCTGGCCTTCTACGACCCATTGACCCAACTGCCCAATCGACGGCTGCTGCTGGACCGCTTGCAACAATCGATTGCATCGAGCACACGCAGCGGTTGGGCTTGCGCCTTGCTCCTGGTTGATCTGGACAATTTCAAAGACGTTAACGACACGCTCGGTCATGAGCAAGGTGACGTGGTGCTTCGGCAGGTTGCCATGCGACTGAGGGCCTGCGCCCACGACGGAGACACCGTGGCCCGCCTGGGCTCTGATGATTTCGTCGTGCTTTTGGAACAACCCGATCAGAGCCCGCTGGAAGCAGCCATGCTGGCCGAAGCGGCAGCCAACAGGATTCTCGACTCACTCAAACAACCCTATGCCCTCGAAGGCGCCGAGATTTCCTGCACCGCCAGTATCGGGATCACCTTGGTTGGCACCCAGACCGAAGACAAGGCAGAACCTTTGAAACGAGCCGAATTGGCGATGTTCCAGGCCAAGGCGCACGGACGCAACACACTGAGTTTCTTCGACCCCCAGATGCAGGCCGTCGTCAACGCCCGTGTGGCGACCGAGGCCGGGCTTCGTGAGGCCATTGAAAAAAAGCAGTTTTTGCTGCACTACCAACCGCAGGTGACGGGTGATGGCCACGTCACAGGTGTCGAGGCGCTGCTTCGCTGGCTTGATCCAAAACGGGGCATGGTGGCACCGGCAGAGTTCATCCCGATGGCGGAGGAAACCGGTCTGATCCTGCCAATCGGCAACTGGATTATCGAGACGGCTTGCAAGCAGCTCAAGCGCTGGGCCAGTCAGCCCGCGATGGCACATCTGACGATCGCAGTCAACGTCAGCGCAAGGCAATTTCTTGAGAGGGACTTTGTCGATCAGGTGCTTGCGACTTTGGCGCGCACCGGCGCCACGCCAAATCGGCTCAAGCTCGAACTGACCGAGGGCGTGATGATAGCCAACGTGGAAGAAGTGATCATCAAAATGAATGCCCTCAAAGGCTGTGGCATTGGCTTCTCGCTTGACGACTTTGGCACAGGCTATTCGTCGCTGTCCTACCTCAAGCGTCTGCCGCTGGAGCAGCTCAAGATCGACCAGGGCTTTGTGCGCGACATACTGATTGACGCAAACGATGCGGCGATCGCCAGGATGGTCATTGTCCTGGCTGGCAGTCTGGGACTGTCGGTGATGGCGGAGGGGATTGAGACCCAAGCGCAGCGGGACTTTCTGGCAGACCTGGGTTGCAGTGACTTTCAGGGCTATCTCTACAGCCGACCCGTGCCGATCAATGAGCTTGAGGCGCAACTGGGCTCAGGAAAATTCACTGCGCCAGTTTGAGATGTGCCTGATTTGAAGATTGCTCAGGCATGCGCACAAGCAGCCCGGCAAGCGGCTATTGAAAGTTCCGTCAATCATGACAGCATCGATCTTCATTGCGAGCGAAGCACGGCAATCCATCTCCCCCATTTATTTTCACGTCCATTTCATGCCACACAGCCAGCCAATCCGCAGCACCCTACGCCTGCAAATTACAGTAATCCAAAACATTGCCGATAGCGCGCCGCCCTCTGGGAGCAGCAAAAAAAAAGCTCAACCTTTGGCCAAAAATATCCGATAGCTTGAGCAACGGAGGTTCAAATGCTTCGGAAACGCAGCAAACCAAAGTGCCCGGCCCCAAGCCGGTTTCTTTAAACATCTGGTAAGGAGATTCATCATGGCACAAACCATCAACACCAACGTCCCGTCGCTCAATGCGCAGCGCAACCTGAGCACTTCACAATCCTCACTGGCGACTTCGCTGCAGCGCCTCTCAAGCGGCCTGCGCATCAACAGCGCCAAGGACGACGCCGCCGGCATGGCCATCGCGAGCAGAATGACCTCGCAGATCAATGGCCTGAACCAGGCTGCGCGCAACGCGAACGACGGCGTATCGCTGGCGCAAACGGCTGAAGGCGCGATGGCAGAAATTTCCTCCAATCTGCAGCGCATCCGCGAACTCTCAGTGCAGTCTGTCAACGCCACCAACAGCTCAAGCGACCGCGTGACGATGGACGCCGAGGTGCAGGCGCTCACGGCGGAAATCGACCGCGTTGCGGCCGGGACGGCGTTCAACGGCGTGAAACTGCTCGACGGCACATTCTCCGCGCAGAGTTTCCAGGTCGGTGCCAACCAGGGCGAAACCATCTCGATCAATTCGATTAGCAGCCTGCGCACCGGGGCCATGGGTGCCACGACCAGCGCTTCGATCACCGGTAGCACGCTCACTGGTGCGGGTGCGCTTGCCAACGGCGACTTGACCTTGACCGTCAGTGGCGTCACGACGACCGTCGGCGCAGCCTCGAACGCCGGCGTCGCGAACGGCAAGGGCAACACCAGCGCCTATTCGATCGCCAACGCGATCAACTCCGTCTCGTCGGGCGTCACCGCCACCGCCAATGCGTCGAGCCAAACGAACGCGGCCGTCGCGACGGGCGGCGTTGGTGCTGACGCCGGCAGCATCACGATCAACGGCGCGGTGATCACCTTCGCTGGAGGCACCTTGTCCGGTACTGCCGCGTCCGACGCGGCCAACGTCGCGAATGCGATCAACACGCAGGGATTCGCCACGCACGGCGTGACGGCGACAGTGGATGGCACCAGCCATATCGTGCTGACCGCGGCAGATGGCCGTAACATCATCACCGGCGCAGTCACCAGCACGGGTGGCACATTGACCTCGGCGAAACTCGGCCTCGCAACCTCCGAAAGCACGACAGCGTACGGTTCAGTCAGCCTGTCCTCGCCCAATACGATCACCATCGGCGGCAACCATGCGACGTACGCTGGCGCGAACATCACGGGCGGCCTGGTCATTGCATCGACGTTCAATGGCACGACGGTGTCGCAGATGAATGTGCTCAGCGCAGCAAGCGCCAATTCCGCAATCGCGACCGTCGATGCAGCTCTGAACACGGTGAACAATGCGCGCGCCGGTATGGGCGCAATCCAGAACCGCTTCAGTTCGGCGGTTGCCAGCCTGACCACAAGTTCTGAGAACCTGTCGGCAGCACGCAGCCGGATTCAGGACGCGGACTTCGCGCAGGAAACCGCTGCGCTGACGCGCAACCAGATCCTGCAGCAAGCCGGTATCGCGATGCTGGCGCAGGCCAACTCCCTGCCGCAGAGCGTGCTGTCGCTGCTGAAGTAAACGGCATGAAAGACTCCCCGGTTGGCAGGTCTTGAACCGGGGATTCTTCAAGTTAGCCGAAATTGAGCCGATGAAGCAAGGCACCATCCCCGCCCGGTTGTACTGGCCGGGGATTGTTTGACTGAATAGAGGAGTCCAACATGAACATCAATCAGCTTGGCAATGCGCCCCCGCCCGCGGCCGAACCCGCCGCCGGTCGAACTGCCCCTGCAGCCGCAGCCCGCCTGGCAAGCGAAACCAAAGCGGTGCCAGCGCCCGCTGCCAACACGGCGCCCGCAACATCGAACGATGTGCGCAAGGCAGCCAGGCAGGTCAATGAGGCGCTCAAGGCAACGGCGTCATCCGATCTGCAGTTCTCCGTTGAAGGCGAGAACAAGCAGGTGGTTGTGCGCGTCGTGGACTCGCAGACCAAGGAGGTGATCCGCCAGATTCCGTCCGAAGAAATGGTGGCCATCTCCAAGGCCATGGATAACCTGAGCGGCTTGCTGATACAGCAGAAGGCCTGATTGCGGGGAGTTTGCAGCGCTAATCAGCGCTTTGAACTCCCGGTCTGCCATTAAGCTAGCGCTGTCCTGTTTTTTGAGAGGTACTAATACCATGGCTACCGTATCCGCCGCTAGCAGCACCGCAGGGACCCTGAACGCTCCCGGCGTCGGCTCGGGCCTGGATGTCAAGTCGCTGGTCAGCCAATTGATGGCAGCGGAACAGACGCCGCTAACCCTGCTCGCCGCGAAGGAGTCCAAGTTCCAGGCCAAACTGTCCAGCCTGGGCACCATCAAAGGGGTGCTGTCCGCCCTGCAAACGGCGGCAAGCGCCCTTGCCTCGGCCAGCGCCACCCAATACCGCGCCATACCAGACGACCCCTCGATGTTCTTGGCCAGCGGGAGCAGCAGCGCCAGCAGCGGCAACTACAACGTAAGCATCACCACTTTGGCCCAGGCGCAAAAACTCCTGACCGAGGGCAAGTCAAGCACGGCGGTTGCCATCGGCAACGGCGTTGATACCACCGTGACCTTCACCCTGGGCACTAGCAGCGGCACTTTCGTGCCCGACCCGGCCAGGACGCCGGTGTCTTTGGTCATCGGCAGCGGCAACAACACGCTCGCCGGCATCCGCGACGCCATCAACGCCGCTGGCGCCGGCGTCACCGCAAGCATCGTCAACGACGGTGGTGCCTCGCCCTATCGCCTGACGATTACCTCGAACGCCACCGGCGCGGCGAACAGCCTCAAGATAAGCACCAGCGGAGAAAGCAGCGACATCGCGTCGTTGCTAACCTACACCCCGGGCGCGACGCAAACCATGACCCAGAGCCAGGCCGCGCGCAACGCTGCGCTGTCCATCGATGGGGTGGCCATCACGTCCGCCTCGAACACGGTCGTCGACGCGATCCAGGGCGTGACGCTCACGCTGAAAAGCGTCCACGCCAACCCGCTGACCGAGTCAACCGGGGTCGCCGTCCAGCGCGACAACAGCAGCCTGACCGCTGCACTGGGAGCGTTGGTGAAGGGCTACAACGACACCAACAAAACCATTGCAACGGCGACCGCCAAGACGGCCATTTTTCAGGGCGACAGCGGTGTGCTCGCCATGCAGTCCCAGGTGCGCGCGATACTCAGCGGGGCACAGTCAACAGGCGGCGCCTACACCACCTTGTCCCAACTCGGGATCGCATTCCAGAAAGACGGCTCGCTCGCGCTGGATTCGGCCAAGCTCAATGCGGCGCTGACGGCGGACCCGGCTTCGGTGGCAACACTGACGGCTGCGATCGGCACTGCAATCAATACGGCGGCCACCAGCCTGATCGGGGCAAGCGGCCCGGTCAGCAGCAAGACCGACAGCATCAACCGCTCCATCAAGGACATTGGGAGCAGCCGCATTCAAGTGCAGCGGCATCTGGATGCGACCCAAGTACGCTACCAGAAGCAGTTCTCGGCGCTCGACACCATGATCGCCGCCATGAACAAGACCAGCGCGTTCCTGACGCAGCAGTTGGACAGTATCGCCAACATGCTCAAAAAGTAGGGCCAACCACATGTCACCCGCACACTCGTATTCAGCCAGCAACGCCTACCACAGCGTGGGCGTAGAGTCGCTCGCCAACTCTGGCAACCCGCACCAACTGGTGGTGATGCTGTTCAACGGCGCGCGTGCGGCGGTTGCAGTGGCCACGGGCCACTTGCAACGCAATGAAGTCGCAGCCAAGGGAGCGGCCATCGGCAAGGCGATCGCCATCATCGACGGCGGGCTCAAGGCCAGCCTGGACCTGAGTGTGGGTGGCGAAATAGCCAAGAACCTGTCAGACCTGTACGTTTACATGGGGCAGCGCCTGCTATTGGCCAACCTCAACAACGACGCCAAGGCACTCGACGAGGTGGCGCTGCTGCTGGAGCAACTGGGCAGCGCCTGGGAGAGCATTGCCGGCGAGTCAGCACCAAGCGCCCCATCTGTGCGCAGCGCGCCCACGCCCACACCCATTGCCGCCGCAGCACCGCCTCAGAGCACCCCGCCGCCGGTGCTGTCAATGCAATCGCGCCGCCTGGCGAGCGCTTACGGAGCCTTCTGAGTCATGAACCAGCACGAAAAGATTCTTGACATCTATGTGTCGATCTCGGACAAGACCGGCGAGATGGTCGAGGCAGCGCGCAAGAGCGACTGGGACCGGCTGGTTGCGCTGGAGCAGGACTGCCGCGGCCTGACCGATGAGCTGCGCCGGGCCGACACCGCTGCGGCCGAGGGCAAGCATTTCACCGAGCGCAAGTTCGAGCTGCTGCGCAAAGCGCTGGCGGATGACGCCAAGGTGCGAGAATGCACCGAACCATGGATGCATCAACTCACGCAGTTCCTTGGCAGCGCGCGCCAGCAACATCGCTTGCAAAGCGCTTACGGGGCCAGCACCGGCGGCTAGCGGCTGGCCTGCACCCGGAGCAAGCCCCATGATGATTCCGGCCATCCTGCTCAAGAGCACAGAGCCGTTGATCGGCGTGCGCTCGACCGCTGTCCGCACGGATGCGCTGCGCCTGCTGCCCCAACTCGACCCCGGAGAAATCCTGAGCGCGCGCGTGGATGCCAAGATGCCCGATGGCAGCTACAAACTTTTGCTGGCGGGGCAGGAGATGCGCATGAGCTTGCCCTCTTTCATTGCCCCCGGCGACACGCTGGAGCTGGCCTTTGTGACGCGCGAGCCGAGCCCAACCTTTCAACTGCAAGGCGTCTTGCCGCAGGGCGCGGCCGAGGCGCCCTCTTTGTCAACGGCCGGCCGTCTGGTGGCTGCGGCCATGCTGCAGGCCGGCGAGGCACCGATGCCCACCACCGCTGCGGTGAGCGGCCCCCTGCTCAGCACAGCGCCAGCCGATGGTGCACGTTTATCGGGCCAACTGGCCCACACGCTGAGCACCAGCGGCCTGTTCTACGAATCGCACCAGGCACAGTGGGTGGCCGGCGCGCGCGATTTGCCGCAGATCATGCAAGAACCCCAAGCCCGGCTGGTGCGCGCGGCGCAGTCGGATACGCAGACTGCGGTACAGGCCATCGCGCCGCAGGCGCTGCCACTGGTTCAGATGCAACTGGCCGCACTCGACACCTCGGTGGTGATGATGCAACTCGAGATCTGGCCCAAGCAATGGATGCAGTGGACGGTGGAAGAGCGCCCGGCCGACGATCAGGCCAATGCCCAGGCCGAGGGCGCGTCACTGCCCGACTGGAACACCCGGCTGCGCCTGGTCTTGCCCCGGCTGGGCGAACTCAATGCGATGCTGAGCTTTGGCGTGGGCGGCATCATGATCCGCGTCGAGGCCGACAAGGCCGCCAGTGCGGAGCTGTTGCAGGCCAACGGCGCGGCTTTGCAAGAGGCGCTGACAGCGGCCGGCCTGCCGAGCGCGCGCATTGCCATCACTCGCCATGCACAAACCTGACGCCCGCCAATCGGCCATTGCCCTGGCATACGGCGGCAACAACGACGCGCCACGTGTGGTGGCCAAAGGCCGCGGCCTGATCGCCCAGGCCATCATTGAGCGCGCCCATCAACACGGGGTCTATGTGCATGAGTCCAAGGAACTGGTGGCGCTGCTGATGCAGGTTGACCTGGACCAGCGCATCCCGCCCGCGCTCTACCTCGCGGTGGCAGAACTTCTGGCCTGGGTTTACCGGCTGGAAAAAAGCGGCCCGCCCGGCTTATCGGAGGCACTTCAATGACCGATCTCTCCAAGCACACACCCGCAAGCAGCACCGAGCAGAGCAAGTACGCGGTGCGCGGGCGCAAAGAAGTCACCACCATTCTGGGCGCGCTGCGCAAGTCTGGCGCAGCCGTGATGGCCTACATCGGCAACATCGGAAACGACTTCATTCTGACCTCCGTTGTGACGATCATGCCCGAGCAGAATCTGGTGCTGCTCGATCTCGGCTCCAACGCTGAAACCAACCAGCGGGCCTTGAGCGCCACCCGGATTGTCTGCGTGACCGAGCTCGACGGGATCCGCATCCAGATGAGCGTGGAGTCGCTGCACGCGGCACACTTTGAAGGGCACGATGTCTTTGGCATGAGCATCCCCGAGACCCTGCTGCGCCTGCAGCGGCGCGAGAGCTACCGCGTGCGCACCCCACGCGACAACCCGCCGCTATGCATCATTGCCGCTGCGCGGGCCTTGGGCGTTCCAGATCAAATGGACATTGTCGATATCAGCTGCGGCGGTGTTGCGCTGGCGCTGCCCGTGGGTGCCGCCGAGATCGAGACCGGCACACGTTTTACCGGCTGCCACATACCCTTGCCTGAATTGGGCAAGGACACCAGTTTTGGCGCCCTGTATGGCAGCAGCCAGAATCTGGGGCGCCCCGATGGGGTTGAAGTCATCACCGACCTGATGGTGCGCGGCACCTTCGAAATCCGCTTCGCCAACGGAGTCGTGCACCGACGCGTAGGCTGCGAATTCGTTGGCATGCGCGAGCGCGAGCGCGCGCTGATCCAGCGCTACGTCAGCAAAGCCGAACGCGAGCGCCGCTACCTGGGCTGAGCTCACTCTGCATGACGTTCGTCATCCCGGACGCCCAGTTTGTCATCCCGGACCAGGAAGTTGTCATCCCGGGCGCCCAGT
>SESG01003299.1_pt1 | contig 18537 bp, 17 predicted proteins | sample 3171421 | NCBI WGS metagenome assembly SESG01 (sample SAMN10866946, study PRJNA518727) | freshwater metagenome | biome: subpolar coniferous forest; feature: holomictic lake; material: water; isolation source: holomictic Lake 227, 6 m and 8 m depth | place: Canada: near Kenora, Ontario | collected... | reverse complement strand
CCGTCTCCTTAACCTTTCGTGGAACCACGACCTGCCCAATGAGGACAACAAGGAGGGGCTCTGGCAACCGGCGGTGGATATATATGAAACGACCGACTCCATCGTCATAAAGGCAGAGCTCCCCGATGTCGAACAAAAAGACATCGAAGTACGCATCGAGGATAGCACCCTGATCCTGAAGGGTGAGCGCAAACATGAAGACGATGTAAAAAAAGAAAATTACCACCGTATAGAGCGCTACTTCGGAACATTTCAGCGCAGTTTCAGCTTGCCGGCAACGGTAGATCAGGAAAGAGTTGAGGCTAATTGTGAAAAAGGAGTCCTAACAATTACTCTGCCAAAAAAAGAAGAAATAAAGCCGAAACAGATCACTATTCAGGTAAAATAATCACCGTTCACACACAGTATCAGGCCATGAAATGAGAGATGTATAGTAACGGCTCTTGTTTTTTAAATGCGCTGGTCACTAGTTTTACTATTAATAAATAATTTAAGTTTAAGTAAGTAGATATTGACAGTTGCACGTAGTACAACTATGTACAATCTGCATTAATGTAATGGGCCCGCCCTGCCTCACCCAATAACCCACAATCAGTCGAAAGGAAGAAAGTATGTCCAAAGCCTCAACCCCAGTTATATCTGACTTCAAGGCATGGCTTGGCAAGGATGCAATGGCATCCGTTGTAGTATTTCTGGTGGCACTGCCTCTCTGCATGGGTGTATCAATTGCATCCGGTGTTCCACCGACATCGGGGTTGATTACGGGCATCATTGGCGGTCTTGTTGTAGGGGTACTGGCAGGTTCGCCATTTCAGGTAAGCGGTCCCGCTGCCGGTCTGACAGTATTGGTATGGCAGTTAGTTCAACAGCATGGCCTGCCGATGCTTGGGGTGATCATACTGCTGGCCGGGTTACTGCAACTTGCCGCCGGTGTTCTAAAGCTGGGGCAGTGGTTCCGGGCCGTGTCACCAGCTGTTATCCATGGCATGCTCGCAGGCATAGGCCTGCTGATCCTGACAGCTCAGTTCCATGTCATGCTCGACGGTAAGCCAATCGGCAAGGGGATTGATAATCTGCTGGCCATTCCTGATGCCCTGAACCGTGCAATATCAGGCGGAGGCGCACCACTCCATGCCTTATGCATCGGCGTACTTAGCATAGTTGTAATGGCATTGTGGGGTGCCTATTCCCCAAAAAAACTTAAAGTGCTGCCAGCTCCGCTGATTGCCGTTGTAATAGCGGTTGTCACTGCGGCATATTTCAAACTCAAAATAAATTATGTGATTGTGCCGGACAACATCTGGTCGGTGATTCAATACCCGACGTTGGAAAACCTCAAACATGGCCTAGAAACACCGATCCTGATTGCCGCAATTTCTGTTGCTTTTATCGCCAGTGCAGAAACACTGCTCTGTGCCAGCGCAGTGGATCAGATGCATCAGGGACAACGGACAAAATATGACAGGGAGCTGACAGCACAGGGCATCGGAAACGCGCTTTGCGGTCTTTGTGGAGTGTTGCCGATGACAGGCGTTATTGTTCGTTCAAGCGCCAACATTGAGGCGGGTGCCAAGACCCGCGCATCCGCCATTTTTCACGGATTGTGGTTGTTGTTATTTGCGGCCGTCCTGCCATTCACGCTCCGTTACATTCCGGTGGCCAGTCTGGCAGCGGTGCTGGTATTTACCGGCTACAAACTGGCCTATCCAAAGGCCGTACCCAAACTTCTTGAATTCGGCAAAAGTGAAGTCGCCATCTATGCTGTGACAATTGCTGTGATAGTTGGCGCTGACCTGCTTAAAGGAGTAGTACTGGGCTTGCTGCTGTCGTTATTCAAGCTGCTGTATGTATTTTCTCAGCTGGACATTGAATGTGATGAGGACAAGGCCACCAATTGTATGCATCTACGGCTTTCCGGATCCGCAACCCTGATAAGGCTTCCGATGCTGGCAGCGGCTCTGGAGCAAGTACCAAGCGGTGTCGAGGTGCATGTACACTTCGAAAACCTGGACTATATAGACCATGCCTGCCTTGACCTACTCTCAAATTGGGAAAAGCAGCATGAGGCAAGCAATGGCAGTTTGGTGATCGAGTGGGATGAACTATCCAGAAAGTTTCATCAAAGACGGAGCGGAGCGCAAAAAACATCCTCTTAAAATAAGCCGACACTAAAACGGGGAATGCCAGAAAGCATTCCCCGTTTTAGTGTGAAACACCGCACACACTATCTAATTATGACGGTGCATGTTCCTTTTTTTCGACCGGAGCAGTATGAGCAGCCTGGACCGGCGTCTCTAGATGAGAAGTTACGTTACCTGCAACCTGTGCGTGTGCCGATGCAGGCACAGCTTCTTTCTCCTCACTCTTATTTGCCTCTTCCTGGACAGAACGCTGGAAACCTTCTGAAGCCTTTTTGAATTCAGCTAGCCCCTTCCCTAGCGACTTAGCCAACTCCGGCAGCTTATGCGGGCCTATCACAATAAGTGCGATCACGAGAATAATAATCATTTCAGGCATGCCGATTCCAAACATAGCGTTTCTCCTTATACATACAACATAGGTTATGTGCATTAAAAACGTAAATAACTCTGTTGGCAATAAAAATCTTCTTTTTGCCCTTGCCATTTATTTCTTCTGTGCTACTATGCCCAAAATTTAGGCATCCCAAAATAACGTTCCTTCCTCCGGCTCGTAACGCTTTGTGTGTATCATGCTAAAACCATTAAAAATCGGCTCTCTCGTCCTTCAGCACAACGTCGTGCTTGCACCCTTGGCGGGAATTACAAATTTACCGTTTCGCCTGATCTGTCGTCATGAAGGAGCTTCTCTGGCTTTTACAGAGATGGTCAGTGTCAACGGATTGGTACGCGAAGGTGTTAAGACTCAGGCACTTCTGAAAAGTTCGCCTGATGACCGCCCACTCGGCATCCAGTTATTCGGTGACAAACCTGCAGACCTGGCCGAAGCGGCGCGCAGGGTTGAGAATAGCGGCGATCTACTGGACATCAATATGGGCTGCCCGGTGCGTAAGGTTGTGGGCACCGGAGCCGGTAGCGCCCTACTGCAGGAGCCGCTTAAGATCGCCGCTATCTTGCGCGCGGTTCGAGCTGCAACGAAACTGCCACTCACGATAAAGATCCGGTCTGGTTGGCACTGTGGCGATAATGTTTTTCAGGAAGTGGGACGCATTGCAGAAGCCGAAGGTTGTGATGCCATAACTCTCCACCCACGCAGCCGCAGTCTGATGTTTTCCGGCCATGCCGACTGGAGTCATATTGCAGAGATGAAAGCGAATCTTTCCATTCCTGTATTGGGTAGCGGCGACCTGTTCACACCGGAGGATTGCCTGCGCATGCTTGCAGAGACCGGTTGCGACGGAATTATGATTGCTCGCGGCGCGCTCGGCAACCCGTGGATTTTCGGACAGATTAAGGAGCAGGTACAACGAGGAACCTTTACACATGTCAGTACCTCGCAGCGTGCAGAAACCATCGAGAGACATCTTGATCTGTTTATTGAGGAGCGAGGGGAAGCGGTTGCCGTACGGGAAATAAAAAAACATATCGGCTGGTATGCCAAGGGCTTTGCCGGTGCTTCAGAGATCCGCCGGACGGCAAATTCTGCAGGCTCTATTCATGACATATTGAGGCTTACTGAAAGGATTAGGAACATATCCGACAATACAGGACATGTTTCAGACACTGATGCAGAGTGAACAACAGCAAAAAAACCGGGACGATTATTACGCCACTGTTATAGACAGTGTCGGAGATGGTGTTATAGTTGTGGCGAGCAACGGCCTTATTACCCTGTGCAATCCCGCAGCCGAACAGATTACCGGGTTCTCTCAGAAACTTGCTCAGGGGGCTGCATTCAATAAGCTGTTTACGCTTGAGACTACATTGATCGAAATGTTGTCTAAAACAATGCGTACCGGCATTACTATCTCGGATCACGAAAATGTTGTTGTCCGCTCAACGGGGCGAATCACTCCGGTTGCCGTTACCTGTTATCCTCTGGTTGAGGGAAGCGGAGAAAACATTGGCGCTATTTTGACACTTAAAGACATAACCTATATCCGCGAACTTGAAGCGGCTGTACGTCAGGCTGACCGCCTTTCTACACTGGGAACTTTAGCTGCGGGTCTTGCCCACGAAGTAAAAAACCCACTGGGTGGCATTAAAGGTGCTGCCCAATTGCTCGAACGGGAATTTGAGCCAGAGAGCGAAATGCTCGAATACACCAAGGTTATGATCCGTGAAACCGAACGCATCGACCATATTATCCGTGAGCTACTGGAACTGGCTTCCCCTCGGGCGCTCAAGCTCGCACCTGTAAATCTGCACAAAATTCTTGGGGATATACTGTTATTACAGAAGCAGGCTGTGGTGGGGCGGGAGATTGCATTTATCCAGCACTTAGACCCCAGCATCCCGGAAATAATGGCCGATGAGGAGATGCTGACCAGGCTATTTCTGAACCTGATCTGTAACGCGATTGACGCTATGGGTGTTGACGGCCGCCTGACCGTATCAAGCAGGGTGCTTGCCGATTATCGTATGACGCAGAACCAGAGACAGTCACGCATGGTTGCCATAGAAGTCAGTGACGATGGCCCTGGGATCCCCCAAGAGGATCTGGAAAACATCTGGACACCATTTTTCAGCACCAAATCAGGTGGCACAGGCCTGGGATTGACTATCTGTCATAAAATAGTCTCGGAACATCGCGGCATGATCAAAGCCGAGTCAGACCCGGGTCACGGAACAAAATTGACAGTGTTACTGCCGTTAGTACGATAATCTACCTTAATGGCGGAGCACACAACTTCTTACAATAAAACGAGGTACACAAATGCCACTCAATAGAATACTGGTTGCCGACGACGAAGAGAGTATACGTTGGGTTCTTTCAAAAGCGCTCAAGCAGAAGGGCTTCAGCGTGGATCTGGCACATGACGGACGGCAGGCACTGGAACTGATCAAAGACAATTGCTATGATCTTGCCATCCTTGACATCAAGATGCCTGGCATCACCGGACTCGATCTCCTGGACAAAGTCCGTGAACTTAAAAGCGATCTACTTGTAGTTATCATGACGGCTGAAGCCAGTATGAAAAATGCTGTGGAGGCGATGAAACGCGGAGCATACGACTATATCACCAAGCCGTTTGATCTTGACGTAATCGATGCGATTATTGAAAAAGTTGCCAGAGCCCGCGATATTGCTGGACAAGTGGTAACCCTCAAACAGGAACTGAAAGAACGCTATCAGGTTGAAAAAAATATAGTCGGTAATTCGTCTGCCATGCAGGAGGTATACAAAACCATCGGTAAGGTGGCGGTCAGTGACGTCACTATATTAATTCAGGGGGAATCCGGCACCGGCAAGGAGTTGGTAGCAAGGGCGGTTCATTTTAATTCTGAGCGCCTCGGAAAACCTTTTGTCGCGATCAACTGCGCCGCCATACCCCGGGATCTGCTCGAAAGCGAGCTGTTCGGCTCTGAAAAAGGGGCCTTCACTGGAGCGGGGGAGCGGAAGCAGGGCAAGTTTGAGCAGGCCAATCACGGCACTCTTTTTCTGGATGAGATCGGCGACATGCCGTTGGATCTACAAGCCAAAATTTTGCGGGTGCTGCAGGAACAGGAGGTCACCAGAATCGGTGGAAATCAGAATATTCCAGTGGATGTCCGGATTGTTGCCGCAACAAATCAGGCTTTGGTAGAAAAGGTGCGACTGAAAGAGTTCCGCGAAGACTTGTACTATCGCTTGAATGTTGTGCCTATAACCCTTGCTCCTCTGCGTGAACGTCGCGACGACATACCCGATCTGGCTGCTTACTTTCTGTCACGCTCTTGTGCAGAGATGTCAGCATCCCCGAAACGACTGACCGATGACGCACTGGCACATCTGAGCTCCTATTCCTGGCCCGGCAACGTGCGGGAACTTGAAAATGCCATCAAAAGAGCTGTTATACTTTCAAACGATCCACTGCTTACAGAACGTGATTTCGGAGGACTGCTCCCTTCAAACCCTCTTCCGCAGGCCGGAACACAGGAAACCTCACTGGAGGCGCTGGTAGATATAAAGCTGCGAGCTTGTATGAACGGGATAGAGGCGCTTGAGAATGGAGACATTTATGCTATGGTGCTGGAACAGGTTGAGCGCCCGCTGATCCGCCTCGTGCTGGAAAAATGCCGTTGGAATCAGGTAAAGGCTGCAGATGTTCTGGGAATTAACCGGAATACGTTAAGGAAGAAGATTTCGGAGTTACAGATAGAAATGAAGCGGGGCTGACGTCAGCCCCGCTGGCACTCAGGATAATTTCAGGTTTTCCAGTCCCTTGAGTGGTTGATTATTGAATGTTTGTCGCTCCTCGCGTACGAGCACTCTTTCAACTGTCTCCGGCCCAGGTTGGCAGGTTTCATCACAAACCCTCTCAACTTCCAAATTCTCTTCCATACCATTTGATTTAAAGAAATAGCGGTCATAAAGTCGGTGATGTGCCGTCCAGCGGGATGTGGATGCTGTCTCTTTCGCAATATGAGCCTGAATACCGTTAATCTTTGAATCCATATCATCCAGATAATTAAGAATGGTCGCTTCAACAGTTTTGGGGCGCTTGGGCGAACCGTACTCGTATTGGCCATGATGGGAAAGCAGCATATGCTTCAGCAGGAGAGCCAGCTCACGCGGGAAACTCTCCACCATACGGATTTTTTCATCCACCAGCTCCACACCAATTGTGATATGTCCCAGCAATTTGCCTGCATCGGTATAATCAATGGCTCTTGCAAAACTCATTTCGTATATTTTTCCTACATCGTGCAGCAGAGCCCCGACGACCAGCAGGTCCTCATTGATGCCGCAGTATAACGGCATAATGCTCTTTACCAGCTTGACCAGTGAAAGCGAATGTTCCAGCAGTCCACCAAGATAAACGTGATGCATTCCCTTGGCTGCAGGAGCCTGACAATACAGCCCAAGAAATACTTCATCAGCTGAAAAAGCCTCCATTAATGCGCGAAGATGCGGATTGGCAATAGCTGTAATCGTATCAATCAATTCCTGACGCATCTCAGCAGCGTTACGTGGAGACTCGGGTAGAAAATCAGCCAGAACAACCTGCTCTTCCGGTACCCTTGCTATCTCGGCGATAACAACCTGCATTTTGTTCATATAGACCGAGGCCTTGCCACGAACCTTGACAAAGTCGTCCTTGTCAAACTGTTTGTCGAGGAGTTCGGTATTGTCCCATAACTTAGCTTCAATATCACCGCTCTTATCCATTAAGCGCAGGTTCATATACGGTTTACCGTTCTTGGCCATAGCCAGGACTTTATCCTTGACCAGAAATACGGCATTGACCGGATCGCGATCCTTTATATCACTAATAAACTGCTTGGACACGCAACACTCCCATGTTCATGTGTAATGAATTACGCTCTATAATTAACACGATGAATACTTAATGTACAAGATAGAATCAAGCTGTATACGCAATCAGCACAGGTGCTGTAAAATAAAAGCTTGCATAAGTTGATTCTTACGATTATAGTGCTTGATTGTTGTACCACATGAAGCGCGGTATGGTGTCCGCTGCTTCTCTTTTGATCATCGCATTCTGCCCCTCCTGCACCTTCAATCTCCATTGAAAAAAGCAGACCGTACGGCAGGCGAAGATTTATTGTCTGCCCGCACGTTACTGTCACTTAGCTTTCCTGGAATCATCTGTTTGATTCCTCGGTTCGTGTGCGCTTTTGTCTTTACACCGCTCCCAGAAAAGGAATCAACATGACGTTTGAAGAACTCGGCCTTAATCCGGCTATCCTCTCGGCAATTACTGCCTGTGGCTACACAGTCCCAACACCCATCCAGGAACAATCAATACCTCTGGTATTAGCAGGTCACGACGTAATCGCTACGGCCCAGACAGGAACAGGTAAAACAGCAGCTTTCGTACTGCCGGCACTGGAACTACTGACTAAAAAATCGACCCTACCAGGCAAAGGACCACGCGTTCTTGTCTTGGCTCCAACTCGCGAACTCGCCGGCCAGGTAATGGAATCCGCCCGTAACTACGGTCGCGGCATCCGCCCTCGCTGCGGTACGCTCCTTGGCGGCATGCCATATCGCGAGCAGTTACGTCTTCTTTCCGCACCGGTTGACATCATTGTAGCGACACCCGGCCGTCTTGTTGACCACATCGAACGCGGCAGCATCCGCCTTGACCGTTTGGAACTTCTGGTTCTTGATGAGGCAGACCGCATGCTGGACATGGGCTTCAGCGAAGACATCAACAAAATTGTTGACCGTACACCTTCCGATCGTCAGACACTTATGTTCACTGCTACCATGGAAGGCGACATAGCCCGTCTGGCCGAAAAGATGATGCGGGAGCCGAAACGGATTCAGCTGGCTGTCAGCACCTCATCCCACGCATTGATCGAGCAGCGCCTCCATGTAACCGACAACCTGAACCACAAGAAAGAACTACTCAATCACTTGGTCAGCGACTCTGAACTGACTCGTGCAATTATTTTTTCAGCAACAAAGCGTGATGCCGACGAGTTGTCCCGCGAACTATCGCGCAACGGCTACCCTGCAGCCGCCCTGCATGGCGATATGACCCAGATGGCCCGTAACAAAACTATCGACCGCATGCGTCGTGGAGGTATACGCCTGTTGGTTGCAACCGATGTCGCTGCTCGCGGCCTGGATGTAAACGGCGTCAGCCACGTTATCAATTTTGACCTCCCACGTTTTGCCGAAGATTATGTACACCGCATCGGCCGTACAGGTCGCGCCGGAGCGACTGGTATTGCTATCTCTTTTGCATCAGCCGGCGAACGTAATTACCTGGAGCGTATTGAGCGTTTCATCGGAAAGAAACTTCCGGAATTGCAGATTGCCGGACACGAGCCGTCAACTTCCATCAGGAAACCTGCCGGCCGTAGCGGTGGACCACGAAAAAGCGGACCGGGTGGACCTGCCGGTCGTTTCGGCAAACCTGCCGGTGGTCGTGACGCTCAGGCGAAACCATGGAGTAGATCTGCAAAACCGGCTGCAAGCACTCCACGCAGCGCACCTGCAGCCCGTCATGAGCCTGTAATTGAGTATCGCTCACGTCGTCCACAGGCGTAATCTCATTTTTTAGCGACAAGTTACAGAGAGTCTGAGAAATCTACAACAGACATTCTTCGTTAACTTTACTGAAAGAGTCCTTTAAGGTTTAAACCCTGAAGGACTCTTTTTTTATGATTACAGTTTTTATTTTATCTGCGCCTCTGCGCTAAAAACAGGCGTTTTTCTCCAATTTCCCTTTTAACTGACCGCATGCTGCCGAAATATCACCACCCCTGCTATCGCGGGTGATTACTGTCACGTGCCGGTCAATCAGATATGTGTGGAAAGCATCGATTGCCGCTTGGGTAGGAGCTTTAAAATCACATCCTTCATGTTCATTAAACGGGATCAGGTTTACCTTATTTGGAATATCGCTGATCAGTCGTAACAGCCGCCTGGCATCCTCCAGCGTATCATTAACCCCACCCAGCATAACATATTCAAAAGTGACTTTGCGGCGGCCGGGAAGTGGAAACTCTTTGCACGCCTGAAGCAATACCTTGATTGGATACCTGCGATTAACCGGCATTATCTGATCTCGAAGTTTGTCGGTTGTAGCATTAAGAGACACTGCCAGATTGACGTTGGGAATCTCGCGGCCAAGACGCTCCATCTCAGGCACCAAACCACATGTGGAGACGGTTACGCGCCGATTGGAAAGCTGCAGGCCATTGCCGTCAATCATGATCTGGATAGCCGGGATCACGTTATCAAGGTTGTGCAGCGGCTCTCCCATTCCCATCATAACAATGTTGCGTATCTCTTCTCCACTTTCACGAACATCATGCCTGATTGCCATAATCTGGTTGATAATTTCAGCCGTAGTTAGATTGCGAGCCAGCTTAAAAGTGCCGGTCAAACAGAACTCACACGCCATAGCACAACCAACCTGTGACGAGATACAGACTGTATTGCGGCCCTCAATCGGAATCAGTACCGACTCTACCGCATGGCCATCGCCCAGATTAAATAGATATTTACGAGTCCCGTCGCTCCCAACTTCAACGGCCTCCGGCTCAAGCTTACTGATACAGGCCGTTTCGGACAATTCCCTGCGCAGCTCTTTCGAGATATTGGTCATCTCTTCAAAACAGCCGGCATCATGTTGATATATCCATTTAAAGACCTGGGTCGCGCGGAAACGTTCTTTTCCCTGCCCTTGGAGGAATTTTTCCAGAGCAGGCTGGGTCAGGTTTTTTAGATCAGTTTTAGGTATCATTTTTTATCATTCGGGCTTTCATGTGGATTTGATGGTGCCGTATCGTCTGAACTCAGCGGTATTGTACCGACGGTTTCTTCTTTTTTATCACCTTCAGCTTCCACCGGCTTATTGTGAGCATCTATCCTTGCTGACGAAGGCGAAGCAAATACAGGGGGCGTACTGATCAGTTCATCGACTTTTTGCTGCATGCGACCAATATTCGGCGACTGTGCAAGAGCGGCCTGATATTCAGTTTCACCAAGAACACCTTTCTGCCTCAGAAGACGCAGAATCATGTCCGAACGCTTCAACACCTTACCAAGGTTTTTATACGGATTGTAAGCCAAGCGGGGACCAGGAAGCATCGCAGCCAGAAAAGCACATTCACGTGGAGTCAAAGCTGATGCAGGTTTTCCGAAATAATACTGGGCACCATGCCCGATTCCATACACCATCGGCCCCAACTCCACAACATTCAGGTAAAACTCGATAATACGCCCCTTGGTAAGCTCCTGTTCCATCCGGTACGCCAGATAGAGCTCCTTCAGTTTCCGGGTAATCGACTTTTCGCGTGAAAGAAACAGATTTTTGGCGGTCTGCTGGGTAATAGTGGAAGCGCCCCTTTTGAGGCTCTTTTTCTCAAGATCGTACTTGATGGCATTCTTGATTGCCTTAACATCAAATCCATCATGTTTATAAAAGTTGGCGTCTTCCGCCAGAATTACCGCCCACTTCATTTCGACCGGGATGCGACCGGAGGGAGTCCAGGAACTGTTCTTTGGACCGACGACAAAAGGATGATATTCACCCTGCCAATCTTTTACCTGAATGTTAGTGTTGAATTTCCTGTCGGCAAGATCAGCGATAGGCGGCATCAATGACAGAGATATTACGATGTAGAGCAGATACACCGCGACAGTCAGGGATATGTAGATAATTGTTTTTTTCATGGGATAGTAAGAAACAGCAACTTCAAGCGGATTGTCAATGTAATTTATCAAAATTGTGTAAAAGTCCTTCCTCAGATCGTTCTGAAGAAAAGACCATTATCAGCATGAACAGCAGCATTCAAATGTTTGTACCATTGTTCACTCCGCTTGTTCGCTCTCACTCCTCACTCGCCGCTCTCTTCGCCTGGCGGGTGCCGGCTTTGACGGTTGCACAGTTTCAACAGTGACTGTCGGTACTTGAGCAATTACAGGGACCGGTGCAGTCGCCTGCGGAGCAATGACCATTGCCACCACAGGTTTTTGTTGTTCTTGAACAGCGGGGGGCGTTGCGTGTGCGTCAGAGGGTTCAGGGTAAAGCGCTTTTGCCTTGGCACGATAGCGCTCCGGGATATCATACATACGGTTCGCAAAATACCTTACACCGCTCTTATCTGCCCATGAATAGACCGCTCCGAAGGCAGATGACGCGTAAAACACAATAAATATCAGTAGATATCTCAAATTCAATATTCCTTTCGCACAGCGCTACCTCAAAGATAGCTAGCATAATATACGGCAAAATAATGTTGCCTGTACCGAAGAATTATAAAACCGTGCCTTATTACCGGTCAATGTAAAAAACATCCAAAATATTTGTACCGTCATTATGACGGTCACAGTATGTGCGGGGTGCAAAGTTTTTAAAGTTACTGCGAATAAACCTACGGTGTCACGGGTTCTAACCATTGGATATTATTTAGTAAACTATTACTTTTACTTGTATCGTGCCTGTTTTTATGATACGCAAACGGTAGAGCATCTGCATATTGAATTGGAGTCGCATGACCGTACGTTTCAAAACAGCCCGCCTGTTGGCTATCTGTATTGCGCTATCATTATTGGTACATGTCCTCACATTTTACGCGTGGAGACTGTTTGGCACCTATAACTTCAGCGCGGCGGTCAACCGGACTTCTTCAGTGGTTGTAGATCTGGAGAAGGTCGCCGGCATGGATTCTCCAACGGATAATTCCGGGGAGGAAGATAGCGAAGAGCAGGAAATGCCGGATGCGGACCAAGCTGAAGAAGAGGCCAGCCAAAGCAATACTGCAACCAAACCAGCTGCTGAAACCACAGCAAGCGGTTCGGAAAAGCCAGTCTCTTCAGCAGAAAGCAAACAGGCAACAAACACCAAAATCGCCAATGAAAGCCACAAACCGATTATAGCGGCACCTGGCATCTCACCATTAGGCTCAGCCAGCAATTTTCTCTCATCAAAAAGCGAAAAATTCATCTATCAGATCAGCATGTTTGGCTTACCAATAGGAAATGCCGAATTAGAGGCAAAAAACGAGAATGGTGAAATCTGGATTACCCTGCGAGTAACATCAAATGCCGCCATATCAAGCATTTACCCGGTCTATGACATTATTGAAACCCGTCATATCGGTGGCAGATTTATTATGACTAAGATTATGCAGCAGGAGGGCTCTTTCAGGAGTGACGAGGGCTTCACCATTAATTTGGGAAAAAAAAGGGTGTCCTGGTTTGACAACATCAGGGGACGCAGCCAGATAATGGCAATCCCGACCGACGACGTACTCGACACGCTGTCGAGCGTCTATTACCTCAGAAACAGACAGTTACAAATCGGCAAGACAGAGACACTCAATATATTCGACAGCGAAACCTACGCCGAAGTGCCGGTTGAAATCCTGCGGCGTGAAACCATGCGACTGCCAAACCTCCATCAGGTCGAGACAATTGTTATCCGTCCTCTACAAAAGACCGCAGGGATCTTCAGGCGAACCGGAGACATCCTGATCTGGCTGACCGATGACGACTTTAAAGTTCCTGTCAAGATCGTCACTTCTGTTGCACATGGTACTGTGACTATCGAACTTATATCAGCTGAAACAACACCGAAAGAGGATGAGACCACTAAGACCAAATGATAAAAGACTTATTTTCATAATTAATGCGAGATATGGCGCACAACTACAGGCTTATTTCAATAACAAGAGGATCTGTAAATGCTGATACAAGCGATAATCTGGATGAATCTGGCCCTTATTTTCTACACCTGGGCTGTGTTCAGCGGGAGAAAGCAGGGGCTGCACCAAAAGCACCTGATAATTTTTGGCATAGGCTTACTGTGCGATTATCTAGGCACCCACCAGATGAACCTCTTTGCGGCTACCTACGGCAAGGCACCCGAATGGCACAACATCACCGGCATCGCTTCACTTGGCGGCATGGCTTTTCATTTTATACTGGCCATGATCGCTTCGCTGGCGCACAAGACCGAGTCTGTCAACCGCGTGTTTCATCGAGTAAGCTTGATAATCTACACCTGCTGGCTGGTCGCATTTTTCAGCGGAGCAATATCCGGCATGATACGCATGAGGGGATGAGAGATAAAAAAATCCCTCATCCCTCATAAAGCCTTATCAGTAACTCTTTAAAGCGTCAGTGGTGAAATGCATCGGCATTGCTGAACCGGAGAAATCAAATTTGTCCCCGTGATCCTTCATCATGAGTTTAAATGCACTAAGCATATATCTCCGTTTAAAACCGTCTTCCAGCGCAACAATTTCCTGTGCTTTATTACTGTAAAATTTCATGTAACACATACCAAGTGCCTGGGTTATTTCATCCATGCTCATGGCTAAAGGCTCAATAATCGGGGTCACCAGGTTGTATTTAGAGTAATCCCAGACCCTGATGCGATCTTTCATTTCGGCGTGTATCGGCGTGAACGGCATTGGCGTTACAACTGGAAATACCGCGATGTCCGGGTTGAGAAAGATCGCTGAGTCAATGTTGTTTTGTATTGATTCCCAGGTTTCGTTCGGGAAACCGATCATGAAAGAGGCTTCAGTAATGATGCCCGCCTCACGGCACAGATCCAAGGCCTGCTTGTTCTGATTAAAATCGGTCCCTTTGTTCAGGCTGTTCAAAGTATCCTTATCAGCACTCTCTGCACCGATATAAATGTGGATAATTCCGGCATCCCGATATTTATGCAGAATATCCGCATCCCTGATTATATCTTCTACCCTCGTTTCAATGAGCAGGTGTACTCCGAAATTCCGCTCAATCAGCAGATCAAGAAACAGTTCCCAGCGGTCTTGTTGTTTCGTAGGGTAGGCGTCAATCAACGTGAAAAACTTAATATCATAAGTTTCGATCAGATGGGCCATTTCTTCGATTACATTTTCCGGTTTACGGCAGCGCCAATCTTCGCGCCAGAACATCCGCTGACTGCAAAAGGCACAGGCCATGTCACAGCCACGGGAGGTAAGAATGGAAGCCATTCTGCCGGTAGGGGCAACACGATACTGATAATCATCCCAGTCGAGCAGATGCCACGCCGGGGTCAGAGAGTCCAGCTCAACTATATGAGCCTGATTCTCATTTGTTACAACCTGACCACCCTCCAGATACGCAATCCCTTTAACGTCCTTACCTTTACCCTCTGGAATTGCGGCAAGCAGCTGTTTCAAAGTCTGTTCAGGCTCTCCCTTCAAAATGTAATCAACATGATTTTTGTCGTCTTCAAGGATTTCATTAAACATGAACGTAGGATGGGGACCGCCCAGCAAGGTAACAATTGCAGGGTTAACCTCTTTGGTAACATCCAGAATCCTGAGAGCGTCAGGAACTGTGGCAGTACTAATTGCGCCTGTAACCGGGAGATAATCCAGAGTCATGACGTAATCAGGCTGAAATCGCTCAATTTCCTGCCTGATATCTTCGAAGTTAAGGTTTTTGTTCATGGCATCAAATATGCGGGCCTCATGCCCTGCTTCAAGTGCGGCACCGGCGAGATAGGCGAGATGCAGGGGGGGCCAGTTGCCGACAACCTGCACACCCCAGCAGTGATAAGGTGCTGTTATAAAAAGTATTTTGCTCATTAGTTTCTCCTGTTAGTGATAGATTTCAATTGTAGTAAATGTAGTTTTTCACCGACGTAGTGAGGTTGGAAAGTATTTTGAGGCACTTTAGCAACGAAACAGCCAATGGTCATGTAAAGATTTGGTAAAGAAAATATGGCAGATTTGGGTGAGTGACAAACTATGGGTGATGAACTTCTCATCTCATCGGTTCTTACTCATCTTACCATCAGTTTTTGGAAGTAAAAACCAGACGCGCGTTCCTCCTGCATCACTATCCGCACCCACCGCCCCGCCATGCGCCTCGATCAGTTCCTTGACGATTGCCAGTCCGATACCTGCCCCCCCTGCTTCACGGGAGCGCGAACGATCTGCCCTGAAAAACCGCTCGAAAAGGTATGGGATATCCTTCTCGGCAATTACCGCACCACTGTTGGTAAATAGTGTTTTTATACCACTCGGGGTGAACTCCGTTGAGATAGTAACGGTTCCTCGCCGCGGAGTATATTTCCAGGCATTATCGACCAGATTGCGAATCGCCTGAAGCAGTTTGTCGCGATCAGCTGTAACCTCATTGCCACGTGGATCAAGCTGCCACTGCACATCAATCTCTTTTTCCAGAAAATTAGGCCGATAAAGATCCATAATCTGTCCGAGCAGTTCATGGAGAGATAGTTTTTGGTAATCAAGAAAAACCTCGGCTGCATCGGCTTTTGCCAGTTGCTGAAGATCCTCTACCAAGCTTACCAGTCGCAACACCTCCTGCTCAAGCATCCGGAACGTTTCCGGGGTCGGCGATATAACAGAGTCACTTAACCCCTCCAGATACCCGCGCAGATTGGTCAAGGGCGTACGCAGTTCGTGAGAAATATCCGCCACCATATTTTTACGTAACCGTTCAACCTTTTCCAGGTTATCGGCCATATGGTTAAAGGCACCGGCAAGCTGTCCCCCCTCATAGCGGGAAATTGCCTTAACTCTTTCAGAATAGTTGCCGTCGGCAACCTTTTTTGTAATGGCGGTGATTTGCAATAAAGGTCGAAGTACCCAACTGGTTAGCAGGTAGGTAAAAAGCAGGGTCAGCGTCAGGGCGATCAGAACACCCCAAAACAGATTATGATGAACAGCTTCAAGGAATTGGTGGTGAAGGTCAACCGGTAGGATGTGAAAATAATCTTCCAACTGCTTAAAATATTCGGCCGCCAACCGGTCTATAGCGCGCCAAATTAAAAAAGTGAAAATCGTAAAAATCGGAACGATATGACCTATCAGCAGTTTCCAGAGGAGTCGCTGTCTCATGTATTTTCTAAAGGCCTGACGAGAGGAGCTGAATAAGAGCCCCGAACTTTTCCAGGAACTGATAAGAGATTAAAACTTATAATAATAGTGTATTTTTCACCAATCATCTATTCATCTCTCAACTTTATTGTTTGTCCATTCCTCATAAAACATTTTCCTCACTGAAGCGGTATCCGTGCCCCCGTACTGTTAGAATAAAACTCGGCCGGGCAGAATCATTCTCGATTTTTTGGCGGAGTTTTCCAATGTGAACATCAATGACCCTGTCTATAACCGCTTCACTGTTCTGGTAACACTGACTCAAAAGTTCCATACGGGAAAAAGCCTTTCCGGGATAACTCATTAGAATGTATAAGAGTTTGTATTCCCACGACGTCAGGCTAATGAGTTTTCCATCCCGGGTAACCCTGTGTTTTTCAGGGTCCAGTTCAAGTCCGGCATATGCGAGGATTGTCGGAACTGCCGGTGGAACCGGCCTGCTGCGGCGCAGGATTGCCTTCACTCTTTCGACCAACTCGCGTGGGCTGAATGGTTTGACCACGTAGTCATCAGCGCCCATCGCCAACCCTGCGACCCTGTCAATCTCCTCTTCCCGTGCAGTAAGCATCAAGACCGGAACTTCAGAAATCTTTCGCAGAGCAGTACAAATCTCCCAACCATCAACATTTGGCAGCATAACGTCGAGGATCACGAAAACCGGTTTACAATTGATGGCGGCCTCTATCGCCAGTCCACCATCGTGGATAACAACCGCCATGAAGCCCTCCCGTTCAAGATACGTCGCCACCAGAGCGGCCGTGTTGCGGTCGTCTTCGATAATCAGTATCGTGCCCGGATTGGCGATGGAAGGGTACATACATTTCTCCAAAATGTTATGAGATAAGATCAAATGATTAATGAGAAAAGAGAAAGTAGAGCATGGCAATTTCTCTCATCAGCTTTCCATCCGCCATCATCGTTTCTTTTTATCCCTCAACCGGCAGTCCTAAACGCCGCCAGGCAGCCATGTGACCCGTAAGAAGATTTACATTGCGGTAACCTAGGAGAATTAATAAAACTTTGCCTATTACGGCACGAGGCCCAAGCTCACACAGTACGACAAGTTCGGTCTGTTTGTTTTCAGGAAGCGACACCAGCTTCAGCAGAATTTTCCATACCGGTGCGTGTAGCGCACCGGGAATATGACCCGCTTTGAACTCAAAACCAGTACGGACATCTACCACCGTGGGAGGCTTCCCCCTTGTTATTTTTTGCGCCAGTTCCTGCGGTTGCATAGTAAAATCCTCTCTCTTCGCTAATCTTTCACCGTTTTTAAAGGTTTTTTACTCTCTTATTCCTCTCCGAATCTCTTCAATCTTTGCCGGGATTTTGCCGAGAATGCCCAGACCCAGTTTTTTCATGACAAAGGAACTACCCATGAACAGCTTGGTGATACGCATTAAATAGTCTCGCTTGAAGGTGGCCTTCATGGTCATAAATTCCATAATCTTGCCCATATAAAAGCGACGATAGCCGTCAGCTATCGACACTTCAATCTGCAGAGTACTCATTTTGTAGGGCTCTAGGACAGGATCAACCATATTGTACTTCCCGTAATCATGGGTACGAATAAGCGGGGCTAGGTCATTGAAGCCGTCCGCATACGGCCACGGAGTGAACGTAAAAAAGTTTGCAATATCCGGACTGTACTGTTGTGCCAGTTGCATGGTTTTTTTTATACTGTCAGGCGTTTCGCCAGGAAAACCAACCATAAAAGAGGCTTCAGACACGATCTCCTGCTCACGGAGAATATCAAATACCTGTTTCGCTTCTTCTAAAACCTGACCCTTTTTCATTGCATCAAGGGTGGACTGGTCGGCCGTTTCAACACCGAAGGAGATGTAGATAATACCTGCTTTTCGGTACTTCCAGAGAATATCTCTGTCTCGGATGATGTCCGCAGCCCTGGTTTCCATCAACAGATAAATCGGCAGCTCCCTGGCGATGACTGCATCAAGAAGAGTCTCCCAACGTTCCCGATTTCTGGTGGGATACTCATCGGTAATCATAAATACGTTAACTTGGTGTGTCGTATGCAGATATTCCA
>SESG01007663.1_pt1 | contig 18546 bp, 18 predicted proteins | sample 3171421 | NCBI WGS metagenome assembly SESG01 (sample SAMN10866946, study PRJNA518727) | freshwater metagenome | biome: subpolar coniferous forest; feature: holomictic lake; material: water; isolation source: holomictic Lake 227, 6 m and 8 m depth | place: Canada: near Kenora, Ontario | collected... | reverse complement strand
CTGCTGAATCAGTTCGGTCTCAAACTTTTTGCGGGGCGCGCCGCCAAGCAAAGCATACACTTCTTCATTGGGCAGTTTTTGCCCTTTTTTCTTTTTGCCTTCGTAGAGGTAAAATCCTTTCTTGTTTTTCTTTCCTTTATAATCCTTTGCAATTAGCTTCGGGAAAGCATCGGAGGATTGCATGCCCCTTGCCGCAAACATTTTCCCCAACTGCTCGCCCACATGCGCGCCGACATCAATGCCCACCTCATCAATGAGGGCAACAGGGCCTACCGGATAGCCGAACTGCCGCATCGCCCGGTCAACGTCGTTTGGGATGGCGCCTTCTTCTAAAAGAAAGATTACCTCGTTGAGCATCGGCGCCAGAATGCGCGTTGTGTAAAAACCGGGGCCGTCCTTAACGACGATGCAGGTTTTACCCTGAGCGATTCCCATATCGAGTGCTGTGGCTGCAACCCACGGCGCGGTTTTATCGGTAGTAATAATTTCCAAAAGCGGCATTTTGGGAACTGGGGAGAAGTAGTGCATCCCGATAACATTTTCCGGCCTTTTGCATCCCGCCGCGATATCTGAAATCGGAATGGCGGAGGTATTGGAAGCAAAAATGGTGCGCTCGTTTGTGGCAGCTTCCACATCGGCCAGAACCTGCTTTTTCACAGCGAGATCCTCAAAGACGGCCTCCACAACCAGATCGGTATTTTTAAACAGGGAATAATTCTCACAGGCAACAAGTTTTCCATACTGAACATCGCGGTCAAAGCCGATAATTGTGCCTGATTTGGCTTTCTTCTCCAGGCCTTGCCAAATTTCTTTCATTCCTTTGGCTGCCGCTTCCAGGCTTACATCCTTCATCAGAATGGTGTCGCAGATAGTAGTGGAGACAGAAGCAATGCCCTGTCCCATAAGCCCCGTACCGATTACTGCCAGTTTTCCCACTTTGCGGGCAAGGCTTTTCTGAGGATTTTTTTTCAGATCAGACATACCGAAAAACAGGCTCATCAAGGCTTTGGACTGCGAAGTTGTTACCAGCCTGCCGAAAAGTTCTATTTCCTTTTTCAGGCCGGCAGCTTTTCCGTATTTCTGGCCATGCTCAACCGCTTCGATTATGGCATAGGGCGCGGGGTAACAGCCGTAAGTCTGGCGTGTAACCATTTTTCTGGCCTGTGAAAATACTATTGCCCTGCCCACAGGATTTGATTCCAGAAGGAAAGTTAAAAAGGAACGCTTGCGCTTTCTTTTAATATTCCCGCTGCCTGCCAGCTCCAACGCTTTTTTAACTGCCGTTTCCTTGGCGCCATAAGGCGAAATTAGCTCGTCAATAAGCCCCGCCTTTTTTGCCTTTTTCGCCCGGAGATTTCGTGCCGTAAGCAAAAGGGGCAGAGCCGCTGTCAGTCCGATAAGTCTTGGCAGCCTTTGTGTGCCACCGGCAGCAGGCAGTAGCCCAAGTTGTACTTCCGGAAAACCCAGAGAGGTTTGTGGGGAGTTGACGGCCATGCGGTAGGAGCAGACCAGCGCAAGCTCCAGGCCACCGCCAAGGCAGTTGCCGGAAATGCAGGCAACCACCGGGATTTTCATATTTTCCAGACTGTTGAGGATGCTGTGACCTTTGGTGATATAGGCAATTACTTCTTCCGTGGTTTGCATGCCTTTTAGCTCATCAATATCCGCGCCAACTACAAAGTTGTCTTCTTTGCCGCTGACGATAACAATGCCCTTGATGCTCTTATTATTATTTATATCATTCAAGTTACCCGCCACTTCATTGAGAAAACCCGAAGAAACCTTGTTCACTTTGCCCTCCGGACAATCAATGGTGATAATAGCGATACCTTCTTTTGTAATTTCCAGTGTCAGATATTTCATGTTCATCTCCTTATTGCGCATTTTCCAGAATAATAGTGTTGCCTACAGCTCCCGCGCCGCAGCCGGCAACAAGACCGAACTGAGCATTCTCTTCCTGCATCCGGTTACAGCAGCTGGCAATCAATCTGCCGCCTGTCGCCCCGAAGGGATGGCCGATGGACAATGAACCTCCCCGCGTGTTGAGAAGTTCCTGATTAACGGCACCCAGTTTACCATCTTGCCCCAGTTTTTCCCTGCCCCATTTTTCTGATTCCATATAATGAATGTTTGCAATAATCTGGGCGGCAAAGGCTTCATGGATTTCCAGAACTTTTATATCAGCAAGAGTAATGCCCGCTTTTTTCAAAGCCCGCGCAGCAGAGAAGGCGGGACCCAGCAGCAATTCTTCCCAGGGATCAGACCCTGCCTGGGCATAAGCCTTGATAAACGCCTGCGGTTTCAACCCTAGAGCTTTGGCTTTTGATTCCCTCATCAACAGCACTGCTGATGCGCCATCGGTGAGAAATGAAGAGTTGGCCGCCGTGACGGTTCCGTTGCGCCGATCAAAAGCCGGCTTCAGTAAGGCCAGCTTTTCGGTGGTGGCATCTGCGCGTGGCCCGTTATCTTCCTTCACTACCTTGCCCGTTTTGGGAACGACAATGGGAACTATTTCCTTTTTCATAAGCCCATTTTTAGTTGCCGCAGTGGCCAGCCGATGCGACCTGGCGGCAAAGTCGTCCTGGTCTTTGCGGGTTATTCCAAGGCGGCTCGCCAGCCTGTCGGCATTGGCGCCCATGGAGAGGCCGGTGGAATATTCAGCGATGGCCGGTTTTTCGACCATAAAAAAATCCGTGAGCTTCATTCCTTTGAGCAGCTTGAGTTTCCCCAGAATACCTTTCGGGCGCTTATACATGGTAAGATCAAGCAGAAAACGCCTATAGCGTTTGCCGATTTTAATCGCGGGGTCGGACATGGATTCTGTGCCACCGGCAATGACCGTATCCACCTCACCTGCGTTAATCATATCACAGGCGGAGGTAATCGCGATGTTTGACGAAACGCAGGCCGCCGTGCAGGTATGAGCAGGTATCGTTCCGGGAAGCCCCGCGCCCAGCATAATTTCTCTGGCCACATTGGTTGTGGAAATATCGGCCATAACTGTGCCCATGATTACATAGTCAATCATTGATGGTTCGATTCCCGTTCTGACGAGGAGCCCTTTGACAGCAAAGCGGCCAAGCTCCCACGCCATCAGATCATAAAACTCCGTGCCGGAGCGTAAAAATGGCGTCCGGCAGGCATCGATAATGGCTACTCTATCTGAATTACTTGCGTTCATGCCTTACCTCTCTTTTTTAGAATTTCCGGAATAACCGTTGCCCGGAGGCTTTTCTTGTTGAATTTGCCTACACTCGTTTTGGGGATTTCTTTCAGAAAAACGATTTCATCAGGAATCCACCATTTGGCGACTTTGTCTTTCAGATAATCCTGTATTTCCTCTTTGGTAATAGTACTTGCCGCGTCAGGCTTAGGCACAACGCAAGCCAGCGGACGTTCCTGCCATTTATCATCGGGCAAAGCGATTACCGCCGCCTCCAAAACCTTGTCAAATCCCATGATGGTGTTTTCCAGATCAATGGAAGAAATCCACTCGCCGGCGCTCTTGATGAGGTCTTTAGTCCTGTCCACCAAAGAGATATAACCTTCTTTGCTCATTGTGCCGATATCGCCTGTATGAAACCACCCGTCCGGAAAAGTGATGGCGCTTTGTTTAGGATCTTTATAATATTCCGAGGCGATCCAGGGCCCACGCACAAGAATTTCTCCCATTTCCTTGCCATCCATGCGTGCCTCTTTGCCTGTATCCGTGTTGATGAGTTTTACATCAAGCCCCGGTATGGGCATTCCCGCTGTAGCCCGAATGTCAATCTGTACATCAGCACTCATTGTTTCCATGTAGCTTTTGGGAATGGATAAAGTGACAACCGGCGATGTTTCCGTGGCGCCGTAACCCTGTGCCAGAATGACTTTGTATTTCTTTTCGAATGACTCGATGAGATGCCGGGGCATGGCCGATCCACCGGAAAATAACTGACGGATTGAAGAAAAGTCATGCGCCCCGCCGCCTTCCAGATAATTGTGAAGCATTATCCAGATGGTTGGCACACCGCAGGAAAAAGAAACTTTCTCCTCGGAGATAATCCGGCACAGCGCCGCCATATCCAGAATTTGCCGACCGGGCAGCACCTGTTTCATTCCGCGCAGAGTGCAGGCAAAAGGCGCGCCCCAGGCATTAGCATGAAACATTGGAACTATATGCAGGGCACAATCCTTTTCCTGAACGCCCATTACTCCGCCTGTGACAAAGGAGTGCAGAACAAGCCCGCGATGGCTGTAGACAACTCCTTTGGGATCGCCCGTTGTTGCTGAGGTGTAGCAGATAAGGCAGGGATCGTTTTCATCGCGGTCAATCGGGAAATCATAGCTCTCCGGGAAATCTTTAATCAGATCGTCATACAGGACAACAGGGGAAAGTGTGGTTTGGGGCATTACTCCGGATTGAGACATAATGACATATTTTTCTACAGTCTTTAGCTGATCTTTAAATGGTTCAATGAGAAAATAGACATCTTCGTCAATAAAGAGGATGCGATCTTCGGCGTGATTAATGATGTAAACCAGATTTTCGACAGAAAGGCGGATATTGAGTGTGTGCAGAACAGCCCCCATGCAGGGGACACCAAAGTAAAGTTCCAGATGGCGATGGTTGTTTAAAGAAAATGAGGCAACCCTGTCCCCCTTTTTAATACCCAAAGAGCTCAGAGCGCCCGCGAGCTGACTTGTGCGCTTATACCAATCGGCGTAAGTATAGCGGAAAGTGCCATTCGCGTATACGGAGACAATCTCCTTGTCCGGATAAAACCTTGCCGCATGTTGCATAAAATTGGTCAATAACAAAGGATAATTCATCATGGCGTAAACCTCCCTGCGCTAAATGATTTTAGTGCCTAAAGTTATGCTACCTATTATGCTTACAGCCCCATAAATTTTGCCGCAATTCCCTTCATTACTTCATTAGTTCCTGCGAAAATCCGTGTCACACGGATGTCCCGCCAGGCGCGCGCTATGGGGTATTCCTCACAATATCCGTATCCGCCGTGCAGCTGGAGACACCTATCGGCAACACGGAAACCCATATCTGTAGTCCAATATTTCGCCATGGCGACCTCCACAACGACGTTCTTGCCTTCGATATGGTCCATGATCAGTTTGTCAATGAAGGTGCGTCCCAGCTTGACCTCAGTTGCCATCTCGACGATTTCAAATTGCACATGCTGAAATTTGGAGATGGGACGACCGAACGCGTTTCTTTCCTTGCAATACTTGACGGTGAAATCCAATATAAACTCCGCGGCGATTACCGCGCCGATTGCGCAAACCAGACGTTCCTGCTGGAGCTTCATCATTAGCTTGAGAAATCCGCTGCCCTTATCGCCCAGACGGTTTTCCTTGGGAATCCGGCAATCGGCAAAATACAGCTCCGCCGTATCCTGGCTGTGCCAGCCGATTTTTTTAATCTGTTTTCCTTTTTCAAAGCCGGGAGTGCCTGCCTCGACAAGATAGAGGTCAACTGCCTGATGCTGCTTTTGAACAGAAGGGTCACGCGCGGCAACGATGACCAGATCGCAGTTTATACCGTTGCTGATGAAAGTCTTCTGGCCGTTGAGAATGATTTGATTGCCGTCTTCCACAGCCGTTGTTTTCATTGCCGCCAAATCACTGCCGGCATTGGGCTCCGTCATGGCTACCGCTGTGATGATGTCGCCTGAAACACAGCCGGGCAGATATTTAAGCTTTTGAGCTTCTGAGGCAAACGCGGAAATATAAGGGACGCAGATATCGCTGTGCAGGGACGCGGCAAGCCCCGAGAAGTTGCTTTTGACAAGCTCTTCACAGACAATGACGGAATAAAGAAAGTCGCCTCCGACTCCACCGTACTGCTCGGGAATATCCGTGCACAGGAATCCCTGTTCGCCCAGCTTTTTCCAGGCACTGCGGGGAACAATGCCTGCCTCTTCCCACTCTTCGATATGGGGAACTATTTCTTTGTCGAGAAATTTCCGGAGACTCTCCCGGAAGATATTATGCTCTGCCGTGTAGTTAATGATGTTCATGAGCTTCTTCCTCCTTCACTTTCAGGTATTTAAGCCTGCTTTTCATTCCGGACTCAGAGAAACTAAAGTTGTCATGGCTAATCCGCCGCGTGCCCTCACGCGGCGACATTTCCTTTTTCAGGTCGTTGAAAGTATAGGAAGAACAGACTAATATGTCAATGAAATAGTTAGGCAGCTTGAAAACTATGCCTTTCCCTCCGGGTTTTTATGTGAACGCCCCGCGGGAATTTCTGGATACGCCAAACCGCCATCAGCTTTTGAGTTAAGGAGAAACAAGTTTTAAGGAACTGATGTCCACTGATCCGAGATCTCGGACATTTGCTTTGAAATTTTTAATACCCAGAGACACTTCTTTGACTTTGTCAGGGGATGTTACAATGCAGCAGGTTTTGGCGGAAAGTTTGCCTATATCCTCCGACAGAAAATCAAAAAAACCTGTGATCATAGCTTCCACAGTTCCAGCGGTAGAAAGGTTAGAACGGTCCGCTCCCGGCAGCTCAAAAGAAAAATCATTTATCAACATTGTGTCAACTGCTCGGGCAATATGGTGGGATGCCGTGTAAATTTTATCGTAGTTTGTATCGGAAAGTTTTCCCAGACCAAAAAGAAAGATAATTTCTGTGCCGATGCGCCGGGGAAAAGCTATAAGAATCTTTTCCATGAAGTCGCCGGTAATTCTTCCTTGCTTGATTTCTCTTGAAATCATTCCATTAAGACGCCAATCAATGAATCCGCAAATTCCACTTGGCGGTTTTTCATCGGCGAAAATACCCAATACCAAGCACTTATGTTTTGGCAGATCGGGTGGTTCTGTTGATAGGTGTATCTGCATTTTTCTTCTTCAGCTTTAAATTAAGGGCATCTAATATTCCGTTAATAAATGATCCGGAATTCTCCGCCCCGAAAGTTTTACCCAGATCTATCGCCTCATTCATGGTGACTTTAGATGGAATATCGTCACAGTAAAGCAATTCAAATACCGCCAGCCGCAAAATACTTATGTCCACCTTGGACATCCTGCTAAGTGACCAATTCTCCGAGCTACTCTCAATAAGAGAGTCAAGCTCTTCTCTGTGACCCCATGTCCCTTCGATCAATAAAGCGGCAAACTCCTTATCCGCTTTCGGAGCGACAAAATTACCCCAAAAAAGCTCCATCGCTTTTTCTACATCAAGGGTTACAAAATTAAGACTATAAAGAACCTGTAAGGCAACTTCCCTTGCCTTTCTCCGCGCTTGCATTTAATCCTCAAATCCAACAACACTCCATCACAGCAGTGTATTACGCTTTTGCGTTAAATCTTTTTAAATAAATCAACCATTTCAATTGCCGACATTGCCGCATCAGCACCTTTATTGCCTGATTTTGTTCCCGCCCGCTCAATTGCCTGTTCAATTGTATCTGTCGTCAGCACACCATAAATGACCGGAATTTCCGCTTCCATACCTACGCTTGCTATACCCTTGGTAACTTCAGCGCTGATATATTCAAAATGAGGCGTTGCGCCACGAATGACGGCACCCAGACAAATCACGGCATCAAATCGAGCGCTTTTTGCCAGCTTCTTTGCCGTCAAAGGCAGCTCAAAGGCGCCTGGTACTTTATAAATCTGGATGTCTTTTTCATCGGCGCCTGCTCGAATCAGGGTATCTATCGCTCCTTCAATTAACCTGCCGCTGATAAAATCATTAAAACGGCTGGCGACAATACCAAACTTCATCCCCTTGGCAACAATTTTTCCTTCGATTATTTTCGGCATGATTAATTACCTCTGAAAGTATTATATTTTATTTAGCCGCAAAAAAATAGATATTTTTTACGTTGTCTATATTTTTAAAAGATGCCCCATCTTGTCTTGCTTGGTCTTCATGTATCTTATGTTGTTTTCATTAGGGCTTATTTCTATAGGAACACGCTTAGTGATCTCTATTCCATAGCCTTCCAGACCGACAATCTTTTTGGGGTTATTGGTTAAAAGGCGCATTTTGTGGACTCCCAGATCAGCCAGAATCTGAGCGCCGATACCATAATCTCTTAAATCCGCCTTGAAGCCTAAAGCGATATTGGCCTCAACTGTATCCTGGCCTTCTTCCTGCAAAGCGTAAGCCTTGATTTTATTGACCAGACCAATGCCCCGGCCTTCCTGCCGCATATACACAATGACGCCTTTTCCTTCTTCTGCAACCATTTGCATGGCGCTATGCAGCTGATCGCCGCAATCACATTTCTGCGAGGCGAAGATATCGCCTGTCAGACATTCCGAGTGGACACGCACCAGAACATCATCTTCCTTTTTAATGTCGCCTTTGACCAGGGCAATGTGCTGCATGTCGTCGACGTCATTTTCATAAATAATAATTTTAAACTCCCCTCCATAACCTGTGGGAATATTCGTTTCAGCCAAGCGCCGGATAAGCGATTCATTCTGCATGCGGTAATCAATCAGATCAGCGATGGTGACGATCTTTAAGTTATGAACCTTCGCAAATATTTCCAAATCCGGCATTCTGGCCATGGTTCCATCTTCATTCATAATTTCACAAATAACGCCTGCCGGTATCAACCCTGTAAGACGGCATAAATCAACCGATCCCTCGGTCTGGCCGGTGCGCACAAGCACTCCGCCTTTGCGGGCGATTATCGGGAAAATGTGCCCGGGGCTGACTAGATCTTCCGCCTTTGCATCCGGATGAACTGCCGCTTGAATTGTTGTTGCCCGATCCGCCGCCGATATGCCTGTGGTAACACCGATTTTAGCTTCGATAGAAACGGTGAACGCCGTGCCGAAGCGAGTCTTGTTGTCTTTAACCATTGGTTGAAGATTAAGCTTATGAGCAAATTCCTCATTGATGGTCAGACATATCAATCCCCGGCCTAGGCGTGCCATGAAGTTGATAGCGTCCGGCGTAACAAACTGCGCGGCCATGAATAGATCGCCTTCGTTTTCCCGGTCTTCATCATCAACAAGAATGACCATTTTCCCGTTACGAATATCTTCAATTGCTTCCTGAATTGTACTGATTGCCATTTATATCTACCTTGTTATTTTATATACCCATGTTCCATGAGGAAATCTTTATCTATTCCCCGCGAAGAATGCAATAACTTTTCCACATACTTTCCTAAAACATCCGTTTCAATATTTACCAGATCACCTTCTTTTTTCGCAAGCAATGTGGTGTTTGCCGCCGTATGTGGTATGATATTAACATAAAATCTGCCTTTTTCAATCTTGTTTACCGTAAGACTTATACCATCAATGGCTACTGATCCTTTTTCCACAATCTTCCGCGATAGTTGATCATTTACTTCCACAGCCAAAATGACCGAGCCGGACTTTTGCGATTTGGAAAGAATTCTGCCTTTGTCATCCACATGACCCAAAACAAAATGCCCGCCAATAAAACCGCCGACACGAATTGATTTTTCCAGATTAATTTTGTCTCCCGCGTGCAGAAGGCCAAGAGTTGTTTTGGTAATAGTTTCAGCGGAAACATCGGCGGAAAATGTTTTTTCTTTCTTTGCGGTAACAGTCAGGCAGGCGCCGTTCACCGCGATGCTATCGCCAATGGCTACGTCTTTTAAATCAATTGCCGCTTCAATTTCTATAACGGCATCGGCTCCCTTTGCCGTCAGGCGCTTCACATTTCCCAATCCTTCTATAATTCCGGTGAACATAAATTACTTCTTACCTTTACTTAGTAAATCTTTTAACTCAGACATAAATTCCCCAACATCGCGAAACTGACGGTACACCGAGGCAAACCGGACATAGGCAACACCGTCGAGTGCCTTGAGCTCCGCCATAACCTTTTCCCCGATGACGCTGGAGGTAATTTCCGCCTGAAACACCTGACAGGCCTGTTCTACATCCTCAACAATTTTTTCCATTGATTCCATGCTGATGGGACGCTTCTCGCAAGCCGTCATGACGCCGTTGCGAATTTTCATACGGTCAAAAGGTTCGCGGCGACCATCCTTCTTTACCACCATGGGCATAATATCTTCGACAAACTCATAAGTGGTAAATCGTTTAGAGCAACCTAAACACTCGCGGCGGCGGCGAATGGCCTTCCCGTCCTTACTTATTCGCGAATCAATAACCTTGTTTTCAGCATTGCCACAAAACGGACATTTCATGATTTTTTCTGCCTAAGTTTTCTGCGTATTATACTTGCACTACACTGATTCCTGCTTCTTTCAGCATTTGAGCGGCCAAGGGATCGCTATATCCATCGCGGATGACGACGCGGACAATGCCGGCATTGATAATCATCTTGGCGCAAATGACACAGGGTTGATTGGTGCAGTAAAGCGTTGAGCCTTTGGTAATAACTCCATGCAGGGCGGCTTGAATGATGACGTTTTGTTCCGCGTGCAAGCCGCGGCACAGCTCATGGCGCTCACCGGAGGGAACCTTGAGCTGTTCGCGTAAGCAACCGATGTCCAGACAATGTTTTAATTTGGAGGGCGCGCCGTTGTAACCTGTGGCAAGAATCCGTCGATCGCGTACCAGACCCGCCCCTACTGACCGTCGGAGGCAGGTACTGCGGCGTGACACCACTTCTACGATATCAAGAAAATAATTATCCCAATCGGGACGATCATTTACTTTCTTGTCGGATGCTTTTGTTGTAGATTCTTTCCCGGTCATATTTTCCCGCTTATCAGGACTTGTCTTGCCGCTTGTGCGGGCCTAGACAGCTTTTATTCTCTGAGCATAAAGTGGGAATTGGGCACAAAGAGTTTTGACTTTTTCGGCCACAGCTTTAATTTTACTGTCATTATTAATACTGCCAATGACATCGGCAATATATGTGGCAATCAGGCGCATCTCTTTTTCCTTCATGCCCCTTGTTGTTAGTGCCGGAGTGCCAATTCTGATCCCGCTTGTTACCTGCGGCCCCTGCGTATCAAAGGGAATGCCGTTTTTATTTACGGTAATCGCGGCAAGGTCTAGCGCTTCCTGCGCGTCTTTTCCGCTTACACCTTTTGCCGTTAAATCAACCAGCATCAGATGGTTGTCCGTGCCGCCGGAAACAAGTCGGAAACCCTGATTTTTCAGCTCATCAGCCATTGCCTGAGCGTTTTTTAGAATCTGGCTTTGATATTCTTTGAATTCCGGCAAAAGCGCTTCTTTGAAAGCAACTGCTTTGGCTGCGATTATATGCATTAAAGGTCCTCCCTGCATTCCCGGAAAAACCCTGCTGTTCAATGTTTTGGCGTAAGCTTCTTTGCACATGATTAATCCGCCGCGTGGTCCGCGTAATGTCTTATGCGTAGTTGATGTGACATATTCACAGACGGGCACAGGCGATGGATGCAGGCCTGTTGCCACAAGCCCGGCCACATGAGCGATATCGGCCATAATGACCGCGCCTACTTCATCGGCAATCCGGCGGAAACGGTTAAAATCAAGAAGACGCGGATAAGCACTGGCGCCGACTACAATCATTTTGGGCTTATGTTCCTTGGCCAATTTTTCCACTTCATCAAAATCAATGGTTTCTGTGTCTTTGCTTACACCATAAGAGACTATTTTATAAAGCTTACCTGAAAAGTTGGCCGGACTTCCATGAGTCAAATGACCGCCGTGAGACAAATTCATTCCTAAAATTGTATCGCCGGGCTGCACTGCCGCAAAATAGACGGCCATATTTGCCTGTGACCCTGAATGGGGTTGGACATTGACATGATCCGCGCCAAAAAGTTCTTTACAACGTTCAATTGCCAGATTTTCCGCTATATCCACAAATTCGCAGCCACCGTAGTAGCGCTTGCCGGGATAACCTTCAGCGTATTTGTTTGTCATGATTGAGCCCTGCGCTGCAAGGACTGCTTCACTGACAAAATTTTCAGACGCAATCAATTCCAGTTTCCCCGCCTGACGGCGTGTTTCCAGATCGATTGCGTGGGCAACTTCCGGATCAGCTTTTTCCAAAAAAGACATTAACTATGCTTCCTCCTGATGTAGTTTTAATCGCGGTATTTCTTTAATATTAAAACGGCATTAACACCGCCAAAACCAAAGCTGTTAGACATGGCAGTGTTTATTTCTTTGTGTCTGGCGACTTTCGGGACGAAATCGAGATCACATTCATCGTCCGGATCGTCCAGATTAATAGTCGGCGGGATGATTCCATGCTGAAGCGCCAAAATCGAAAATATCGCTTCCACAGCGCCGGTTCCACCCAGCATGTGGCCGGTCATGGATTTTGTTGAACTGACAAGCAGTTTATAGGCGTGTTCGCCAAAAAGGGTTTTGATTGCCTGGGCTTCATATAAATCGTTGAGCGGCGTTGATGTACCGTGAGCGTTGATATAGTCAATATCGGGTGGGTTCATCCCGGCATCTTTAAGCGCAACTTTCATGCTGCGGATAGCGCCTTCATGGCCGGGGGGCGGTGCGGCAAGATGGAAGGCATCCGATGAGCAGCCATAGCCGGCGATTTCGCCGTAAATTCTCGCTCCTCTTTTGAGGGCAAAGGATAATTCTTCCAGGATCAATACGCCGCAACCTTCAGCAATAACAAAGCCATTGCGCCCTTTGTCAAACGGACGGCTGGCTATCGGGGGATCATCATTGCTGGTCGAAAGCGCCTTCATGGCGGCAAACCCGCCAACTGCAAGTTGTGTAATGGCCGCTTCTACTCCACCGGTGATCATGGCATCCGCGTCTCCATAAACTATCGTCTTGTAGGCATCGCCTATGGCTGATGTCCCTGAAGCGCAGGCGGTGACGGCACAATTGATGGGGCCCTTGGCGCCAAAACGAATGGAGACATGTCCGGAACCAAGATTGGCAAGGATTGCGGGAACGGAGAAAGGTGATATTCTGCGGGGGCCGGATTTGTATAGCGTCTCTATTTCGTGTTCTAAAGTCGCAAGCCCGCCGATAGCTGATCCGATGATAACGCCAACACGCTCGGCAATTTCGGGGCTTATCGTTAAGCCCGCATCCTCCATGGCCATAGCGGCTGCGGCCAGAGAGTAAATGGCAAAGTTATCATAACGCCTGACTTCTTTTTTATCGACGAATTGCAGCGGGTCAAAATTTTTAATTTCACCGGCGATTCGGGAATTAAAAGCGGAACTGTCAAACTTGGTAATCGCCGTAATGCCTGATTTTCCGGCAATCGCGCCTTCCCAAGATTCTATAACGGTATTACCCAGAGGCGTTAACGCGCCCATACCTGTTACGACAACACGCCTTTTCATTAGTTTCAACCCTGAATTTATAAACTAATTGATTCCCTTTTTTGTCAGGAATTCAATAACGTCTTTGATTGTGCGAATTTTCTCAAGTTCTTCGTCCGCTATCTCAACACCAAAAGCTTCTTCCATCTCCATAATCAATTCCACAAGATCAAGAGAATCAGCGCCTAAATCGTCAATAAAAGAAGCCTCCAAAACGCATTCTTCTTTTGTAACATCGAGTTGTTCCATTACGAGTTTAATAACTTTTTCTTCTAACGACATGTAAAATCCTCCTCTATATCTATTGGTACCTAAAATTTAATTCAACTATTCTTTAGCAGCTTTTTCCGTTGATACAATTTCTCTGCCTTTATAAGTGCCGCATGTAGGGCAGACACGATGAGGCAATTTTGGCTCATTACATTGCGGGCATAAAGATAAAGATGGAGGCGTCAAAAAATCATGCGCCCTTCTTGTATTTCTTCTGGTTTTTGAATGTCTCTTTGTTGGATTTGGCATAAATTATCCTTCTTTAATTTAATTTTTTACTATAAAATTTTTTAATACAGCCATTTTGCTGTTTACAGCGGCTAAATGGCAATTACAGGAAGATTTATTTAAATTCATCCCGCAGTGCGGGCACAACCCTTTACAATCTTCTGTGCAAAGTTTTTTAATCGGTATCTGCAAAAGTATCTGTTCACAGATTATCGATGTAAAATCTATAACCTCTCCCGAGTAATGACTTATTTCCAGTTCTTCCGCGGTTAGTTCCACATCTTCTCTGGTTTCAGCTTTAGCCGGAACCAAGGTATACACAAAGTTTCCGCCGATAGGAACGCTGATGTCTTCTAGACAGCGACTGCAATCACTTTCAATAATTGCAGAAAGTTCACCTTTAATAAAAACAGTAGTGGACGTTTTTGTAATTCGACAATCAAAATCAACTTTGCGCAGTATAAAATCAATGTCGGTAATTTCAGTTAAGAGCTTATTAAAACGCACGCCATCTTCAGAAACTACGTAGTTTAGTCCTTCTTCAGGAATAATTTCCACATTAATTTTCAAAGAATCCGGCATCAAAGTTCTTCTGCCCCAGCAAAATTACGCAATCCACGCTGCGCTAAGTTCGTGAGTAAATTATAATTTCTTTTTCTTGTCAAGTATAATTTGCGGTTTTTGGGGAAATGCGGCTTGACAAATGCTCGTTCACAGCCTTATAAAGCTGAAAAAACTAGGAAAATATGATGACAACTGAAATTAGGACACGATTTGCGCCATCTCCTACCGGCTTCCTTCACATTGGCGGAGCCAGAACTGCTCTTTTTAGCTGGCTTTATGCCCGTCACTTAGGCGGGAAATTTGTTTTGAGAATTGAAGATACCGATCAGGAGCGTTCAACTGACGAATCTACAAAGGCAATCCTCGATGCCATGGCCTGGCTTGGCCTGAACTGGGATGAAGGTCCCTACTTTCAGGCGCAAAGAGTTGATCTGCACCGGCAGATGGTCCAAAAGCTCATTGACGAGGGTAAAGCCTATTTCTGCACTTGCACAGCCGAAGAATTGGATGCTAAGCGAAAACAAGCGCTGGCAACAGGCAGAAAACCAAAATATGACGGCACCTGCCGCGATAAAAAATTAAGTAAATCAACAGGTAGTGTTGTGCGATTTCGCGGCGCGCAAACCGGCGCGACAATTGTCGAAGATTTAATCAAAGGGAATATCAGTTTTAATAATGATGAACTTGATGACTTGATCATTGAACGAGGCGATGGTTATCCGACCTATAACTTTGCAGTGGTTATCGATGACGCGATGATGAAAATAACCCATGTAATTCGCGGCGATGACCATGTGAACAACACTCCCCGCCAAATTTTGATGTATCAAGCGCTGGGCTTTGATGTTCCCAAATTCGCCCACGTCCCGATGATTCTCGGTGCCGATAAAGCACGGCTTAGCAAAAGGCATGGCGCGACTTCGGTTATGGCTTATAAGGAAATGGGATTTTTACCGGAATCGTTGATCAATTATCTGGTGCGGCTCGGTTGGGCTCATGGGGATCAGGAAATTTTCTCTTTGAAAGAGTTGGTGAATTTGTTTTCTCTGGAATCAGTGGGCAAATCGCCTGCGGTTTTCAATCCGGAGAAGTTGCTTTGGCTCAATGCTCATTATATTAAGGAAGCAAAACCTGAGATTATCTTTGAGGAAATGAAACCTTTATGGCCGGCTCGCGTCAACAAAGACGATGCTGATTTTGTGCGCAAGGTTATCGCTGATCTGCAACCACGTTCAAAAACATTAGTTGAGTTGGCCGCATCCGCAGGTTTTTACTTTGCCCAAAAAGTTCAGTATGAAGAAGAGGCGGCCCGGAAGTTTCTTACTCCTGAAATCGCTTCCCATTTAGCAGCAATAGCAGCGGGACTTTCATCACTGCAAAACTTCAGCAAAGAAAGTATCGAGCAATATTTGCAGGCGTTTGTTCAAGAGAGGGAGATTAAACTGAAGGTTATTGCTCAGCCACTTCGCGTTGCCCTTACCGGCAAAACCGTCAGCCCCGGTATTGATGAAGTCATGGTTACTTTAGGCAAGGATCGGGTAATTAAGAGGATTCAAGAAGCCCAGTCGTATATCGAGGCAGGCAATTAAATTCCTGGCTGATCAGCAATGGATTATAGACAGCCATAATTTAGTCTTGACTTTTATAATCGGATTGAATAGATACTCATCACGCAATGCTTTTCGGGGATCGTCAATTGGCAGGACGATGAGTGCCGCCAAAATTCGATTCCTGATCTTTCATCCACGGTCCCATCGTCTAGTGGTTAGGACGCTGGCCTCTCACGCCGGAGACCGGGGTTCAACTCCCCGTGGGACTACCAAATAACATGGCCGTTTATTGTCTGCGTGTTCCTTCTGCTCTGCCTAAAAGCTAAAACCTTGAGCATCAAATATGATGCGGCTATTTTTTTGTTTTGACGATCAGTGATCCCTCGGAAAATTCCGCAGGCTTTTGGGCTGCCCCTGACGAAACTTCTTTGATTTTAATGCTCCTTGTTTTAATGCCGATATCCTGCGGCTTGGTTTTTACCGCATAGACGCTGCCTTCTTGTTTAAGCTTTATATCTCCCAGTTCAGCAACACTGGCATAGATCATAATGCTTTCCTCTCCAAAGGGCGGGTTCACCTCCAGTTCAAATTTATCCTTCCCGGACGGGATTTCATAAACCGTACCGCCCTGAAAGTAATTATCCTGCCGGTAAGGATTAGGCAATATCTGAATTTCGTTATTCCCGGCATCCCGATAGATCACCCTGGCAAAGAATGGTTTATTGCCTTGGAGATAAATCTTCATTTTCTCACCTTCACTATAGGCTGCCTTATCCGACCAGACTTTCACCGTAAGCGGCAAAGTCGGGTCATCCGGTGCTGTATCTTTTACCTTCTTCATTACCTTTTCATTAGGGATGACATCAGCCTTGATCTTGACCTTGTAGCAATCACCCTGCGCCGGATCTTTATGCCAACCCTTCCCCATTTCTTCGATCACCTCAACCCTAGCATCGGCATAAGCGGTGACAAGATCTTTCTTAAGCTCAAAGTCCTGCACTTCGGTTGATGAAGACACGTAGGTTTGGACCTGCTCAATGGCGTTTCTCTTGGCATCGGCCATGGCCAAAGTTTCGGTTTGCTTGCGCGTTTTGTCATCTCCCAGACAGGCAGTGCCTTCCACTATTTTAATCGCGGATTGCGCGGCGTAAAGCTGTGCGGTCAGACAAAGACTAACGATCAGGGAAAATATTATTTTACGCATAGAACCTCCATCTATAGTTTATTTCACACACTCGTTCCCAAGCTCCGGATTGGGAAAGTTCTTGCAAAGAATAATGATCAAATAATCAATCCCGCTGTGAGACTGTGTCATAATCTTCGTTTGTCATTGCGTGCAAGCTAAGCGCGACACGGCGAAGTGCCCCTGTAGTGCCCTTTAGGGTATTTTAAGAATACGATATTTCTTATACTTCAACCTGCAATAAATGGCAATTAAATGTTCAGGCCGCCCTATTGAACATTTGCATGGAAGTTTTCCGAGATTGTAATTTTTTATAGCACTCTTGATTGGCCACGCAGGAAATGATATGTCTTTTTCATGACAAAAACTCTTGTCCAAATCTATGAAGTGCAAAACCCGGCAGAGGCAGAGGCTCTCATTGCTTTGGGCGTTGATCACATTGGCAGTGTTCTGTTATCGGGAAATTCGTGGAAAGTGGAGTCCATCAGGAAAACCGTTCAGACAATTCAGCAGGCGGGAGGGAAAAGTGGTTTAATCCCGCTCTTTGGCGACCCGCAAACTGTTTTTCAGGCCTTGGATTACTATCGGCCTGATTTTGTCCATTTCTGTGAGGCAATCTCTATATTTCCCGAAAATAAGGCAACAACCATGCGGGAAATTGACGCTTTTATTACGCTTCAGGCAGATCTCAAAAACAGGTTCCCGCAGGTTAAAATTATGCGATCAATATCAGTGCCAACGCCAGGCGCAGTAAGGGAAAGCGATGTTTTAAATAATATCCTTTCCTTTACCAAACTACTGGCGCCAGTTAGTGACCTTTTCCTTATTGATACGATAATTGGCAATCAGGTTGCCGTTCATGACCAGCCAGTGGCGGGTTATGTTGGCATTACCGGAGAGGTTTGCGATTGGAATATGGCCGGGGAGATCATTAAGCAAAGTCCCATCACCGTAATCCTGGCCGGTGGTCTTTCGGACGAAAACGTCTTTGATGCAATCGTTAATCTGCAACCGGCAGGGGTGGACAGTTGTACTAAAACCAATGCAGTCGATAAAGAAGGCAGGCCTGTCCGCTTTCAAAAAGACCTCAAAAAGGTCAAACGCATGGTGGACGAAACAAGAAGAGCAGATGCCGCCTTGGCGGGAGCTTTAAAAAAATCGAACTGATTATTATTATCTTCTATAAAAACAAAAAGAGTGATAAGGTACACCCATTTAGAGTGAGATAGGGTTTCTTATGGCGTTTAATATAAAACATATTCAGTTGATCAGAGATAAAGGACTTTTGCTTTTCTTATTGCTGATTTTTTCAGGTGTCCTTACATCATGCTCACTGAAAGCCTTTTATATGTCCCCGGAAGAGACATGGGAGTATCCGGGCGGCTCCTCCCCTCCAATGTCTATAGTTTTTCATGCCGATGGCAGACTTACTTTTGTCGGTGGTTTTGATAGTTTTCATCCGGCAACATGGCATTTTGATCAGCACAGACATCAATTGCAGATAAAAGTATCCAATTATGACAAATCTCCGACAGGA
>SESG01025029.1_pt1 | contig 18601 bp, 18 predicted proteins | sample 3171421 | NCBI WGS metagenome assembly SESG01 (sample SAMN10866946, study PRJNA518727) | freshwater metagenome | biome: subpolar coniferous forest; feature: holomictic lake; material: water; isolation source: holomictic Lake 227, 6 m and 8 m depth | place: Canada: near Kenora, Ontario | collected... | reverse complement strand
CTACAATTACTCATGTCCACCCATCTCCTGTTGAATTCTCCCACCTGTTCGATGAATTGAAAAACACCATTTACGGTTCACTTCTTTTAATAATTGCCTTTTTGTGCGATTTTGCCTGGATTGCCGATTGCCTGGAATGCCTCGATTCCCTTTTCTCCATAGTTTTCCTCGTTTGCCTCACTTGCCTCGTCCGATAATTACTAATGCCTAGTGCCTATTGCCTAATTTGCATGAATTGCCGTTCGCCTAAATTGCCTAAATTGCCTAATTTGCCGTTCGGCAATTTTGGCGACGGCAATTTGGATTATTCGCCTTTTTTTGTATTTTATTTGCTGCTGGTTTTTAAATCAAATCAGCAATGCACGACTTCATCCTCTCCCCGCTTTCCTTAAAAGACCTTGAAATCCTGATCTTTAACCAGGTCCGCAAGGCATTAACCGAAATCCACGAGGTCACCAATGACCCGGTCAAAGATGAACTCCTTACTATCGATCGGGCTGCCGAATTGTTATCAGTCACCGTTCCCACAGTATATGGATATGTCCACCAGCGGGCCATTCCCTGCATGAAACGCCGGGGTCGCCTGTATTTCTCCAAACTGGAGCTCCTTGCCTGGGTTAAATCGGCAAGGCGTTCCACGGTCGACGAGATCAAAGCCAACGCCCTCGCCAGCCTGGTCCGGTAATCCTCCCAACCCCTAATCCCCAACACCCAATCCCTAATACCATGAACATCCAACTCCATAAACTAATCCTCACGAACTTCAAAGGCATTCGCCAACTTACGGTTGAGTTTAATGCCATAACCAATATCCATGGCGATAACGGCACCGGCAAATCCACCCTCTTCGACGCCTTCACCTGGCTGCTGTTCGGCAAAGATTCCCATGAAGCAAAGGACTTCAATATTAAAACCCTTGACCAAAGCGGCAATGCAACCCCCATGCTTGAACATTCTGTCGAAGGGATATTGTCTGCGGATGGTATCGCGACTACCATTAAACGGGTGTACCAGGAAAAGTGGACTCGCCGGCGTGGTGCCGAACAATCGGAACTTACAGGTCACGAAACCCTTTTTTATTGGAATGGGGTTCCGCTACAGGCAGGAGAATACAAAACGAAGATCGATGGCCTCATCAATGAAGGTTTGTTCAAGCTGCTCACTTCCACCCTGTACTTCAATTCAATGAAGTGGCAGGATCGCCGCCAGGTATTGATCCTGATTGCAGGTAAAATCACCAATACCGAAATACTTGGCAAGATGAACAATCTCCAGGTAAAAGAAATTACCGCTATTCTCAATTCCGGGAAAGACCTCTCTGAACTGCGCAAGGAAATTGCAGTTCGCAAAAAGAAACTCTCCGACGATCTAAAGACCATCCCCTCCCGCATCGATGAAGTCACCAAGGGTTTACCCGAGCCGGTCGATTTCGAGGCGATCAAAGCCGATATCTCCCAAAAGCAGTCTGATTTGCTCGATGTCGAGAACACCATCAACGACCAGGTCTCGGCTTACAAAGAAAAAGGAGAAGCCATTCAGCAGGTCCAGAACCATGTATTTGAACTCCGTGAAACCTTGAATTCATTGAGGTTTGAAGCGAAAACCAAAGCACAGAAAGTTCAGAACGAGCAAACGCTTAAGATCAACGATCTCCGTCAGAAACAGTCTCTGCTCACCCGGCAGCTTAAAGATGAACAGCATGCTCTTGATGTTTCAGTACAATCCCAAACGGCCCTTGATGCCGAAATCTCAGAACTCCGGGCCGAATGGAACGTGGTCAGTACCGCCGAACTCACCTTCAGCGAAAATGAATTTATCTGTCCAACCTGCAAACGTGCCCTTGATCCTGAATCCATAACCGAAAAATCGGCACAATTGATTCAGGCCTTCATTGAAAATAATTCAAAACGGCTGGCGGATATCACCTCCCGTGGCCGCCAGCTTTCTGTACTTCTTTGCGAAACCACAGCCGATATCGAGACCACGAAAGCAGAGATCCATAAACTTACAGCCTCCCTTGAAACACTGACCAACCAACTCCATGAGATCGAAGCCCCCATATCGCCCACCGAACCCAAATCCAATCCATCTTCAGGCAAATCCGAATCCACCTCATCTCTCAGCGAACCTGACTTTGATTCTACCCCACAGGCTGTCGAAATACGCCAGCAGATTGCAGACCTCGAACTACAGATCCTCGAATCCCCGAAACTGGATATTGAATCCCTGAAACAGCATAAGTCCACGCTCCAGTCCGAAATCTATAATCTTCAGGTCATCCTGGGCCATCTCGATGTAATCAACCGCGGAAAAACCCGTATCAACGAACTCCTCGCCCTTGAAAAATCTCTTGCCTCACAAATCAGTAATCTTGAAAAGCAGGAATTCGCCATGGATGCCTATACCCGCTCCCGAATGGATCTGGTTGAATCCCGGGTGAACGGCAAATTCAGCCTGGTTAAATTCAGGATGTTCAATACACTGATCAATGGAGGCATTGAGGAAGCCTGCGACTGCATGGTCCAGGGCGTCCCCTATACCGACGTCAACAGCGCCGGCAAGATCCAGGCCGGTATCGACATCATCAACACCCTGAGCAAACACTACAACATCACCGCCCCCATCTGGATCGACAACCGCGAATCCACAAATAACATCCCACATACCGAATCCCAACTTATAAACCTTATCGTCAGCACCGACAAAACCCTGATAATCAAATAAACACAACTCGACATTCAACATTCAGTGTTCAATATTCGATATTCAAAAATCCCATTCCTATGCCAACAGAAAACTCAATCAAAAAGTTCGACCAACCAATGGTCGAAAAGGTTCTCACCAAAGTAAACAGCCTCAAAGAAATCGGCGGCATCGCGCTTCCGCCCGATTACAGTGCCGAAAATGCGCTCCGGTCGGCCTGGCTGATCCTTCAGGACATGAAGGACAAAGCCAATCTGCCGGTCCTGCAGTCCTCAACCCCCGATTCCATTGCCAATTCATTGTTCAATATGGTTGTGCAAGGCCTCAATCCATCAAAACACCAATGCAGCTTCATCGTATACGGCAACAAACTAACCATGCAGCGCGAATATGCCGGAAGCATTGCCCTGGCCCGCAGGTACAGCTCCATGAAGAATATTTATGCTGGGGTAATTTACAAGGGTGATGTATTTGAATACGCGATTGACACCACCACTGGCATGAAGAAGATCACCTCTCATGCCCAGCGTATGGAAAACCTCGACGATGCAAAGATCATCGGAGCTTATGCTGTGGTAACCTTTGATGATGGATCCGTGAATACCGAGATCATGACCATGGCCCAGATTCAAAAATCATGGGAACAGGGTCCCACCAAAGGACAGAGTCCGGCCCATAAGAATTTCCCAGGCGAGATGGCTAAAAAGACGGTCATTAACCGGGCCTGTAAACTGCTGATTGCGGCCAGCGATGATTCAGTGCTCATGGAACCAGGTGAAGATGGCCGTATCGGCCGGGTAAAAGCAGAAATCGAAGCCGAAGCCAACCAGGGTGCCGTTATCGACATCCCTGAAGATGAACCCGTCGAGGCCATCATAGAGACTCTTGATCCACCTCCGCCAACCACACCTACCAAACCAGACGCTAAACGTGAGTGGAAAAAAGAAGTTTCACCCAAAGAACCCGGTTTCTGATGACACTCAAAGTCCTTGGCAGTGAATCTTCTGGCAACTGTTATCTCCTCGAATCCTTTTTCGAGATTATCATCCTAGAGGCCGGTATCAGTTTCCATGAAGTCAAAAAAGCCCTTAATTATGATCTGCGGAAGATCACTGCATGTTTCATCACCCATTCCCATGGTGATCATTGCAAGTATGCCGCTGATTATATGAAAGCCGGCATCGACATCTACACCTCATCCGAAACCATTCAAGCCGCGGGCTTATCAGGCCACAGGTTGCATCCTATCCAGTCCAACTCCATGATCCGGATCGGTGAATTCAAAATCATACCCTTCCCGGTTCCCCATGGCGTTCCCACCCTGGGCTTTCTTATCAGCCATCCCTTCTCCGGCTCCATCCTCTTCGTCACCGATGCAGCCTGCATCCCCAATAAATTCAACAGCCTCAACCACATCCTCATCGAAGCCAATTATCAGGATGACATTCTAACCAGCGACCGGGCCGTGGGCAAACACATGAGCCTCGACACCTGCCTTGAATTCCTGCGGGCAAACGACATGAAGCAGGTCCGGAATATCGTCCTTTTGCATCTCAGTAGTGCCAATTCCGATGCAAAACTGTTTAAAAAATCAGTCAAAACCATCGCACCCAATGCATCCGTATGGGTCGCCGATAAAGGACTTGAAGTGTATTTATCAAAATATCCCTTTTAAACCTAACCAATCAAACCTTCAATCCCTCAACCCATGTCCGACAAATTCGAAACAAAAGAAGGCACCTTCAGCCTCATCAAAGTGTATCCCGAAAACAAGAAAAAAGAAACCTCCCCCGATTTCTTCGGCGAAGCAAAGTTCAAAGGAGTTGAACTCCGCTTATCCGCCTGGGCCCGGCTCACCGACTCCGGCAAGATCAGGATCACCGGTTACATCGAAGAAAAACAAATCCAGAACCAGGACAAACCAACCGACGCCCAACTGAATGATTATCTAATGACTCCCGCGATGAAATCAGCCCAGGCGAGCCATGAATCATCCGCACCGGCGCCATTCGATTCACCTGAAGATGATCTGCCTTTCTGATTATTGAATCCTTGTAAAATCAGAGAATAAAAATTTGACGATATATGGCAAAGCGATTTATCGACACAGGATTGTTTGATGATCCCTGGTTCATGGACCTGTCAATAGAAGCAAAAATTTTGTGGATTTACATGATAACCCGTTGTAATCATGCCGGAATTATTGAGTTGAATCCTAAAATGGTCAGATTACAAACCGACATTAACTCTTTGCCAACAGTTATCGAACAGTTGGGTAACCGTTTAGTAACTCTTAGTGAACAGTTATACTTTATTCCAAAGTTTATAACATTTCAATATCCTGGATTCCCCGATAGTAAAGCGAAAGCGCAGGAAAGTGCAATGAAAATCTTGCAAAAGTATTCTTCAAATTCAGCCGTAAAACATACTCTTAGCCAACAGTTACCTAACTGTTATGGCTATAGCAATGGCAACAACAACGACAAGAAAGGGGGTCCGGGGGAAAACATCAAACCACCATGGGCTAAAAATTTCCACCATTGGAGTCCGGCAATCCAATATCCATTCGAATCCGAAAAATTTGGCCGCATCTGGGATCAATGGCTTGATTATAAAAAGCAGCGGAATTTAGACGATTACACCTCTATCAGCGAAAGCGAAGCAATTAACAATCTGGTCGATTTATCTCAGGGCGATCTTAAGAAAGCTGAAATAATGGTCAAACACAGCATCGCCCGCAACTGGAAATCCATCAACCCGCCCGACAAAAAGAAAGAACCCTTTCCCGAAGAAAGCACCATAAAACTAAACGCCGATGAAATCACAAAGAAGAACAACAGCCGGCCCTATTGACGGCAAGATACCACCTCAGGCAATCGAACTGGAGCAAGCCGTACTGGGAGCCATCATGATCGAACCGGCCTGCCTGCCCGTGGCCATGGGCCTGGTCTCAGAGTTCGTGTTTTACAAAGAACAGCACCAGAGGATCTTCTCAGCCTGTAAACAACTCTACGATTTGTCAGAGCCGGTCGATATACTTACCGTAACTGAGAAACTCAGGGAAAATGAATGTTTGGATGTTGTTGGCGGACCATATTATATTTCAAAACTAACCAGGGATATCACTTCCGGCCTCAACGTCGAAACCCATTGCCGCATCATTTTAGAGAGGTACATGAAACGAGAGATCATTCACTCCTCGCAAGTAAGTATCAACATGGCGTACGATGAGGTCATGGATCCATTCGATTGCGTCGAAGCCCTTGAACATTCCCTGCAATCCATCCATGAGATCATGGCCTCGGGCGGGAACATGCTGCCGGTAAACCGTATCGTTGATGAAGCCGAGGCCGAAGCCCGTAAACGCGAAGACCATTTCAAGAACGGCCACTGCACCGGAATCCCTACCGGCATTAAGCAGCTCGACAAGCTCACCGCCGGCTGGCAAAAAGGAGAACTCATCATCCTGGCCGGCCGTCCATCCATGGGCAAAACAGCCCTGATGCTTCACCACGCCATCAGCTCCAAAGCTAATGTCTGCATTTATTCTCTCGAGATGCCCGGCATTTCCCTGGTCAACCGTATGATCCTTTTCCTCTGCGACCTGGATGCCGGCAAGTTTAAAGCCGGAGCAATGGGAGCCGATGACTGGCATGAATTCTACCAGGCAAAGGAGAAATTAAAATCACTTTCTATGTATGTGGATGACAACCCGGTGGTCACCACACGCTACATCAAATCCCATTCAAAACTCATGAAAGACCTTGGCAAATGCGATATCATTTTTGTCGATTATCTCCAATTGGTCGACATGCGAAGTGAACAATCAGGCCGCAACCGCGAGCAGGAAGTATCCCAGGCAACCCGCGAATTAAAAATCATTGCAAAAACCCTGAACATTCCCGTCATGGTATTAGCACAACTCAGCCGCCGTTGCGAACAAAGAGGAAACAAAACACCCCTGCTCAGCGACCTCCGCGAATCCGGCGCCATCGAACAGGACGCCGACCTGGTCATCTTCGCTTACCGCCCTTCCTACTATGAGCCCGACGATCAGCCCGGGGTCGGCTTCGAAATCATTGCCAAAGGAAGGAACGTAGGCGTCGGAACCATCCCCTTCAAGCACAACGAACCCATGACCAGGATTTACGATTATACACTGTCGGAAGAAGCGCCGCAAATAGTTCAGCATCAATACCGTGACTATAACGAAAAAGAAGAAGAATTCCCCTTCTAAAACAGAACCCACATGAAAACATCCCAATCCCTGCAAACCCTCAACGCCATGATCCGTGCCGATCTCATCCACCGCTATCCTAACACGCCACAAGAATATATCACATTCACACCCATGAAAGCCAACTCCGCCAACGAACTCACAAAAGCCGTCATCAAATTCATCCGCTTATCAGGCGGCCAGGCAGAACGCATCTCCGTAACCGGCCGCACCATCAACACCCGAAAAACCTATACCGACATCCTCGGCCACCGCAAAACGATCGGATCAGTCAAATACATCCCCTCAACCATGACCAAAGGATCCGCCGACATCTCCGCCACCATCCAGGGCAAATCCATAAAGATCGAAATCAAGTGGGGCAAAGACCGCCAGAGCCCCGCACAGGCAAAATACCAGGCAGAAATCGAAAAAGCCGGAGGCATATACCTCATCATCCATACATTTGATGAGTTTTATGAATGGTATACCGCGATAGATTTTAAGTAACAAGGGCTGTCTGACTATATCTATTTTTCGGCAGTAAATTAATTTTACTGCCTTTTTATAGTTTTTGTATATTTGCAACATAATCCTCAAATCATCGCATCAGAAAAGCTAAATATCGACAACCTAAGATCATATTTCAAAGAAAGAGAATTCTTTGGAAGCCATGATGTATTTGAGTTTTACAGTATACAAGAACCAGAGGTAGCTGCAACAACCATCAACTGGCGAATTTATAACCTGGTTCAAAAAGGCATATTAAAACGAATTGGCCGGGGAAAATTCACCTTGGATGGTACAAAGCATTTTCTTCCGGAATTGTCCACAGGAATAAAAATATTAAGCAGGAAACTTCATAAGCAATTCCCTTACCTAAAAGTTTGTATCTGGAACACCTCTGTAATAAATGAATTCATGCTTCATCAACCTGGAAGCTTTTTCATTTTAATCGAAGTTGATAGTGTTGCCGTTGAATCTGTTTTTTATTTTTTAAAAGAGAATAAATATCAGCCATTTTTTGATCCCGACATTGAACTGATAAATAAGTATGCAATCGATAAGAAAGAAGCCTTGATTGTAAAGTCTTTAGTTTCGGAAGCTCCATTCCAGAATATCCAGGGAGTAAAAACAGTCACCATCGAAAAGATGCTGGTCGATATTTTTTGTGACGAAAACATATTCGCTGCACAGCAAGGATCTGAAATGAGTCATATTTTCAAAGAAGCATTGGCAAAATACTCTGTAAATGAGAACCGCATGCTTCGGTATGCCGCAAGAAGAAATAAAAAGAATGCATTTGATGATTATTTGAGTAAAGTATCTAAATATCGGCAGTAAAATAAACTTATTGCCGTTTTATAGTTTTGCAAATGATAAATATTCCTGAGATTTCAACAGATTGGATTAACAAAGTCGTCAAGGAACACCGTGATGCAGACAAGATCCTTGTTGAAAAAGCTATTCGGGCATTGTTATTGGTCGAGGGGCTTGTAAAGTTTAAAGTTTCATTTGTGTTTAAAGGTGGAACGGCTTTAATGCTATTGATGAAATCGACCAAACGCCTCTCCATCGATATAGATATTATTTTGCCAAAATCCCCTGACCATCTTGACGAAATATTAGATAAAGTCGCTTCCTGTCAGGGTTTTATGAGAAAGGAGCTGCAACAACGAAATACAATAGGAAAAATCAAAAAGGATCATTACAAATTTTTCTACACCCCTACTCACAAGTCAAAATCAGATGAAGAAAGTATCTTACTTGATATCCTTTATGAAGATCTGCACTACCAAAACATCATTGAAATACCGGTCCAATCTGATTTCGTCCCGGTGATATCTGAACCATTGCTCGTTAAAGTTCCCTGTTTTGAAGATATACTTGGTGATAAATTAACTGCCTTTGCTCCCAATACAACAGGCATTCCATACTTCAAAAATACTGACAGTATGAGTATGGAAATCATTAAGCAACTCTATGATATCGCCAGCTTATTCGATGTAGTGAACAATATGGCTAACATCAGGTCAACATTCATAAAATTTGTCGAAACAGAATTCTCATATTTTGATAACCTCACACTGACACTGGCCGACGTGATTGAAGATATTTATCAAACTTCCTTATGCATCGTAACAAGAGGCGCCGATGGAAAAGGAACTTTTGATCAATTACAGTTGGGGATCCAGCGGGTAGATCGATTCATCTTTTCAGAAAACTATCATCTTGAAAAAGCAATTACACATGCCTCAAAGGCAGCATATCTGGCAATGCTGATAAAATTCAATGCTGAAAAGATCGACAAATTCAGTAATCCCATGGAAATTAAAGACTGGACGATTTCAACTCCCCTGAATACCAAGCTGAATCGTTTAAAAAAATCCAATCCTGAAGCATTCTTTTATTGGTATAAAACGTATGAGCTGATTGTTACAATACTTTAGTAAATAACCATGGGACTAATCAGAGAACCGAAAAATGTTGATTTCACAGTTTTAGATAAACCTTGGACCGACGAAGAGCGCAGGGAATTTAGTGCCCATATTAAAATCCGAAAGGAACAACGCAAAAAGCTTGTCAATCGCCCCACTCCACATAAATAAGTGTCGTTCTGAAAGATTTATATTCCGGGAGAATTTAACGACAGTCGCCGTTTCATAGCCTCACACTTTAAAATGGAAGCCCCCCCGCGCAACCGAATAATCCTTCCATCATTCCATGTTTCGCTCCTTTCGTCGTAAGCTCCTCACGGCCTCACCGCTCATTCGTTCAGGCATAGCCGTTGCTCCGGTTCCTTCAATATGGTATACAACCGGTGCTTCGTGCCTCGCACCCGGTGTGCAAATTGTCTATTTGCAAGCTCTGTTCCGACAATGATTTCAAAGAGGCTTTTTTCGCAAGTTTAACGGGTTAATCCAACACACCCATTTGCCAGACCTGCATGTATGCCAGTCCGCCCAAGCAAAATATTTGCATTCCTGAGTAAACCGACATAATATCAGTCTAACATTCCTTTGGCCTTGCGATTTTTTGGCATATATTTGAGGCTCTAGAAACTATTGACTAAGAAAATAAACCATTAGCCACAAATATAAAAGGCCGAAATAAACTGACTTATCAGTAAAGCCAATCGTTGGGGGCAATTATAAAATAAACTCTATGAAACTTCACGAAAAACATTATCAATATTTATTGCATCTATTTGACACACCAGCAACACAAGATATTCATGAATATTTAAGATATTCAACAATAGGAATTGAAGCTGATCATCATTCTAATTATGCAAATGCCAATAAACTCATTATTGTTGTTGAGCCGGAAATTTATAAAAAGTATCAAGGATTCATCAGAACCTTTAATGGAACAATTGCCCATAAATTTAGAGAATTCGCAGGGGTATTAATAACTGATATTGACACAAGACCTGATTTAAGTAAATTTCAGATTCTAAGGAACACAATTGTTCCAATTCTGACCCCTTGGGAAGAAATAAATAAAGATCAAAGTATATTAATTGCACAATTGAGAAATGCCACGGAAACAGTAGATTTTCAAAATATTGGTAATACGTCTCGTACATTACTACAAAAGTTAGCCACAACGGTATTTGATCCAACGAAACACACGACTGATATTGTCGGAATCGATTTAAGGGAGGGTAGGTTCAAAAATAGGTTACACACTTATGTAAAGTGTGAAATTGGTGGTCAACAAAATAAGGAACTACGACTTTTTGCTGAATCCATAATAGATACAGCCGAAAATGCAATTGATTTATCAAACAATCTAACACATGATTTAAAATCTAATTCACTTGTAGCAGAATTTTGTGTAGTTAGTACAATAACCACTATTAGTATCGTAAAGCTAATTCAAAATCATTAATAACTGCCCCCAACGAACCGTCATCCGTAAATGCGGGGTGTTCCCGGAGGTTGGCATTCACCAAACCTGCAAACTATAGTGGAAAAGCAAACATACAACAAGTAAAACCCTCACTGCGGCTGCCAGCGGGGAATTATGAGCACCTGCAATAAAAAAATAGCACCATGACCAATTTCATTATTTTGGATACAAATATTTATCGTCAACTTGGTGTGAATTTTTTCAAGCATGTAGATTATCTCAATTTGTTCAACTATTGCTATGCTTCAGGTAGCGAGGTTATGCTTTCAAAAGTAGTATTTCATGAACTAACAAAATACTATACAGACGAGATCATATCAAAACCAATCAAGCAAATTGAAGATGGTTGGCTAAAGCTACAAAAAATTGAAGCCTTTAAGAGCATTAAAATTCTTGAATTATCAAAGGCAGAAAAAATTGCAAAGGAACAATTTGGAAATTCAATGCGCTCAAGAACACTGCCATTAAAGGAAGGAAATGTTGAAATAGAGGAAATCATACAATTTCTACTTTGCAATAAACAAGAAATTAAAAAGGATAACACACGAGATTACCTTTTACTTCATTCCGCTATTATTTTAGCTAAACAAAATACTACTGATCAAGTAATTCTCATTTCCAATGACAACATTTTTTACGAGAATACGTATTTTAAAAAATTAATACTTTCAGAAAGTATAAAAAACCTAAAATTCAAGCGATCAATCCCATCTTTCTTGAACGAGTATGGATTTCAAGTCAATTATCTTACTACAGACTTGATTAAGAAAAGTATACCTATTGCCTCAATTAAAAAGGAATTAAAAAGAGATATACAATGTCTTCCTAGTCATATAAGTAAATTTTATTATTCGAGTAGAAAAAAGCTAAAAGTTGAAAAGTTTGAGGTAATTGAGATTAAAGTTGGTGAATTTTATAGTTTTAAAGAAGCACCTGAAAATGAATTAAAATTCATTGTCCATTTCTATGTTTTGGTCGACGTTATATTTGAACCTGAAAAGAATCAAGATAAATTGAAACTTCACCTCGAATCTCGTCCAATGGACTCCTATTACTTGGATACATTTGACAATGAATTTCGGCCAGTTTACAAAGAGTACATCCAATTTATTTATGAAGGCATATTGGATGAGGCACATAAGGATATTAAAAGTATAAGATTCCTTGATTTCATGCCAGATTATTATCAGATGCAAAAAATGCAGCAGCTCATAACAGGTTTGTAACTACAACATGACAACGAAATACATATAATCATTTTCCTTTGTTGCAGTTATAGGCAAGGCATTAAAATGCCCCCCCCTCCGCAACCGCTAATCCATTCACTCATTCGGCGGTTCCGCTCCGTTTCGTCGCAAGCTCCTCACGGCTTCACCGCTCATTCGTTCAGGCTTAGCCGTTGCTCCGGTCCCTTCAATATTGTATACACCCGGTGCTTCGTTCCTCGCACCCGGTGTATTAATTTTCTATTTGAAGGCTCTGTTCAAGCCAGGAGTTTCCAATAAGCCCTTTTCGCAAGGTCATACGGATTATTCCAACGCGCCCATTTACCCGGCCTGCATAGCACGCCAGCCCGCCCAGGAAACAAGCATTCTCCTTCCCTCAGTACAACGAGTCCGGGTCTATATTAACATAACATGATGTTATATGCGAAAAGGGTCGTCACACCTGATAAAATCAATTGTCAAGGTAGCCACAAAACCCAGCCACAATCCCTCCCCCATCTTGATCCCCTTTTACATATAACCACATTATGTTAAATATCCCCGTTAGAGTTATGAGAAGATTTGGAGGGTGCTAATCCGGCCAGCATTACGAGCATGTTTGAGTTCGAAGCACAAGAATACCGGCAGCGCATTTTTGCCTCGATAAAGGTGCATTAAGTAATACCTGCCGGCACCAGCCGGTCGTTTACGGGCTTCAATGTCCGCTCCATTGCACACCCAGCGCTTCGCGCTGGACGCTCCACTACGCTTCCATGCAAGCCCTCCACTCCCCCACCGCAGGGCCTTTCGAGCTTGCACCGCAGCAAAAAAGCTGCCGTGCAACCATCTCAGTCCCTGCTTCATTTTTCGTTCAATACCGGTATTGCTTGACGCACTTAAAATAGCAGCCCCTGGGGCTCAAACACCGGCAAATGCCCTGCCTCAAGCTTCAACGAGCCGGACGAGAACCCTTCGTAGCCGACATTCTCCGTAATTCCGGCGGTTATCCCATCCAATTCCCGCACCAACTCGCGTTGAAAACAACGCCAGTTGGTTTGCTCACTTTTGTCAGTTTGCAAAATTACCTGCGCACCCTTGGCATATGCTCATCCTTCGCAATGCCATTAGTGCGCCTCCCATTGGCCCAACATGAACCGAAATAGTTGGCCCAGCATGGCCCGGAATCCTGGCCCAGCATGATCCGAAACACTCGGTTATCAGTACCACGAGTACCGGCAACGCATTCTCACCTCGATTATAACCCATTAAAGCTACCGAATTATTCCGGGTCTCGCTACAGGCACTCGCCCCGCACCTTCCTGTCGTCGGATGCAGGAGCTTCGTGCCTTCCGCTCACCCTCCATAATCGGTACTTTAAAGCGTTATTATCTTATCCCTTTGTCGTTTGCCGGCATCGGTGAATGCATTGCCTCTTCAGCTTCGTTTGAGCAGTTTCGCCATCCAAGTCCACAACCAAGCCGCGTGAAAAACGCCGCTTGGTTTGTTTACTTTTATTAATCCGCCAGCCGGTCTTGCCACCTTATTCGCCCTCGTCCCTCGGGCTTCTTAACGTGGCCGCTGTTTTTTATACAATTTAAAATGCCTTTTCTGTATCTATGCTGATGATTTGCTGGTTGTTATAAAACCTATATTTTACATCTTTCACTTGAAAATATTCACTGCCAACATACTCTGAAAAATATGGGATGTGGATGTTTTCACCTATTTGGGGCTTAACTGGTAATGATTTAACAGTAAAATATGCCGTGTTTTTATACCCTCTCAAGGTGAATCGATATTGAACTTCAGTAATGTCAATATAAAACTCGGTATCCTCATCAAGTATATCTTTATATATCTGATGGATCTGTTTTCGTAACCCCTCAGATGTTATCCCGATCTCGTTTGCAAGTTTTTTAAGAGGTGTAGGCAAATAATGATTGTATTCTAATTCATTTTCAATAATGTAATTAATAACACGATCATATCCCTTTCCTTTATTCAACAGGGATTTTAAGGATGTTCTCATACAGGTAATGTTACTTAAAATAACTCTGGTTGATAATGTCTCTTGATACATACTTATCTGATTTTAAATGTTTTTTTTGACAATCGCAGAATCAAATACAAAGCATACTCAAAATTACCTCCGAAATTTTTATTTACAAGGCCGGTATTGTAATACCAAAAAAATTGGATCGTGAATGGCATTTTACCGATAGGGGTTCCATTTTCAAACCGTGACAATTCGTCACGGTTTCACCATTTCCAGGGGGTTACCTCAGGTGCCTCGCAGTCTTGACCAGCCTGTTCCCCATGAAAAGCCTGCCCATACAGGCATACCGGATTCCATCAATGGCATGATTGAACCGGTCCACCGGAACATTCAGTGGCTTTCCTGATACATCTTCCTTCCATTTGTAGTTTTTCAGTTCCCTGATCAGGTTGACCGATCGCTTAGTGATCCTCATTGGATATCGTTTAAGGATGTCAATCCCGGCCAGGATCGAATCCGGACCCTTGAACATCGGTTTGATGTTGAATCCTTCCTGCCGGATCTCATAAATGCATTTCGGCTGGTTATCGGCTATGATCTCATCGGCTTTGGTGATGCCAAGCTGGTTCATCCATTTGCAGATGTCTGTATTGGTCAGGCCCCGTGAATAAATCAACTCATCAATCCAGAGCTCGCCTGCGCTTAATCCCACCTTGATCAGTGTGGTCGGATCGTTGGAAAATCCAAAATCCATTCCGTAGCTGATCCACTTGCAGGATTCCGGCCACTGATCAACGGTCCGCCAGTTTGTGAAGATCAGGCCGGTGATCTGCCCGATCTCACCAAGTCCATAGATCCTCCAATAATTCTCATCAACTTGTTTCAGGTTCTCGATTTCCTTTACCTGCTCCGGAGGTAAAAACTGAATATTGTCTAGGTAGGTCGAATGGATGAAGCTGCAGTCTTTCCGGGGGATTACGATATCATAGATCCAGTGTTCGTCCATGGAGGGATTGAAGTCCAGGAAGATTTGTTTTTCGGTTCGCAGGGAAAGCTGTACCCAATCCTCCAGGCTTAATTCATTGGCCTCGTTGATGAACAGGTAAGCCCGCTTGGCGCCTCGTTTCTTCTGGGGTTGATCCAGGCTCATGAACTCGAACAGGTTTCCGTTCAGCTGGTAGGTGTTCTCGGTTTTATTGTGGCTTCGTTCATCATAAAGGTCCGCCATCCTGAGGATCTCGAAGAAATCCCGCATGGCGGATGCTTTCAGAGCCGGCATACTCCGCCTTACGATCGAAAATACCATGTCCGTGCCTTCAAAGGCTTTCACAAGAATGAGTAATTGTAAAATGGAAAAGGTTTTGCCCGACCGGCTCCCGCCCTGATTTACGACGATCTTGGTGCCGGCTTCATAGTTTTTCCTGAATACGGTCGATACCTTGATGGTCTTTTCCAAGGGGTAAGGTTTTAACGGTTCCGTCGGCAAGCATGGCCGTCTGGATTACTTCAAAGGTGATCTTGGTGAGTTTGTCCTCGGCCGGGCCCAGGTCAACATTCATCCTCTGAAGCTTCGGCCTGATGTATTCCTGCAGGTTCATCCACAAATCGACCTGGTCTTTTGGTTTCAGCTTCCCGATGCTGTCTTCGAGGGTTTCATCCAGCAATTCAAGCACCCATTCGATACGTTCTTTTTGATCTGTGGTTATTTTATTGCATGATCCCATTTTCCGGCCTCCCTGGCCGGGCTTGAACGATGTTTGATTGGCCTTTGATCTCATACTGCTGTCTTTTGCCATAATTCGCTATATTTTATGGCATTCCGTTTCTTGCTGTATATAGCTCATTTTCACTATGGAACTAATTGATTAACGGTGTGCTTACTCCTTCTCCGGTAAATCAGTTTCTCAATCGTACTCACACTCACTCCGTAGCAATCGCTCAATTCGTATTTAATTTCGGCATAGGTTTTCCCGTTTTGTGCTTTGTTCATTTCATCTTTTGCCTTGTCAAAATAGCGTTCCCTTACCAGCCATTTGGTTGCAGCCGATGCAGGTAACAATCCTTTTTTAACGATAAATTCTACATCGATTCCATAGTGTTCTTTGAGGTCGGCGATTACTTTTTCAGTTTCCGGGTTCATGAATTGCCATTTTGTACAAAATTATTTAATAAACACGCCAATATCAAGCATTTGAGCGAGATATTGCCACTTCTTACGAACTTTTTGGCTGTGGGCGGATGTAGTTTTGTTGGAACCATTTTTTCACCCGTATGAAATCCTTTTCCACTCCCCCTGTTGCCTTCTCAGTGGCCTTGATCAACGAGGGTTCCGGCATACTTCAAAAGGTTGTCGTGGCCCAGGCGGGCAAGGTAAAGTCGTATTTTGAGGAGATTGATGGCGTAACTCTTTCTCAGATCGTGGCTCTCGGAAACGTTAAGGAGAATGGGGTAAAGGCCCGTTTCGGTCATCCCAACATGTGTTCCTCGGCCATGGGCACCTACATCGGCAGGTTCAGGAACTTCACGCTTGAGGGTGAAAAGGTCCTCGGTGATCTTCACCTCGATACGGTTTGCCGCTCATCTCCCGTCGGTAACCTCTACGATTACATTATCACCATGGCAAAGAAGAATCCCGATATGTTCGGTGCGTCCATGGCCTTTATCCCGGCTGAGCCGGCCGAAGGTCCCGGTGAGTTTCCTCTGGTTCGTATTGAGGAGCTTTTGGCGACAGATCTGGTGGATGACCCTGCGGCTACGAACTCGCTTTTTGCCCGGGACTCCTTTGCCTGGGAGGCAACCAGGTTCCTCGACGAGAACCCGGCCATGGCTGCTTTTATAGCCCGTCGTCCCGATACCATTATTGAATTCATGTTAAAGTACTTTTCTAAAACCGACCGTATGAAACCAGAAATCTTTCAAAAGTTTAAAAATCTCTTCGCCCCTCTGCCCGACGAGCTGCAGCAGTCCAAAGCCTGTGACCAGGCGGTTGAACTGCTCGAAGCCGATCACAGGGAAGAAATCCGGAACCTGGAATCCTCATTTCAAACAAGGCTCGCCACGTTTGAATCTCAGCTCCAGTCATCAAAGGATCAGCTCCAGGCCTCTGCCGGGCAGCTCGAAGCTTCCAGGGAACAGCTTGCAGTCGCTAAGGAGCAGCTTGCAACAACTACCGAAAAGCTCGCCACCGAACAGGCCCAAACCACCCTGTTCCAGCAGCAGATCTCAGACCTCACCTCCCAGGTCGCCACACTTACCGACAAGCTCAGCGCCAGCCCAACCAGAGTCACCTCCGGCGACCCCCAGATCACCGTCGGCCACCCCGAAGTCAAATTCGGCAAAGAACTCCTCAGCGAAATGCCCGCATATCTAAAGGACAAACTCAAAAAATAATTCATCATGCATCCCGCATCCCGCATCCATAAATCGTAAATCGTACATCGTAAATCGTACATAATTCGTAATTCGTAACTCGTAACTCGTAATTCTTATTTGCCATGTCAAACATCTTCTCCCACAGCCTCTCTCCCGCCTTCACCAAGCAGTCCATTCACGACTATTTCATCGCCCCCTTTTTCATGGGCGAAGATATCCGCGGGGCCGTCACGGTCCGTTCCGACATCAAGGGCACCGAGCTTTTAAACAAGATCTCACGCCCATCCTTCATTACAAAGCCTAAAACATCAGCAGGCTTTACACCCACAGGGTCCTTCGCCCTCTCCACCCAGAGCATCACCGTGGCTCCCATGGCCCTTGAATTCGAGCAGAATGCCCGCGCCTTCTGGGGTTCCATCGTGGAGCAGTTGTTAGCTACCGGATATCGTGAAGACGATATCGAGCAAATGAAACAGCCCGATGTCTGGAACAAGATCATGCTTCCCATCATTGCCCAGGCCGGGCAGCAGGATCTCATCCGTCAGATGTTCTTTGGCAATCCCTTGCAGGAAGTCCTTTCATCTGGGATCCCAACCGGGGTCATCGATACCAATTTCTCGGGATATACCGGCTTCATGACGCATTTCATCAAGGATGTCTTAGCCGGGGCCATACCATCCGCCCAGCATGTGGTTGTTGCGTCGGCAACGGCTGCTGTCAAGGCCGAGAAGATCCTCACCTATACTGCCGGTACCGATACCGCCCTGGTGCTTACCATCAACGGTGTGGCTTATTCTCAGGCTTATGCCTCAAGTGCCACGGTTACCTGCAACAACTGGCTCACCACCCATAAAGCAACTGTCGAAGCCCGTGGTGGAGCCTTTAGTGGTGTCATTGTCACCAATCCTTCGGCCGGGGCCATCAAGGTGGTCAGCCGGTTCAAGGGCCAGGACTTTACTTTCACTGGCAGCGTTACCGGTAGCGGCTCGGTGGCAGCTTCAGGGGTAGTTGCCGCAATCAAACAGGGGAAATTGGCAACCGACGAAGCCGACGATACCCTCGAAGCCATGATCGATGCCGCCCGTCCCGAAATGTTCGAGTTTCCACTGGTATTCATGGTCACCCGTTCTCTTTGGCGCAACCTGGTGCATACCATCAAGGCCAAGACTTCAGGTGATCTTCCGCTCACGATGA